>Ga0194117_10002988_pt1 | contig 17418 bp, 16 predicted proteins | sample TA2MahsurfametaG_FD_160579 | JGI IMG/M metagenome (GOLD analysis project Ga0194117, IMG submission 160579) | Freshwater microbial communities from Lake Tanganyika, Tanzania - TA2015009 Mahale N1 surface | ecosystem: Environmental > Aquatic > Freshwater > Lake | place: Tanzania: Lake Tanganyika...
TTATTCATCATTTAATCTCAGTCATTATCTTGATAATATATTCCATATCATTATCAATCCAAATAGATTTATTACCCGTTCTCATGAACTTTAAGTATCATAACCTTTATTCGCATGTTATAAATAGCATTTCCGATATCCATCAATTATTATAACTTTTATGAGCAAGAAAAAACCGTAGGAAAAGAAATGTACATTCCAATCTATTCAGAAATAAAACCTGTTTTCGAACCCACCCTTTTCTGGGAGTACCAAAGACACTCTCCGTAAAATTTAGAAAAGGTTGAAGGTTTCCTCAATACATTTACCAATGAGCTCAAAGCATTGATTCTACCAGACAGGACAATATAATAAAACTACTAAGCAATATGCTAAAAAGCAGGTTACAATCTACACCCTTCCCTCGCTCGAAAACCCAAAGAGCAAACTCAATTTCCAGCCTTAAAAAATCACGATTACGGTGAAAAATACGCCATTTTTTTGAATCATCGCATCGATGCTGTCACTCTGCGTCTTTTTGGTTTTGTAATTCAAAATTTTAAACTTAACTCTTTGAAATTTTCCAACAATAATCTCGATTCTGAGGCTGAAGAAATCAAACGAATACTTTAAAAATAAGGTAATTTTAGATGTATTCAGATCAACTCATCACTCTCTATTTTGAATGGAATCCCATTCTTGAACATCCCAAACGGAATTAGATTTTTTAGAGTTGTGTTAGGCCTTCTCTAAACCACTTGATTTTAAGGTAAAAGTGTAAAAAAGTAGATAATGTCACTTGGGTAATGGTTTGGCGAAGGATATCATCAAAAAAATCAAATAAAGTCCTGAAAACAAGTTGAAAAGTTTAGATCTTTATGGCAATGATCTCTCCGCCTAGATCATCCAAGATATCAGTTTATTGGTCGAGTAAAGTAAAAATCTTTAATTTCTTGGTCTGTCTAAAAATTCATTCAGCTCTTAATAATGCATTACTCGACTTTTCAATTCAATCGGGTAAATCCCCCTCTCTTAACAATAATATTAGCAACACAAGTTGAAAGAAAAAGCAAGAGACGAGATAATCTAGAAAAATAAAAAACGAAAAAAAGGAACTCCTGAAGAACCCGTTCCATTCGTCTTTGAAGTCAAATAAACACCCATTGGAAAATGCTACGTCAAAAATTTAAGTTTAAAAATTCTCAATCTAGCAAACAACGGACTCAAAGATGCAAGCGTGTCCATAATCCGAAAATTCATTGAAACTAACGGACGTAACATAGAGTTATTTGTTGAGGGTAACAAATTTTCAAAGACATTAAAAGAGACTCTCAAATTTTATTAAAACGTAATAGCTTGATCTAAATATTTAGAACATTTATAAAAAATAATTCAAATGAGCACCCTTACAGTCAATGATTATACTCGTATCCACTCCAACGATGGGAACTAGTTCGTCATTGAAACCAAGGTAATCCCTAAAGGATTTCCTACTAAACTTAACTATACCTCACCAATTGTATAGACAATAATATAGTATCTTTACTATAAGCATCTAAATTCGAAAAGGCCTTTGCATAAGTTACCAACATTTGTAATCAAAAGTGAAATCGCTTTATAAATTCTAAAGGCAGCTACGGATTTAGGGATATGATAGATTATATGTTAGTATTATGGATTCAATACATTATTAAGTGATTTCTTCTCATTCCTTTTTTGAAAAAGAAGAATTAAAACCGACTAATTTGATCCCCTTCTTCTGACTTTAGCTCTCTCTGTTATCGTTATAACATTTTACCATTTTGACTGGGTTAATTTTGTAAGAATTGGAATTCACTTTCTTTGATTTACCCAAATTCATTATTTAAAGACTTGGTGGCTGTACTTGGTCACAAAAATTGAATCCTTTGCTCTAGTCCTTAGACTTGAAGTTAATACGATTAGCATTTGAGGTTTTCTATGGACGAGATATGCCACAACAAAGGTTTACTTATGTTTCATCATAGATTACTGATTGTGTATAATTTTACATGTTGGCTAGTCCTTTCTAGTCTCCTTCATTCTTGTAAACTCTTTATACTTTAGATTGCTATAATCTTTAAAGAGGTTCATGCTAGGTATGCATTTCATTTTTAGCAAAACTCAAAAATGGTTTAGTTTTGCACTCAATCGAGTTGGATCTTGCTGTTTTCTAGTTTGAAAGATGATGTGGTTTCGGTTGGCTCTTAGGCACTGCTCTTATTATCTTTGGGCATTCAGAATCTGCGGGAGTATTGTGGGTTGAAATGTAAAACTGAGGTCTTGTTTTTTATTGCTGATTGTAATGTGGATGGTTAGAAAAGTATAGTGCTTTATTGGGCTTATTATCTTCTTTTTAGAAGCTGCACCTTGAATTTTAGAGATTCAAACTATTAGCTTTACCTCTTAGGGAATGTCCTTTATTCTCATCAACGGGCACACTGAAGACATAAGGCTGCACTTCTTGATTGATTTTATATGGCACCACATGGATTTAATTAAGCACAGTTTTGAAGTTTGCTGTTTCACCCTACCCGTTATTTGAGTTGGAAAACTTCCGGCTGATGTCATTTTTAATGTATTTATTGGCAAGAAGTTTAGGTAGAGGGCTATCAATTTCTTAATTTTATTATTGATTAATGGGATCTTTGTTAGTTTGTCCAGAATACTCTTCACTTCTATACTTCCTCATCTTTTACTGCGACTCTAAGCAAGATATCTGTTGCACTGTTGGCTGCTATCTATTGGCTGAACCTTCAAGCAAAATCTCTGACTGTCTTGATTCTTCGGGGATATAGATGTGCGAGTTTTAGTTGTGTAGTTTAGCAGTTATGTTGTTAGAAGAGAAGGACACGTCTCTTTCAAAATTTTTGCTCAAATTGTACAAATTTATAGTGGAATGCGATTAATTCTCGATTTATAGAATTGAGTAGTTGGAAGGCAGAGATTGCGTTATTTGATGACTATTCTTGGCTCCGTCAAACTGACGGAATAAACTGTTATACTTTGCAGATTTTAACGTATGATCATCGTAATCATCAATATCGTTTAACAGCACATCGTTTTTAGGTAGGGTAGGTGGTGATACAAATTTAATCGTCGCCGGAGTACTCTCATTTTCAGCAGCATTGTAAATATGGTCGCTGAGATAGTTACTTTGTAGTATTTGTTGATACAACCTGTTGATTTTTGTATTGTATGAAGCAGGTTGCAAGGGTGGGGAGTGTGTATATTGATTTTGATTCATATTATTTTATTGCTTTTAAAGAGGGAAATACCAATAATAATCATATTGCCACAAGACATTACTCAATAAATACTATGAATATTTATAGTTAATGCAATAAATACTTACAGTTCGTTTAATAGATTTATAATAAAGATATAGATAAATGGACGACGACTACTAAATGTTCAAAATTGTCATCATTGGATCAAGCGGAACAGGCAAAACGAATATCGCTACCCGATACATACGCAATGAGTTTAATGAGGGACAAAAAGCAACTGTCGGAGTAGAGTTTCTCTCCAAAATAGTAAAAGTTCGCAGTCAAAACATCAAAGTCACCCTCTGGGATACTGCAGGACAATAACGATACAAATCGTTGAGTAAAGTCTACTACAAAGGTGCCAGCGGAGTACTCATAGTCTATGATGTAACCGAACCTCAATCCTATGTTGATGTCGAATCATGGCTACGACTAGCAAGTAATTTTGACCTTACCAGATGAAAATCTCAACCTAAACGAAGTTGTTTTGATGGTCGTAGGTAACAAAGTCGATCTTGAAAATGAAAGAAAAGTACCTAATGATAGACCCATGCGCGAGTACAAATAAAAATTTGACATCGACTCCTGGTAGGTTTCAGCCAAAACTGGCTACAATGTAAGAGAAGTCTTCTCGGAGCTGTTGGAAAGTAAAATTTTTTTGAAGTAGGGATATATGAAAAAAATATAGAAATAAAATCAAGTGCTTTCAATGATATTAGCGATTATGGATCAGTAGACCCTACTTCTGTAATCGGAGCTAAAAAGACAAACCCATTACCTGCTAGGCAACCTTCAGTTCAAGAGGTGATCATATAAGTAAACTAATAATAAAAAATAGCACCTGTAAATATGAGAAAAAATCAATGTACCCATACCCTTAGTAAGAATAAAACAGCAAAATCCAGTCGAAGACAGGCAAGGGTGAAAGTAAACTAGTTCTGAATACTGCCGATTAGAAGAAAAGGGCACAAAAATCTAAGTAGAAGAAAAAAGGATGCTGTTGATGTGATGTTGTATTTCTAAATGAATCGTATAATCAATAGTTCATTTATCTATTATTATTTATTTTAAAATCAAAATAATCATCCTTATCTTCCTGCCTCATATTTTTTCTAGTGGAATTGATATTTTCTAGTCGTAATTGGCGCTCCCTCCCTGGTTGAATAACTACCTTCAAGTTTGGAAGTTGTTACTCCTTCATTTGAACCAGTTATTCTTGATGTTGTTACTTTTACATTGTTTCCTCCATAATTACTAATATAACTGCTAGCTAACATCCCTTTTCCCTTAATTCCCACCATATTTGGCTGGTATTGTGAAGTTGCGAGATTTTGATCACCTCCGAATCGCGTATTCAATCCATATGAGACAGTTTTATCTCCTTCTATTTTTCTGTTTGATTAGATACTTAGATTATCATTTGAATATCTTATATTTTGAGCTGAGTTAATAACCTGACTCGAACGATATGTTGCGACACTACCTTTCAAATCAGGTGACATTTGCTGCTGCTGTTGCTCTATTGTTGAGCTATAACTTTAGAAATTTTGTCTTTTACCTACGCCCTGGACAGATCCACCCTCGTTAGGATCACTTATCACATATTATTCGAAATTTTGCCCATAAGCTTATCCATCAGATGGTTGTTACGGATGCATTAAATTTTTAATTACAATTTTGAGCCTTGTAATTTCAGCTTTGAGCTTTTCAATCGTCGCTTCACATGCACTGTGTTAATTTTCCCTCCAGGTGCTATTCCTGAGTTTTTCTCTTAAGATGTCCATTTATCTCACGAATTCTCTAAGACAAGATCCTTTATATTTTTAGATGAAGTCATCATCAAGCTGTATTGTTCTTACGAAGTGTGGGTCAGCTATGATTGAATCATATAATTTTTTAAAGTTTTCAAACTTCTTGATTAGCTTGTTATATGAGTCATAAAGCTCTCGATGTTTGTCTTTATCCAAGGTAGTTAAAATTTTTGGCATGAACTGATTAAATTCAATAAGTAACTATACGATCCTAACAGGTACATCTCTTTCTCTTTAAAGTTTTTATCTTAATTCGTTATTTTCTTTAGTTAGTTGGGCATTGACTTCCTTTGATCTCTTTATCACATTAGCCAATTGGAAACGTTCATCAATAAATGACTTCAACATAATGTTGTGGTCAGTACCCCATCCATTCAATTTTGAAAACTTGCTCTATATTGATGATTGGAATTTCTTTAATTGAGAATTAAAATTCTAATTAACTTTTTTGACACTTGAGTTAAAGTTGATATCGAACATTGTCATTATCTCTTTTTAGAGATAATTCTAGAGATTTATGTTTCTGTTTTATGCACCTACTTTTCTTAAAGCTGCCAATAATTGCTATATTAAAAGGACTTTAGCAAGATCTTATCTTGCCTATTCTGGTGATTTTTAGTGAGGAATTCTAACTATTTCTTTGACTGGGTCACTTTTGACCTCCTTGATTTTTTAGATGAGTTTAGGATTTTTGATATATTTCTTGAAATCGTTGAAGAATCTTTCAATGATATCAATCCTTCCACTTAGATTAGGTTGTGTTGCTCTTATCTTCTTGAGCTATTCAAGGAACCCTCCCATTTCTTTTTACAAAGAAACTGAAATTTGTTTATACTGTTCCACTTCTACATCTAAATCTACAAGCACATTGATATTATCATTATCAATGACCTCAACTACATGCTTCAGAACCTCAACTATTTGAGGCATTACTGTAATTTTTTAGACTATTTTTTCAAGAACATATGGTACTTCTATAATTTTATCTTTGGTAATGATAACTGGATCTCTTTATCTTTCAATTATTTAGGTTGCACATTTCATTACCTCATCTATTCTGTGGACTGTATTAATCACCTTCTTTTCAACTTACCTCAACACTTATTTTTCAACATTTAGTTTAACAATTTCCGCATCACGAGTATGTCTTTAAGGTCCAGGGACGATTCTATCCTTGACCAAATCTTGAACATTTGTTTCTTTAATAAGATAAGGAACTTCCACTAATTTCTCTACAATTCTTTAGATGTATTTATTGACATTCACAATGTAAGGTTTGACTTTTTCAATAATTTCAACTTTAGCTGGAGTTTCAATTATTCTGGGATCTTTATCGAATTCGTAAACCTTAGCAACTTACTTGACAATAGGCACAATTTGCTCAAATATAGTGGGCACTTCTTTGATTTGATCAATAATGGTCTGCACTTCTACTATTTTCTCTTCAATCAGCTTAACCTATTCATATTTTGTTTGTACAATGATTTTTTCTCTATCTACTATTTTAACTTCATCTTGAATGTAAGGGACGTTATGAACCACATCTACCTTTTCAATCCTGATTTTCTCTTGTATTTGAGGTACTATTTTTTAAACAACTTGAGGCACTGGCAAAATATTGACTGTTTCAGATACTACTGTAATGGGTAGATCTTTTTCAAGAATTATCGGCACAGGTACTTCGACAGGATGGATTATCACATTGTCAGTTTTGACAACTTTGATATCTTAAACATGCATGTATTACACTCTATCTCTGAACATTTCGACTGGCTTTTCTTTTGTCTGCACAACAACACGTTCGTTGATAATTTAGTGAGGTACTTCTATTGTCTTTGTTTCAAGGTCTTTGACGAGCACTTCTTACTTTACAATTTTTTATTTCTCAACTGTCAAATAAACAATTCTTTCGACTGGGATTTCAACTGGTACTTATACTATACAAGGTCTTTCAATAATCTTCTAAATGGGAGGTAATTCCTTTGGAACTTAAACTATTTTCTCAACAATTTTTTCAATTATTTGAGGCACTTCAACTATTTTCTCAATAATTCTAGGAACAATTACTATCTTCTACACTATCTTTTAGACTTCAATACATTTAGGTACTTAAACTATCTTTTAAATGATCTTTTCAACAGTTTGTATTTCTGGTTTTATTCTATCATAGTAGTAAGGAATCGGAACTGTTTGTTCTTCCTTAATAATAACTGGTATTTATTCCTTCAGGAATTGAGGATAACTACTAGCAACTTCAACTGGCACTTCCTGAGTAACAATACAGGGTTTTGAAATCTAAACTGGAATATGAATTTCTTTGGTAATCTAAGTGATCATCGGCACATTAGCTATTTATTTTTAGACTTTTACAACCTCTACAAACACAGGTCTATCAGTATATTTTTAGATTTAAACTGGAACTTGCTAATTTTGAATGACTACTTCAGTTCTTGGAACTTTCACATACTCAGGTACCATCTCTTTAACCATCACTTGCTACTTTACTTCAACAATTTTAGGAGGCAATTCAACTCTGTGCTCTACTGGCACTAATTTTTCTACTACTTGTGGCACTGGGACTAGATTATCTCTATCTCTGATCAGTTAAACAATCTTCTAATGAGTCTAATGAGCTATTTCATATTTTGTAACCAGCACTGGGTTATTCTACTTGACGACCTCGTAGACTGTTTACTTCACTAATTTCTCTTGAATGACAGGTACTCCCACAGCTTTTTCTCTTTCAACCATTTTCTCCACTATTTTTTCAACAATCACTTCCACAGGTTTGATGACTTATTGTACAGTTTAGATATACCTAACTTCATTTTTCACTACTTATTATAACTGCAATTCCTTTTGAATAACAATCTTTTCTTCGCCTGGTATTTGAACAGGTCTATCCTTCTCAACAACTACCTCTACTTTTGTGGGAACTTAGATAGCTTTTGACTTTTAGATGACTTGGTTGATTGGCACTTAACGATATTAAGTATAAACAACTGGTTTTTCAACATGTTCATGAGTTTTCACAGGGACTTATTTGATAATTTCGATTGGATAATCATGTCTAAAACCAACGCTTGTTTGGTCATGAACTATTTCTGTTTTTGCGATGGGCACTATTTGAGCTGTTTTTTATTTGACCAGATATTTTTCAGGAATAGTTACAACATTATCAACTACTTTTTAGATATATTTAGGCACTTATACAACCTTAGGAACAGGCCTGAACATTCTTACAATTGAATCAACTTCAGCATCATCTAGATCAATAGTTTCAGATGTCATCATTCCAAAGATTCCCTCATCAAGTTGAATCTCCAACTAATATGAATTTTTTATTCTCTCCAACTAGCCAAGTAAAGCTTTGATCATAACTCGTAGATAAAGATCCATCTTACGATATTTATCAGTACTATTTTTATAAACATTTTAAACTTTGATAACTTGAGGAACATACTTTGTAATTGAAACTATTCGATCAATATCTCCATCCACTATGTAATCTATCATCTCTTCGGAAATATACTCTTGAGTTTGAACATCTAGATCTTGCTTGAGTTTAGGATATTTAGATAAGAGTCTTTTGACATATTTAGCAAGCGATACAATTAAAGCTTTTGTTCTTGCATCTTGGATACTAACTTAAACCTATTTTGTTATTTATTTTTAGATTTAAACTATGCCATTTATGTTCACGTTGCTCACTTTTGTGTTCGGAGCAGCCAAAATATCTAATATTTTACTCTTCGTAGGGAAAACTACACCAGAATTCCTTGTCGATAAATCCGCCATTTAATTTTGGAACAATGTTTGGGCATATTTTATTTTTTAGACCATATTCACGTAAGATTCATCCTCTTTTATTCTTTTAATACCATTTTATAGTTTCCTTTGTAATAAGCTTCCGGTTGGTAAACCTAAAATCCATCCCTCAACAGTTGATTAAAGCTGAGAAATTGTAACTCCCTTGCTCTTTAGATTTTGAATCTGATTCTCAAGACTAACTAAAAAGCCCTGAGTAGAATCAGCTTTATTAATAGCTCCAACCAACTTTTATTCTAAAAGTCTGGATAACTCCTTGATGTATTCCATCTTACTAGTAAGTTATCTATTAAGATGTTCATTCAACTCTTACAGTTGTCTATTTTTGATTCTAAGTGGTTCTGCATTTGCTCTTAAATCAGTGATTTGTTTTTCTAACTTAGAAATAATCTGATTTTCATTCATAACATAGTCAACAACGTTTAAACTTCTAGTTTCACCCGTGGGCTGTATGTAGTTAAGGTTAAGAACTCTTCTCATCACACCATCGAATTGTTTTTCAAGCAGTTAGAGTCTTTTTTCAAAATTTTATCTGTACTCTCCTTAAAATTCAAGGTTCCCCTTTCCCTTAAACTCGTTCATGAGGTCGAATATTGCATTTTTCATGTTCTTTAATGCTACAAAATCAGTCTATCCACTTACAACTAATTTATCATCTTCTTGCCATTCGAAGCCTGTAATGTTCTTTGCTCTGTTCTGCCTATATCAACAAAAAAATACGCGTAAGAAGCATAGTTTTCTTATACAATATTGCCACTGCTATTGTTAACATGCGAACTCGTAATTACAGTGTTTCCCTGATAACCAGTAGAAGTTCTGCTTACTAACATGTGTACATATGATGATTAAGAGAGTGAGGAAGTCCTGTACTCTGTGGTGGTTTGGAATTGTTTATTGAAGAAGAGACTACTGTAGTACGTTTGATTTAATACCGCGACTAAGACATGATTAAATTATATTCTTCTAATCAACCTATGACCATATAACGATGTGACAAATACTGCCTCACAATAAAAAATCAAGTAATGGAAACTGGCAGCTTACGATCTCTCATATTTAATATCTTATTTTGAATATCTAAGTATAGTTTTGAATGAAGTCAGTAATAATGAAGATTGAATTTAATGCTACATTGTTCGAAATTGCAAACATAATTATTATTTAAATAGGAATAAATCCAATCATCAGTATCCTTTAATCTCTTAAATTAATATTTCAGCGCTCTATCTGTAAGCCTGCTTAGCCCAGATCTATAACTCTTTTTTAATGTAGGTACGGAGATCTTCTCTACCTCGAGTAGCAGCCAAAATATTAGCGATATTTTCTCTTATTGTCTCTGAAGAAATGACTTCAGTTATGGTTCTAAATCTGACAGTCACATCAGGAGTAAAGCTACCTTTGGTTAACACATTTAGTATAGTATCGATGTATACTCGATCAATGTAAGTGTTTGTCTCAAAGAAAATGCCAACAAACTCAGCAACTATCTTCACATACTCAGCATCTCTCTTTGCTAACAAGTTCTGAATATTAGCTTGGATCTATTTGTATGATTCTTCAGCAAAATCTCTTTCACTGTAACCTGTACCAGTGAAAAAGAAGTCAAAGGAGAAAATTTAGTAGAGATCTTCTGGAGGAACTTCTCCTCTATGCTTGCAGAGTTTACTCTTTTAGATCTTACGTTGCTCACCAAGATAAAGCCATTAAAGGTATTTAAGCATTTAGTCAAAAGATTTAGTTCTTTATTCATAGAAACCTCTCAAAGAATTAATGATGTCTTCTTTGCCATAGATTCTGAACAAAGATTCACTACTCTCTCCACGTTATTTTTTTTCAACAATATCTCTCTGGCATGCATCTCTTTTCTGATCAGTCAGACCAGTGAGGAATAGATTATTTCCCATTCCAATTTCTCCTCTTTTCTTATTTTTAGCCTCCTATTCTCTCTTCTCCTCCTCAACTCTTTTATAAATATACTCAAGTAGCTCCTTTTAGTTGTTTAAGATATCCATCGTATTAGACATCTGAGTATACTCGTATTTTCTTTCTCTCATCACTTTCAAAGTCATGGTTGTGTTACTTTAGAAATTGACTTTTACTTCTGGTTAAACTTCTACTTATTTAGGTTTGGCATCATCCAAAATCTTTGATTTCTTCTCATATCTCAACTATTTCTCAGTTTTTTTAGTCATTTTAGTGGCATTCATATAAGCTTATACTCGAGTGATACTGTCATACAGTTATTTATTTCGAACTTTATCCTACTTCAGATAAGTCTTTATAGCTTCGATATTAGACTCTTTATTGGGTAATTCATCACTTGTCTTTTAGTCTTGTTTAACTCTAAGAATTCCAATATAAACAAGACCTCTAAAGTAAAATTTGAACATGTTGTAGGTATTGATAGCCCAAAGCTCGGGGTGCTCATCAATAACCGATTCAAGTCTGAACAAGAGATTAGTCAACACTTATAGACTGTATGAGATTCTGTCAAGATTTCCAAGTCCACTCTTTGGTTCTTTGAACACTGCCAACAAGAAATAATAAGCATAATATATTTCTTCAGCCTTAGAACGGACTAATTTACCACTTTATTCTCTTTATTTAATTTAATCACAGACTATTTTCCAAAGCAAGTCTAAACTTACATAGACTTCTTCTGGTGTTTTATCCTTACTCTTCTTAAAACAGTAAGCGCCTTCTACCCTTATTTAGTTTTCTCTTTAGAATTAGCCGAAATGAATATCGACCAGACCTTTACTAAACATTTCTTGTAAAACGCTATCATCTTTAAAGTTCAGTAGGAAGTACTCGATGATTTCCTTACCAGGGAATCTCAGTGGGTTCAAGGCTTTTTTTTCCCCATCCTCCTTGGGCTCTTAGTTTTAAACTTAGGTCAACTAGGGATAAAGAGCGCAGATTTGCATCAGAAAAGCTTCACTCATCAATTAATAGTCAATCTTTTGATCTTTGAGTTGTTTGACGAATGCAAAAATCTCTATAATTTCAGCATATCTATTCTTTTTGAGCAATTTTTGTGCAAACGTCAGGATAAACTTAACAAACTAGTCATTATTAAGCTGTATTTATTTAACTGCCTCACCATCATCTGGTCTATCTAGAGTTAGCTCAAGATAAGTATACACAGCTTTGAAGTTATTGATGGTTAGTTTGTCAATGTAAACTTAGAAGAGATTCGAGATGAAAAATTCTCGGCTTTCAACATCACTCCAGTCTATACAAACTGTATAAATATCAATAGGATGTACAACAACTCCCCAACTCTCAAATATATCTACAAGTTTGAGTTTAGCGAGTTATTGATTTCTAAGTGGAATATTGACATCTTCAGGTAAAATATTAAGAATCTCATAAATTTGACCCTTGACTTCCTCATCAAACTAAATAGTCTCATCAGTGTAGATAGTTAGCAAGCAATTTCTGACGAGTTCAAAGATAAATTCCTACTTTTTAATTTTTAATATTTAGAGCACATCTTCATCGTAGATGATACCCTTTATCACATCAAACTGTTTCCATTCAATTAAAATTTCACCATAAGTGAGTAACAACGATTTCAATTCGACATCACAGTAGATTGTTTCCAAAATATAAAGTAAAACTCTCAACATGTTACGACAATATTCAAGTGAAATCTCTTCATCTTCAATACGCACTGAATCTCTTTTTATTTATTGGTTGAAATACTTTTCAAGAAGGATTTTGAATATTTTATTGTCAGTCTGGAACTTAAGCATCTCAGAATATGTCAGTTTTTCACAGTTGAAGACATTCAAGATACCCAAGCAATTTCTACTTATTTGAATGATTTTGTTTAGCTTGATACCCAAAGGTTTAGTAAGTTCAATCTCTTCCATCAACTTAATGAAATGTTTAGTATCAGTATCTTCTCTAATCTCTAGTTTTGTACAGAAAGCTTCAATCAACAATCCAATAAGAGCTTGATTTTGCTTTTGGAACTCTTCTCCCTTTGCCGATACTTCTTTAATGAAGATTTAAAGTTAAATACGAGAGCAGTTCTAAGATTCAATGAACTCACTTATGGCCTTATTAAATTTATCAGGATTTCCATACAGATTAACATAGAGATATCTGAACTGATTGAAGATAAATTCTTTTCTCTGCCTGTTTTCAAGGAAAAACAAGGCAATCAAATCCTGGTTTTCAAATTGTATGAGCTCTTAGGTGGTAAATCCTGGATGCTAATTATTTTTCTTTTCGCAGAAATCATACTTAAGCATGAATTTATGCATCGATGTATATAGTCTAACAGTTTCATAGGCTGTATGTTTGAGGTTGTTGCAATTCTTGAAGATCTCAACCAGTTCTGGTGATAATTTTTCAGCTTTGTAGGATTATTTCTCGTTGGCATACTCACATACTTTTAAATACAATTTGTTTTCATAAATATCTTTGAGCTTTTATTTGTATTATTCAATAGAGCAACTGATTAACCCATGTTTTCTTAGCTTTTCAGAAGCACCATAAGGTGAGTTAACTAAAGTATTGATAGCATCAGTAATTTTACTGGTTGGATAATATTCATGTAATTATTTCTCAATTCTTTCCTTTGATAGTTCTCTTCCGAACTAAACTGAAGTCATATGAGCAAACCACTGATTTTGGCCATTATGATTAGTAAGCATATGTTGTTTGAGTTCTTCCTCTGTTTTATACTAATTTTCATGCATAATCATATGTATTTCAAAGGGGTAGATAGGAAGAAGATAGTTGTATTTCTTTATGACATTAAGTATCTGATCTTATTTGAAATGTGACAGGAAATCTACTATAAACTTTTTGTAGTTTTATAAAATTACTATTCTGAACTATTGGAATACATATCTTAAGTCCATTTATTACTTTTCAGGGACATCCACCATTGCATGTAAGGGATCACGCTTTTTGACCTCAGGATATAGATCGTTTTTAACGATTTCAACAAACATATCAACCAGACTACTCTCATATACTTTTTATAAGTCACGGTGGTCCATACTTTTTTCTTTTTGTTTTAGCTTGACTTTTCTCAACAAAAAGTCATTCTTGATATATTCTTTCAACATCTGTTGAGTGAGATTTGTTTTGAGTTCGTTACGAATGATCATTGCTATTTTTTATAAAATTTTGATAAATTCAGGAACAATAATTTTTTTACGACGCATTGTTAGCCTGATTTCTTTTTTAATCGATGATACATCTTCACAAGGTAATAAAAAGGTATGAATGTCTGGAATTTCTCTTTTGCTAGACTGCCAAAGTGTCAAATAAAAATCTCGTTTTTGAATTCCTAGATTGACAGCTATTTCCTGCACCATTGTAATCTTATTTTTATTATTTTTATCAATACCTTTAACAATATCCAACATCTTTTTCATAGGTTACATCTTGATGATATTGTAGATATATATTGACTTCTACTTTTAAAAGGCCAGCATCAAACAAGTCTCCTTCTAGTTCTTGAAAGGCCATACTAATCTGAATCCTTGTGCCACATTTGGATCCAGATCAATAGTATCAAGCATTTTGCTAACACATTTTGGATCTCCAAATTGGATAACACTTAACTCCATAGTAGTTGAATTATAGGAAGAAATGATGGCTCCAGTATTGATGCGGAGATTACATCCATGTAAATTTTACATAACATTGTCTATGAATAGATACTTTTTGAACTTCTTCTTAAGAATGAGTATTTAATGTTTTGTCTCAATACAAAAGTATGAATCGAAACACCAGATTTGATATTATTCAGGCAAAACGCTTGAATGAGTATTTGAAATAACAGTGTACTCTTACTACTGAGGTTAGATTTTACCTTAGAAAGTTCTAAGATACTCTTTCACTTTCAAAATCTAGAAGTTTCTCTATAAATCTTCATTTTTGGAATTTTATTTTTTCACTTTTTTAATCAAATAAAACAGGTTAATAATTGAGTCTTGCTACTAATCTATGCTTCCCACAATTTGACAGTGATGAATGTACTGATCTGCAGGAACTCGAGCCAAATTGGCAGTAATTTTTTTTCCTCTCATCTTGATTTTTCCACCTGCTATTACATAATGATGGAGTTCAAGCTAGCGAGTTAGCACTAATACCTCTTTCTAGCAGATAAATCTCACAGTATAGAGTTTGCTGTAGTTGAGAGTATTTTTTTCGATGAGTTTATTTTACTTCAAATCTACATAGAACAACACTAATTTGTCTTAGGCTTCCACGATAAAAGGAAGCTCGCCCCTGTCGTTTAAAAATTTACTATCACAAATATGCAAATTTTTAATACCGAAGGCTAGGTTTTCAACCCTAGGCTACAAGAAGATTGGACGACTTGTTTCTTTTTCTATATCAAATTTAAAGCAAATGAGAGTGTTTGCTCTTGCGACTAAAATTGCAGAATTGAGAATGGGTAGGATTATTAGTTTGTGAGGCCCTTATCCAAGTTTGAAATCGGGGGCTAAAAACGATCCTAGTTGTCGTACGAGTGTAGGTTTGGGAGGTCTGATGGGTGGAAGTTGTAGAACAGCAGGTTATGATAGTAAGAGACCTTGTTATTTAAGATCGTCGTATATTGTATCTGGCATATTCTAATAAAAATTAATAATTTAGTTTGTTTGCATTTTTCATATAAAATTTTAAATTAAATGTAAAAAGACAAAGAGGAGGGCAATTCTCAATAAATCTAAAGCGAAGTGGAAAAACGCTTCTATTAAAAACTCCATTCTTTCTACGATAGCTATTTTCTGACCCAGCTGCAAAAAGTAGCAATGACTAAGTTCATAAAAACACATTTTGCAGACAAAAATAATCCCAAAGTTTAACATATTAGACCTTGGCTTCTAGCCAAAATCAACAACTCTATCATTTCTCCTATTAACCCTCTTCAAAAAGGTTGTCCTGACATCATTCCAGGACTCAGAGCTCAACCTTGGTGGTAAATATATTGTCAATTAGGGATTCCAAAGAGTTTTCATGGTTAAAGAATTTCTAATAACACTATAAAGAAATCAGAGACGAAATTTTAACATTGAGAAATCAAAAAGGATTTCAACCCTATCGAGGTCCATCATGGATTTCTGACCGTAAAGCCAGTGATGGTGTAGGTAACGAATCAATTGACAGTGGACAATGGAATGTCTTCTACTTGTAACTTCATAACATGAAGTTTGATTACAATTGCGAAAAACTACCCAAAACGATGGAATTTATTCATAAGTATATTCCTAATAACTATCATCATGCTTTTGTTAGTGCTCTCACTAAAAACTCACATATCATGAAACATTATGGACCCACTAACAAAAAATTAAGATTCCATCTGCCTTTGATGGGAGTCTCAGGTAGCAAAATGAGAGTAGGAGATTAGACAAAACAGCAAGTTGAAGGCAAAGCCTACGTATTCGATGACAGTTTTGAACATGAAGCCTGGCATGATGGAAACGAGACAAGATTAATCTTAATCGTCGATTTCTGGCACCCTGATCTAACCAAATAAGAGATCAAAATGTTAACAGTCCTCCAAAATGCCAGATTCAAAGCAGAAGCAGTCTACAGCGAGTTGGACCCAGACAAAGATAATTTTTATTCAATAATCGAAAGTGCCAAGTAGCTGATACAAGACAATGAATGGTGGGTAGTAGGTAGTACTTAAAATGCAGTTTGATTATCGATAATTTGGTTTGATGTATTAATCATAGAGGTGTAGGATTGTATCCGATTTTCAAAAAGTTACGCTGACTCAACTCGGATTCTTCATCTTCACGCACTAATCTTCTTCTCTTTTACTCATCCACACCTTTGATTCTCAGTTCGAAGTTTTTAGGGTAGGAGTATTCATACATGCTTACAAGAAGGCCACCGAAACTTGATCCTGCTAGGAATCCGTATAAGATATTTGCTGGATGTACGATCGTAGCCATCAAAAGAGCTCCAAGCAGCCCATACGCGCAGATATGTCTTGCAAAAGAATCTTCTCCGTGTGGTAGGCAAATGACATCTTTGATAAACCACCATCCTGCTCCAATAAAAGCTCCAAAGCCAGTGTATCCTCTGAGAGGAAAAGTGTTTCCGCTTTGCCTGAATCTAAATAAATTTACTTGCGGACCATCCATATTCTATCAAGTTCAAAACTTCTGGGTCCTCTGATTGCAAAGTTTCTTATGAGAACACCGTACATGGCGCCAACAAGGGCTCCTTTAGCTACTTTATAGGCAAATTTATTCATTTAACTATGGCTGTCCAAAAAGATGGACTTGAAAGACTCCCAATTTTCGATTTTTCTGCCATGTAGATGGTGCTATTATTGTCTGAACTCTGGGGCGAAGGCGACAAGAAGAGGATGTGGTTTAGAGTATGGTGTTTAGACCATCACTAAATATTTAATAATGAACAACTCAGACAGATTATGAAATAGGGAGAAGTTTATGTAATAGGAGTGATTATAAATAGTTGAAGGTATTCGTAATATTGGAATGATTTTTACGAAATGATATGCT
>Ga0194117_10002991_pt1 | contig 17402 bp, 10 predicted proteins | sample TA2MahsurfametaG_FD_160579 | JGI IMG/M metagenome (GOLD analysis project Ga0194117, IMG submission 160579) | Freshwater microbial communities from Lake Tanganyika, Tanzania - TA2015009 Mahale N1 surface | ecosystem: Environmental > Aquatic > Freshwater > Lake | place: Tanzania: Lake Tanganyika...
GCGACTGCCAGTATCGATATCAAGACGGACTAGTTGGTGCAGAGCGTGATGAGGAAACAGTTCGCAGACAGGACAGTGCTAACCATAGCACACAGAATCAACACTGTGGTGGACTCTGACCGTATTTTGGTGCTGGAGAGAGGAGAGGTAGCTTAGCTGGACTCTCCTTCGAATCTTCTAAAAAGGCCGAGCTCAATATTCACGAAGCTTTATAATGAATCGGGAAAGTCAAAGGAAGACTGAGTTTCATATCATTTTCTATAAAGCAAAATAATGATAATAAAATACGAAAATATAGATATAAGTAAGATAGGAAAATATTTATTCTTAAATCAGTACTTTTTCATTTCGAAGGATTACACTTTAACTTAATCCAAAACCCTGTCACAAGCGCTCCGACAAGCAATAAAGGCCCAAAAGAAATCTTATTGCTTGCAATCTACTCTTTGGAGCTTGACTGGAGTGCTTTTTTGAATTTGGACAAGTTTATTGGTACTTCATGAGAAAGTGAATTCCATCCAGCTGTGTTAGGTGGGTAGATACTTTAACTCTTCTCATTTCTTACGAAAGCTTAGTTTCTTAGACTAATATACTTACCTAACGCAAAGTCTCCTTCGGCCAACCCGTTAGTTTCTATGTCATAGTTGCTCAGCAAAGACTAGATCTATCTGCAAAGCTAAAGCCAGTATTCTTAGGAATGCTAAACGTCAATTTCTAATCCAAAATCTCCAGCAAAAGCACTTTGTTTGAATTGGGGGTCGTATTTAATGAGATAAACGGTAATCTATCTTCCTTTTTGAGGGTTATTTGCCTCGTTCAAGTATATGACTTTCATTCCTGCTCTACACTTATATTTAAAGAACAAAGACGCTATAAGATTCCAAGCAGTTTTGAGATGTTTATGGTTGACAGATATATGGAATTTCCAATCCGGTCCTTCATGATTTATCTAATTTTGTGCATGCCAGTATACTCTACATTGTTTTGTATACAATTTAATAAAGCCATTGTTGCAAAGTGACTCATAGATGCCATTCTATGAGATAGTGTACCTGTTGCGTTAAAAAAACTAGTAGGTGAATTTCTAATTGAGTATTAAGTCCTCATTATTTGGTTTTTGATCTATTAGAGTCTGATTGGGGTGAAGCTTGATTTCCTGAGTAATTTGGTTTTATTACATTTACTCTAAATGCTAAATTATCAGAATTAAGAACTTTCTAAATACTATACAAAAATTAGGTAAACTATTAGTTGGTAAATATAAATTAACAAAAGCTAAATATATTTTTTTGCATTTCAATGTAAATTTGGCTTCATGCAGTTCTAAAAATTTGGCGGTTTATCATAATAATTAGAGTAATTATAAATCAAAATGAAGATAGAGATAGTACTACAAATCAAAGGAATTCGTTGTCTTAAAGGATTATTCTCTACATTCAGCAAACTATTATTTTCGAACAAATAAAAAACAGACTGTTATTTGATCTATTTTTGTTAGTCTAAACATCTTCGTTTTCTTATACATTCAGAAACAATCTGTGTCTCCATTTGTGCAATTGATCCACGAATGATTATTTCAGATAAATCAAGTATGAAAGAGAAAGCCGAGCTTTTAGCGATTTAGTTCAAAGATGGCGGAAAAATACTTCAAGCTTTCTGTGATATGGCTGATAGGTAGGGATTCGAAGATATTACAATGAATCTGAGCAAAGATAAACCTAATGAAAGAGATTAAGAGCCTTTTAGATCTTTAAATATTTTTACAAGTACAGACAAATTCCGTGCTTAAATTTTCAAACCTCTTTATGATCCGCCAACCATATTGAATCATCCATTTTTAAATGGCTGTGCCTCAGATTAGTACAAAAAGATATAATTTGACATAGATACCTAACATTTTCTAAATCTTCTTAGATTAATCTACAAAAATAAAGAAGCGCATAACATTTAAAAAATGATAACTGTGGAATTCTTATTTTTGCAAGATAAGTTTATTGCTCGCCTCTAAAAGCTTCAAAGCTATTGCTAAGCTTAGGTTGCTTTCTGTAACTTTAGTTCTCCCAAGTATTAAGGAAACTATTTCTATAAAATTCGACCTTAAAATGCTGGTAAGGTTTACTAACTTTTGATGGGCAAGTCAAGTGGAAGCAGAATATTCATAGACATGTAGAATAGGCTAATATTTAATTATGCACAAGATGGAGTATATGAGAGCCAAATGCTTACAAAAGAATGGATCGTTTTTCATAGTTTTGAAACTAAACACAGAATGCATGAAATGAAATTAGAAATATGATTTTCATAAATCTTTATCTTTAAATTATTCTGCAGTATTCAAATCACAAATCTTGTGTTGTTGAATTATTTAATTTTATTAAACTCCTTTACTTTAATATTTATAAAAAATGAGTACTTAAGAAGATGGTAAAAATCTAAACCAAGATCTAGATTTTCCTAAATATTCATACTCAATCTTTAAGTAGAATTTCGCACATGCCACACCCTTCTGTCTGCGTGTTACCGAATAATCGGATAAAAGAAATCTTGAATTCAAATTGTAGGCCAAAAATATTAAAGATATAAACAAACAAGAATTAATGCATGAGCTGAATCTTCTTTGGAGGATCAATCAAAGTCAAGCCATATTAGCAAGAATTAAATCCAATAGCTATTTTAAAATTCACTATGATCATGGTATCAATATTTGGCAGAACTTGAAATACAATTTTTATGCTTCTTTTAGTACTAGAGGCCTATCATCGTATTATTTAAGATTTGGAGTACATGTAATCGATAAAAATTTCCAATCCGATACAAGAGTCAAAATCAATAATTTTTAGAAAGCAGATATTACTTTGTACAATAGAACAGTTGTGAATTATGATATATGGAGATTAGGCTTTATTGGGTCTTTCTTACCGCAAAGACAAGTATTACCTCGAAGTGGAGTTGTATTAGGAGTATAAATGGATGATAAAATTTCACTTTTTGCTCGTATGGAGAGTAGGCATAAAAATAGTAATTATTTGATCACGAACTACCTAAGCTTAGTCTTAGTTTAACTTCAAGTTCAAAAGGAGGATTGTAGGTAAACTTTATGTAACTTAGATTAGTTATGACTACAATACTTCAAAGACCAAAATTGAAGGTGTTGTGGACATTAAAATGAACAAGTTTATTGACGCATGCAAGATTAAAGTTGACAATGAGTTAGGATCAAGTTGGCTATTCAAGTTCAAAACACCTACTTTAAGTTAACAAGCCTGTCATTGGTTCGGAGTAAACTATGAAAAGCAAAGAGTGAGATGGGGATTAAGAACTTAATTTAATATTTGATGCTAAATATAAACCAAAGTTTGTTTGAAATTATGTATCTAATATCATAAATATACCTAGCGAAATTGTTGTTAGCTGATTTATTATGGAGACGCCTGATAAATTGCTAATATGCTACCTTTAAAATTTATAGTGTCTATAAATAAAATATACAAAGATGCAATCTAGAAAAAGAAGCAAGGAAATCAGTGTTATTGAGACAAATTCCCCTGTTTGCTGTCCTCGAATTGATAGGATGAGTACTAAAAAATATTCAATAGTCAGTACTAAGAGAGATGAACATTTCGACAAGTACTACATTCTGCCTCGTTTGAGATACAAACATAAGAATCAAAATCCTAAAAACAACCCTGAAAACTACCAAGATTAGACTTTTATATACAAAAATATGCACAATAGTGATTTTTGGAATTGGGTGCACCCTCTGGATGCATTCAAGCTGAAGTAAGATAACAAAGTACTAAATGAAAAGATAAATGTTGAGATGCTACAGAAATTTAAGTCGAATTTGCAAAATAAAACTGATAAGCGCGTCCCACTTCTGGTGGAATAGTTGTTAAGGGGGTAGAAATGATGATTTATTTGTAAATAATATTGATAGCATAAGGAATGTGTCTAATTTATTTTCTTCTTGGCTTTAGTTTTTGAACTGGGAAATAATCAACGAAGATTATATACTCTTTATAGTAATATTTTGATTAATTATCATGCCAAAACTATGGCTTATCATCGTCTTTGGCTACAATGGCAGCACCTTCAACGGCATGCAATTTCAACTCGAAAATCATGTTGTTACAGTCGAAGACTTACTCGTATAGAAATTATATGCGACTGGATTTTTAGCTACCAATCATCACTCTCAACTTTAGAAACAGGAGAGATGGTCAAGAGCAGCGAGAACAGATAAAGGTGTACACGCAGTTGCGAATGCAGTCTCATGTCTTTTTACTATTGATACAAGTTATTTCGAATAGGATCATACTCTCAATCGCAATAAACTACATCTTGATCTCAAGGAGCTCTTTGAGGGAACTTAAATCATTTTTCATGCATTCAAGAGAGTCACAACTAGATTTTAGGTCAGACATGTAGTGAAAAGTAGACATTACTGCTACGTATGTCCAATCTATCTGTTTGAAAGAATCATTCAGAAGGAAAGTTCGCTGTAAAGAGGAGGATAGTCAATCTAAAATAAGCCTTAAAAATAAGAAGCAAATCATTAATAAAAAGAAAACAAAGAGTTAGGTGAGCAGAAAGTAATATAGAAGATAAATGAATGCTGTAAATAATTCATTGGTACTCATAATTTTCATAATTACTCGAAAGATCTGAGGGCTAAGGATGCTCAGGCTCAACGTTACATTACTAAATTCAGTGCTACAAAGTTAGACTAAAAGAACCTAATCTTTGATATAGTAGGCCAGAGTTTCATTTATCATCAGATACGGAAAATGATAGGGTGCATCATCATGGTCATTTTGAACAACTACCCCTCAAATTACATCTGTAACACTTTTTTTAGGAATCAAATCAATATGCCCTTGGCACCTCCTCAGGGACTATATCTCAACAAATTGTCGTTTGATGCCTATAATAAGAAAAAGGATATACCTGAGAAGTTGTAGTTTGATGATGTAGCTACTATACCCTCATTGAAAGAGAAGATCAACCAGTTTATTATTGAAAAAGATGATAGTGAGTGGAAGGAGTGGATTATAAAGCTTAGGTAGAGTATTTATCATGGAATTGAGTATGTGTAGGAAGAAGACAAATATCTAGAAGGAAAATTTTTGGAGGATTGATTATATTCAAACTTATTACTTTTATGAAATACTTTTAGAAATGAATTAAAAGGAATTTAATTCAAAGCAAAAATTAAGTAGATGTAACCTTATTTATTCATACAACAATCACTACTTCATCTTACTTTTTTATCCTCATCACTGTCATCACTCAGTTCAATCTAGGAAACATCATCTTAGTCGTAAGCTCGTTTATTATAACGCGAATAAGGGTTTTCTTTTTCTGCTAAGTACTGTTTGAATTCTTTTGATTCCTGTAGTTTCCGAACTGCTTCATCAGTTGTTTTCTTTTTATTTGTCACATAATCAAAGTATGCCATTTTTGTTGAACAGTTAGTAGTCGGACGTTCTTCTTATATTTTTTTCATCCGCCATTCCTTGAAAGTTATGTAAAAGATCGCGAAGCCAAGAATTATTATGAAAGCATAATGTAAGCGAAAATAAACTGAGAGTTTATAGGCATAGATTGCTTCTACGATGTTTTAAATCAGATTCATTTTGCGATTCGTAAATCTGTTTAAATTTATAAGTTTGGACAACAAATATGGCGATTAGGGACGAGATAAAGTGGACAATTGAAAGAAGCTGATAAAATTTCCCATAGATATGATTTTTACTCGACAGTGCTTATTCTTGAAGTTGAGAACACCCACAATTGTACCTAAGTGGCTTATATCTCAATCTAATGCAATAATGTAAATTTAAGCCATCAAATCATTATCGCTTTATCTCTTTATCATAGATTTGGGTTAAACTCTAATTTGATTTATTTGATTGAAAAGCAAGAATTTATAAGTGAGATTTTCTACGCCATTTTTGAAAATCATTATAATTCTAAGTTTCTATCATGAATAGGATAGTCGAACTTTAGCATCAAAGCTCAGAACTACTAAGTGATATCCAAGATGTTTTGCACGCAACTTCGATTAACATGAGGGGTGTGTGCAGTGAAGTATCCCAGCCATCTTTTGCAATACTTCAATAATAGTTAGAATATACTTAAGGGCTGCTTTCAAGCATAAAATAGTTAGTGAAATCAAGAGAGGAACTTTTTATGACTTTCCTTATCACCAAGCAAATCCAGGAGGAGGAAACAAAAGTGAGAAGAGAAAGATTGACTTAGTATGAGTAAAAAATATACGATCAAAAAAGGATTATTGCTGAGAAAGAAATGTTTTTTGAAAGTTTGCTCAGGCCCAAGAGAAAGCGACCACCACATCAAACAACCGAGTAATTCCAATAGTTAAGAGCCAGAGAAAGATAAATATAATAGAAAATGAAAGCAGACCAACTGGTCAAAGAAATGATAGATTTTCAGAGCTTTAGAAGATCGTTGGACGAACAATAACGTTTAAGACGGAAAGTGGAACTTCAATCTACCAAAGAATCTTCTGAATCTCAAATCAATCTCACCCTAACTAACGTTGATGCTGCTGAGTTTGCGACTTAAAGATTCCCATCTCGAGAATAGAAAGGAGTCAAAGAGAATCGATTGTTACAGAATCGAACTCATAGTGCTGAGCATGGCCTTTGCAAGTAGTTGAGCACTGTTAAAAAGTAGGATAGTCAATGTGATTTAGATAGAGCTAAAGTACTTTTGGAGTCGATTTCAAAGTTAAGTAATTAAAATGAAGAAATCCATCGAATCTATGATCAACTAGTTAGTAGTTACAACTTTAAAAAGAGTCTTAAAGAAAAAGGTTTAAAATAATATTAGAAAGTTACCAAATAGATAAAAAATGCACGAAGTTATTTTGTCAAACTAAAAAGGCATAAAAGTTGGATGCATGAACGTGTTTATGAGCCCCACGCTCACTCTATGAAACGTTCCGATAGTAACTGATAAACTGTTGATTTTTTTAATACTATTAAACCATTTATATTTAATAATTCAAATGATATCATCGGATCTATGAAATCTACGAGTTATTGACTTACTTTGAATCTAGTTTTATGAAATAGTAAATACTGTATGTTTTCATAGACTCCACCAAACATTCTAGGTTGCATATCTCCAATAACGCAATTATCTAAATACAATTGATGGGTGAGTAGGCATAAAATATCATTTTAAATTACTTTTTATGCGTTTGTATGGGATTTATGCTTGTCGGAGGCAAAATATTAGGCAAATCGATAGCAGATGGTTATATCGGATTCACATGAGCTGCTGGTTTTACGTTTTTCATGGCAAACGAAGGTTAATTAGTTGGTTTGGTGCTTGTATCTGGTTTTGTGTTAACTTGAGATTACGTATTATTTGTAGCTTGAAAATTTTCTCTTGTATTCTTTTCTGGTCCAACATAACCTCCCATTAATTAATTTATAATCAAATATATATAGATTAAAAACTAGTATCTGAATCATTCTGAGATTTCATTGTCACTTTCCTATCTATGAGGGGCATCTTGACGTTCAATTTGCATCTTTCTTTGTTTGAGGTTGTCTCTACGTCTTTTTTCACACATTTTGACTTGTTGATAATTATTTTTGGCTACATCTTCAACTTGGTATTTTGGATGTGCTCGGGAGACATGACCTCCCAACTGTCTTCCTGTTTCGAATTTCTAGTGGCACACCTTGCAGATATGTTCATCGCCTTTGCTTTTTTTATACTTATTCACTTGTTAAAGGAGCCATTTATACGTAATTTTGGCCTGTTATCTGCATTACAAGAAGCTTCTCTTTTTTTCCTCAGTAATTCTCTTATTTTCTTTAATTTGTTTGTAAAAAGCTTATCGTCGTTCCTTGAAACGTTATGCTTTTTATTATTAGTCAGTGCTCATGATTTTACTATTCTTTTTTTACCGTGTAGGTTAAATAATCTTCTTTTATACTATTTATAAATCTTCTTCAGTCTATGATTCGAACTCACAGTTCCATGAATAAATTGGTTACTTTGAAAGATTGAATAGGGCTTGTTACTGCCATTTTAAATCCTCTATCGTTTAGACAATACGTGATAGTTAACGTTCGTAATTTTAATTCCAGTTTTGCAAATAGGAGGGTTAATTGTCCTGCTAGTTTTCTTATATATTTTCATCAACTATTTGTTAATTATTCATCTGTTAATCATCCATATTTTAATCATTCGCGAAGGGTTATTCTCTTAGAATTTCGAAGGGTTTTGAATAAGACTTTCGTTTTCGATATGAGGCATAAAAGCTTTCTTCTGAATTATAGTTTTATTTTTATGGCAAGGGTTACTCCATCAGCATCTCAGAGGACTCTTATTTAGGTTTAGGCTTATGGAATGTGTTTGGAAAACAATCTTCTAAACTCAGATCGAATGGTTTTATTTAGGCTTGTTCAACCTATAACTAGAATGACTCTGATTAAAGGTCATATCTTTGATCTGCTTGAGGAAAGCTTTATTACGAGCCTAGGTTGAATATTGGCTAGCCATTGTATTCACGAGATTCACTTTATCTTTCACTTTAGTCATATTTGTTTGACATGGTAGTCTTATCTTAAAATTATATAATGTTACTTTCAAAATTCAATCAGATACTAAAAATAAAAAATTAAATTCATCATCTTTTGAAATTAACTTGATAAAAAAAAATTGACAGATTTCGCCATAAAACTTGCAGCTCACTTTCTTCCTCCTTGTTTGGTTCAAGTTTATTGATAGTCAGTACTACTGCACTAGATTCGCCCATTTTGAAAAATAACCGACTTATTGCTTGTAAACCATTTGAAGTTGTGAGTTGTAGAGTTCTATCGGATTGTTTTTGAGTTATGATTTAAATAATAGAATAATAATTAACGAAAAATGACTTCTTTCAAGTCTAAAATAGCTATTTTAAAAGAAACTCTCACCAAAAACTAAATTAATTAAGAACAACAACCTCGACAATAGACCATCATTCTCAAATAATGCAAAGCAAATAACAAGCATTAGTTATCATTCCAACAACCGATCATCATCTAAAAAAAAACGTCTTATAAACAAGAAAGCAATCAAAAGAAGGCAAGAGTAAATGAGACAGAAGCTAATTTTCATGTTAATTCTACTGTAAATATGGCCAGGCTCAAGAAGGTGTAGCCTTGGATTCCTGTAACCATACCTGTACGCTAAAAGAAGTTAGATATCTAAAGTATGAATGTTCCGGTTAGGCAAACCAATGCAAACAAATAGATTGAAATCCAGATATAAAAAGATGATAAAGGAAAGTAGTGTTTGAAGAAGTTGTTCAAAAAAGTCAAAAGACTAGAGGATGAGCTCAAATAGTCAGAAAGAGAAAGAGTGAGATTGAATCTATAGCTTGAAAACTATGTGGGAAGGTCCAAAACTTGTGGGGAAAATTAGAAAGTTATTAATAAACTTTAATCTTAGAAATATAGGCTTTAAGTTGAACTTGAAATGGCTAAAAAGCTGTTGAAGTAGAGGGAAGATGAAATAAAAAAATTAGAAGGGAGAGTCCCAAAATAGATTATAAAATAGATAATAGTGTAAAAACCTGTTGAAGTAGTTGTCTAGATTCCAAAACTAGTTCCTGGCCCTTAAAGAATAGTATAGAAAATTGTGGAAATACCTAAGTACATCGAAGTTTAGAAAAAAGTCCCTGTTGAGGTGATTAAATAAGTATAGAAAGAAGTCATAAGAACAATTGAGATACCAACTCCCACAATAGTGTAAAAACCTGTTTACATTGATAAGCCAGTTTACATAGAAAGGCCTCCAATCTAGATTGAAAAAAGAGTTGAAGTCCCTATCTAAGTCCCCATTGAAGTACCTGTAGAATATCCTGTATACATCTAGAAACCAGTCGTGTCGGAAGAATTTTTAATAAAAATGAGGTAACTCTAGGCAGCTTTGTAGGCTTCAATCAAAGAAAATGCGATAATTGGAGCTGAAAACGGCTAGCTTAGAATCAGAGTTAGCCAGCTCTCATAAAATTTGTAGATAATAAGAAGACACAATTAGTAGAAAAATAGATAGGTTGAAATTTTACTTCAACATAGTCACGATTTCCTACCGTTCAGTCCTCATCAAGATCTCTCCTTAGGAAGTGTCAAATACTCGATTTCTCCCAACCCACATCAAAGAGTGATCTGATCAAAATCTGATATTATTTCCATTCATAAAAAGAAATTATCACTTATTCATAGATTTTCATATCTAATCACTGCTCATAGAGATGACAGGGCTTGTAAAAGTTCGGATTCTTTTGATTTGAGATCGTTGATTTACTTGTTGAGGTTGTTTAGTTCGCTGATAACGAATTCTCTGGTTATCTTCTCGCTGTAGGTCGCGGCTTCGCTATATGTCATATCTTTATCAACGAAACCCAGCAAAATCAATACTGTACCCACGATTACTTTCACCAAAAGAGCGTTGGGGGCATAGAATGACCTTGTTTAAAGAGGGTCTTCAAAATTTGTATAACCTCTTTCTGGGAGAGAAACGTAAGGGTCATGTGAGTCATCATGGAACCAGGGGTCGTTGAATACGAATCGGTTCCAAGAGAAGAAAGGTTGATCCTTGAGATGCTCAAAAGGATCTCCTCTGATGAGAGGTTGCAATTTGTAATTGGTATCTTCTACTCCGAAAAAACTCACGTATTTAGGATCCTAAGTTGTGTGTAAAAGATACAGAGTTGTACTTGATCCATGGAGTTTATTTGTCGATATGGACTGAATAATCCTAATGGTGATGATCATGGTCGTGATCATGATGTTATTATCCGTGATGGGTGGGGGATGATGAGAAATTGTAGCGCATTCTGGTGATAGACATGAAGCGTTTGGTGAGATGCTTGGCCAACATTTCTGATTATTAATTATGAAAATGTGAATACAAAAGTTAAGAATAAAACAAAAGTAGTGAAGTGTATATGTCTTTAATAAAAATTGACTCCTATACAAACGAGTTCAATTATTTGTCCATTAATTTTGCTTAAATTGCTATATCTTAACAAAAGATGAAATTAATTCGTTGCTGGTTTTTATTCATAATATTTATGTAAGTTAAAGCTTAGAATATCATATTTAATGAACTAAATTGTTAACGTACTACTGTGTGCCTCTCTAAAGCACTGTTTTTTATTTCCAATCACGAAAATCAATCACTTTGAAGTTTTTATAACCATAGTATTGCGCTATTTCCTTCTTTATTTACTCTGAACGTATAGTACCTTACTTGTCTCCGTATATACGATGATAGGGACCATTCAAATTCACTAAAAGAGGAGTACTCCACTGTTACTTATCCTCTATTTTCCAAATATTAGGGCTATTGTCAAATACTTTAAGCTATTATTAGCTTACAGCTTTCACAGATTGCAGATTTAATGAAGGTCCAAGTCTTTTGAAAGGAGAGTATTATTGTTGGAGAGTGCCTTTGAGTAGAATATCGAATTAATTAATTCCGATAATCTTGTTTCTCTAAAACCAGAAGCCTTAAACATTGAGTCTTCTCTGAAATCTTATTTAGAATACACTCTGTCCTCTACATTCAAAATTTTTAGATGTGTTATCTATATCTTTTTGTTCCTTTCGAAAATCTATTTTATATATATTGAAAGCTTTGTTTAGAAACTATTTATATTTGCTTTCTTTGAGATTGATGTTGAATATCCTGAGGTATTCGCATATTTTAGCACTATGCACAAAGTTGTAATCTGAACTCATCACCAACTTTATGCCCTTCTAAAATAGTTTTTATAATTATTACATTGTTGTCTCTATTTCGCTAAGATCTAAACTTTTATCTAGAAGAATTATTCTTAAGTTTTTATGGATCTTTTATATGAATCTTACCAAGTCTTCAGTTTGAAAGTTTACTATTTCACTCGTTAAATTGCTTATTATAAGTTTCCGAAGTTTCTTTATAAAAATCAGATTGTTGTACCATCCAAGTTAAATACAGGATCTATAGACAGATTACAGTGATTCATTCTCTAGCTGCATTTTTTGTAATAGCCAACCATCGAAAATCCTCGAAGAACTATCAAACCATTTTTAATTAAAGTAGTTAAGATGATGGAAAACTAAGAATGTTCTGGAGACTAACAAAGGTTTGCTGCAAATAAATTTATCTTTTATTATTTGTTCTGAGAAAGCTGCCATAAAATTATGATAGGGAGTGAAGTAGCATTCCATTCTCAATGTGTTCCTGTCGACTCTCCCGATAAATTTATGTATTTCGGCTGGGGAGATTTCAGTGCCTCTTTATTCGAATGTTTTGAGCAATCTTTGGCAGAGTTGAAAGTTGCCAACATGTTGCTTCATTACAAATCTAATATAATTACTAATTCAAACATAATTCCTTAATTAAAAACTATAAACCAAGATTATGCTTCACCCAAAAAAGAATATGAAAATTGTAATTGTAATTGAGAGGCAAGTTCAACCTCAATAACTTAGTAGATTTTGATAACACAGAAATTGATTAATATGATATTATTATTTATATTTCTCACTCTGATCTAATCTAGTTGATCATTTTTTATCGATTTTGAGTATTCCTTACTTATAAAGTTTGTCTATCACATCTCTATACACTTTCTTGGCCTAGTGGCGCACTATTTTCATTGTGTTAGTCATAATACCCTTATTTAGGAAAGGTTCAGTCTCAATATAAACATTTTTGGCTTGCTAGAATCCTTGTAAGCTAGACTATTTGCCTATTTTATTCAAACAACTCACAACTTCAGTTCGAATAATGTTGCTATTGCATATTTTTTTAAAATCTGCCTCTATTCCTTTACTTCCAGCTAGTTCTTCAAGAGCTTTTTTATGTGGAACTACTATTGCAATCGCAAACATTTCAGTAGATTAACCATGCACAAAAATTTATGCTAAAAGGTTGCTTTTCATGTAAATATTCTAGACCTTTTCAGCAGCTACGTATTCGCCTTGTTGCAGCTTGAAAATATTTTTCTTACGATCTATAATATAAATTGATTTAGTCTAGGCTGACATCATGCCTACATCACCAGTTTTCAACCATCCTTCAGCAGTTAAAGTTTACTATGTTTTAGCTTTGTCGTGATAGTATCCTAGGAAAACTCCAGGTCCTCTACACCAAATTTAACCGTGAGGTGTCAACCGACCTTATTCATCTCTATCCGTGCTTAAGTAGTTCATTTATGGATATCTACCAACTTGATTTCTGAGTTTACCTAAATTGAAGGAAATGTACGATAGGCCCTCTAACCATTCTGACTGCTGGATCAAGTGACTAGGTAAATAATAAAGCACCTGTTGATTCGGTTTGGCCATAACCTTCGACAAGTGGAGCACAGAGTACAACTTTCAAGAAATATTGGACTTATGGTAAAAGAGGTGCACTTCCTGAAATCATTATCCTGCATCTTCCTCCGAGAGCTTGTTTTGTTTTTGCAAAAAAAATGCGATCATAAAGTGGATGTGTGTAAGAGCCAGTCTTTTTCAAATTTTACAGTTTCGTTTGTAATGCGTACTCTAAAGCAGTTCTGGTCCATCCTTGTATTTCATTAAATTTTTGCTTTAGTACTTCATAAAATCGAGAATATAACCTTGGCACACTTAAAAATGCGGTCGGTCTTACAAATGCTAAATCGTCTTTTAATTTTTGTACATCTCCTGAAAAATATACAATTTTTGCACCTTTATACATCATGACGTAGTCGAATTCACGTTGAAGGATATGAGGCAGAGGAAGATAGGAGAGTGTTACGTCTTAAGAACAAGAATGGCAGTCTGTAAATCTTTCAGAGGCAATAAACGATGCCAGATTTTTATGTGACAGCATTGCTCCTTTAGGTGGTCCTGTAGTTCCTGATGTGTATGAAAAAGTCAAACAATCATCAGGATATACTTTATATTCTTCAGTATTATAATCGATTGGTTTCTATTTACCAATTTTGATGATCTCATCGAAAGGAATGAGTTTTACACCTTGATATTACTCGCATTACCTCTTTTTTTGAATTATGCAGATTGTTATTCATTAAAAGTATCATAGCAGATAATCTGCCTTAAGTGTGCTAGATCTTTGCATTTTGTTAGAGATTTTAAAGAACTTTCGTTCGCAAATACAGTTTATAGTTTGGTGTGTTTTAAGACGTATGTTATATTTTAGTCTCCTAGAGTATCATATAGAGGGATAGAAGTGATTCCATAGAGCAAACAGCCGATATCTGTGATACCCCATTTCTTCCTATTTTTCGAAAATATGCCTATAAATCTCAGTGTTTATCCTTAGGGGTTATTAAATAATTTTTGGGTGATTATTCCGCTTCCTAGGCAATACGCTTGCTGGAGCAGTTCTTCATAAGTGATGAATTAAACTGTAGAGTGGTTATCCTTGTTGACGATAGTTCCTGGATCAATCTGTAATTACCCAAAGCTGGTTTATCTGCATACAGTCTGGCAGAATGAAGAATTATATCTTTGAGAGTGGCTAGTTGCGGGGCAGGTCTATCATGTAATTTATCTTTGGATTTGGGATTACGATAGATCGAGGATTATCCTTTGGGTTTTTGGGTTACGGGTACGCAATAGGTGATACTTGAACTTCCTCCCATGATAAAATCAATAGTATGCTAAATGATATTATTAATTTAAAGAGTAGCATAAAGTGAAGATGGATATTAATTCAGTATGAGATTTGATATTTGGGAATGAAGTATAGGTATCGGGCTGGTCAATTGAAGATAATTTTAGGGTTTGTTATTTAATTTTTATATGGGTAATAAGAAGGAGAATTTATCAATGCATATTTTAATTACATAATAGAATCTTAACGGATGGCCGAAGAACTATAGCCTCACATACTTCGCAAGTTTTAGATACTCCAAAAACTAGGAAAGGGTGCTTATGGAGTAGTCTGGAAGGCAGTCGACAAACAAACTAAAGCTGTTGTCGCTCTCAAAAAAGTCTTCGACGCCTTTCAGAACGCTACTGATGCCCAGCGAACCTACCGGGAAGTAACTCTCTCTTGAATCAGGTGATTTTCCTACAGTAGCTGAATGGACATCCAAATATCGTGTCTCTACTCAACATCCTAAAGGCTGAGAACAATAAGGATATTTATCTTGTTTTCGATTTCATGTAGACAGACTTACATGCAGTCATTCGTGCAAATATTATGGAAAATGTGCACAAGCGTTATGTGCTCTACCAGTAAACTATCTTCTATGCAGAGTCCTCAAGGGCATAAAGTATATGCATTCGGGTTAATTAATCCATCGTGATCTCAAACCTTCAAATATTCTTTTAGATTCAGATTGTCTTGCCAAACTTGCAGACTTTGGCCTAGCCCGGTCCATCGCTTCTGTTAATCAATCGGTCGCAGAGCCAATTATGACTGAGTATGTGGCTACACGATGGTATAGGGCTCCTGAGATACTTCTTGGATCGTCAAAGTATACAAAAGCTGTAGATATGTGGTCTGTTGGTTGTATTTTAGGAGAAATGTATTTTGGTAAAGCTATTTTTCCTGGAAACTCAACACTAAATCAAGTAGAAAGGATTCTGGAACTTTTAGGAAAACCAACAAAAGAAGACATTGAGTCGATGTAATCTTTGATGGCTCAAGAATGTGTAAATCAAATCGGATTCGTAAAAAAACGATCTTTCAGCTCTTTTTTCCCACAAATGGATGAACAAGCTTTGGAATTGGTGCGTAAAATGTTAGTCTTTAATCCTAAAAATAGAATTACTGTAGAGTAAGCGTTAGCTCATCCTTATCTTAAAGACTTCCATAATGCTGAGGAGTAGATTTAATACAACGGAGTTATTGAGATCTCCATTGATTAAAATACTAAATATTCCATCAAAGAATACAGAGAAGCATTGTATAAATAAGTCTCCAAGAAAAAGCCCAAGGCTCTCAATGAAGACAGCCAGATCTTAAATGTAAGCAATAACAATGCCAATATTGCTGCTTCAATACAAAGAAAGAGGGATGAAGACAAAAAAGCTGAGCTAAAAAGACAGTAGTAGCTTAAAAGGCAATAAGAGACTAGGAAAGCATAGTAGCTCAAGAAACAGCAAGAAGAACTTCGTCGTATTGAAGAGTTAAGACAGAATCGTAGAGACTCCTATAAAAAAAGAGAAGGTCAATCGAAAGAAAATAATTCTAACTACTATCACTATATTAGAGAGCAGCATAGTAAGGAGAAAGGTTGGATTAAGCCTACATCCAAGCCTCAATCTTCTAGCTAAGTCAATAAATCATACTATGCTGAAAAGGAAGGAAAGTATTTATAAAGAGCTTATACGGCTAGTAGCAATGTTGGCAGAAGAAAAGTGTGAGCTTTCTGATATAATTGAAGTCTTATATTCATTTAACATCATTTTGACTTTTATTGTATAATTATTAAATATCATATGTTTAGTAAATAAAAACTAATCAGTTCTCATCGATTTATCTATTTAAATATTATTCATCAATTTATAAGTGGAAATAGTTGAACAATTAATGAAACGAATACGATTCTTGATTGTCCTTTAATAATCATGTATTTTAAATAATAATAATGGGTCCAAACACTTCCCAAGACAGAACGAAGTAGCAGCTAAAGAAAGATTTCCACGCTAAAACAAAAAGATAGGTAGAGTCCATGTATGAAATGTTTGACTAGACTATAGATGTTGTAACCAAATCTAGATCGATACTCTCGGACTATGACAGGAGTAATGGGCTGGTCTCTTGTAGTAATTTCAAAAATGCAGAGCGGATTGGGAATTTATAAAATGTATTGTAGCAACTATTGTAATCTTTCAAAAATAACTCCAAATATTTCTGGGGGCTAGAAATCTACAAACAGTTTAGACATCATTTCAAAAAATGTTTTGAATAAGTATGGCCCATCAATAAGGAATAATTCTATCAGATTATACTGAGCCAGTGTCGATTCTAAACTATTGACTTCCAGAATGAGTTGGAAGAAGTTGCGAGACATATGGACATGTCTATACTTAACAGACCTAGTTATAAGCAACTTTTTTATTAAGTTGGGGCGAATCGACTTGGAGGACACCTTCCTTCGAGTTTTGTCGAAGAGAGTTAGTAATTTAGCGAAGATTTTTCAAAACAGACCTAATAATAAAAAGGGCAATTTAATTTAAATGCTATCAATGCGACCATCATCAACGGCGATCACGATCCAAATGAGTTCTAAAAATCATATTACGAGTTAGCGGAACAGTAAAAAACATAGTAGATTGAGGATTTCTTGCCCCTCTTCCTAAAAACATAGCAAAAATCAGCTAAAAAAGTATAATAGCATAACCCCAACAGAGTCACTAAGATGACTGAATAAAGTTTAC
>Ga0194117_10003004_pt1 | contig 17358 bp, 11 predicted proteins | sample TA2MahsurfametaG_FD_160579 | JGI IMG/M metagenome (GOLD analysis project Ga0194117, IMG submission 160579) | Freshwater microbial communities from Lake Tanganyika, Tanzania - TA2015009 Mahale N1 surface | ecosystem: Environmental > Aquatic > Freshwater > Lake | place: Tanzania: Lake Tanganyika...
TCTCTTCCTCTGTGAAACCAAATTATGAAACTTTGTCCATTAAATATGTATAATAATACTTGCAAAGTTAATATTTTAACATTGACTAGAAATCATTTAAAAAATCTAAAGTAATAAATGAAATGCATCGTAATCATTTGCCCTTCTTTTGCTTATTACTCACAGTGTTATCTTGCATTACTGGAGTCACAAAAAGAGATGTTAAGACTGACTATGGTAATCTACTGGATTTAGAACTTCCCACCGTTGGATTCACACCGAATAAATTTAGAGCAGACATCAAAAGAGGACTTGTGCTTGCTAAACCTTACGAATCTGTGCTTGTTAATGAGACAGAGTTGAACTGGCTTTGTGTGAATGATCCAGTCAGACTTTGGGCCATATCTGCAGCAGTGAAGAAACTGGCATGCAGTGGGTTGATTTTAATCAAATACTCGAATGAAGGCACAGTCGTACTTCCAACAAAGTTGAAAGATATGACAAACCAATATTGACTACTACCAACATATTGCTGTGTAGTAGTAATCGATGCAAAAATACTAGTAACACTCACGGTAAATAGATTGTCGCAAATTACACATCCTGCCGAAAGGATACCAGGTGGTAAAAGACTCATAGCAACACCTTGATAAATCACATTGTTTCCAAGCACATACCCACGCAGAGATATGGCGGATGTCACTCCTGGTGGCACAGGGGAACTATTCGTACAGTATCCATTGACGAGGCTGCGTCCAGATGTGCAAGAAGTGCAGAGATTGTTGCCTGGACCCGAACAAGTTAAGCAACTTATGTCACAGGAAGAGCATTGATTCAAATTATTGGCATAAGTACCAGGAGTACATGTAACTTTACAAAATCCATTGTTTAATGTTGCTCCGCTATTACAAGTGAGACATTGATTAGTGCCTGGGCCACTGCATGTTGCACATGTAGCATCGCACTTTGAGCATTGGCTCCATGTTCCAAAGTATCCATTGTTACAGACACAAGTAAACTGTATATTGGAGTAGTAGCTATTGACATCGCACAGCATGCAGGTGCCTCCGATGATGTAGTAGCCTGGCTTGCATTGGCAGAGCATACCATTCCATGTTTGATTAGCAGTACAGTTTTGAATGCATAAGCCACCACTCAAGTAATAACCATTTTGGCATACACATGCTGATCCGTTGTAGAAAGAATATTGTTGGCATTGCTGGCAGTAGCCATCGATAACGTATTGTCCGGTGAAGTTACAGATACATTTTTGGAGAGCTGCATTCCAGGAGGACATAAATGGACAGTTTACATTTAGTACGCATTGGCCGTTAAGTAACGCATAATTTGCGATACATAGACAGGTTTTGGCAGTAGTATTGTATGCACTGTTGGGGATGCAAGGGCTGCAGGCAGTGGAGGTAGGGTAGTAGGTAGATGAGCATCCGCATTTTCCATCAGTAACAGCTCGATCTTGTGTGTTGCAGTAGGTGCATGAACTAGTGATGGTATCGATAACCATTCCTTGAGGACATACGCAGTTGGTTCCATTCCAAACGAAACCATCTTGACAAGTTCCTTGAGGTACGCATAAATTGCCCTGATTATAGAAGCCGTTTATGCATACACACTGGCCTTGTGAATTACGATAGGCATTGGCAAAACATCCAATTTAGCAGGTTCTAGTGTTGGGATTAAGAGTATAACCTGGAACACAGGTACAACTGCCACTTTGATCAACATAGCTGTTGAAGGGGCATTGTACGCATTGGTTATTTAGAATGCCGTAACCGTTGGGACAAACACATTTATTGTTGATAGCGATGAAATTTGTTCTACAGGTTATCTGACTTTGGATAACACATTGATTGGCAGTTGGAGAGTATGTGTACCCTGGAATGCACGAACATTGTGAGTTGATAACATAGGCATTGTATCCACACGTAACATAGCAGATATTATTTACCATGATTTATCCACTGTAGCAGACACAAGTGGTTCCATTGTAGTATTGATTGTTACCACATGCAGAAGGAGTAATGCATTGCCCATTGATTTGATTTTGTCCAGATCCACAGATCAAACAGGAAGTTCCGTTTGCATTGAGAGTGCCAGCGTACCCTTGGCAAAGAGCGAGACTTATACAATTGGCAGGGCAACCAGCACCAATACAGGTGATTCCATTGGCACTTGATGATGAGCTAAAACCATATCCTGACAGAGTTGCACTTCCACCTACAAGTTGATCAATACCGATGAACTGGTAGGGAGCAGAGGAACCACTGTTGACAGAGAAGGGAGTAAAACTAATGGGAGATGTTTTTTCAATTATGATGTAAGTAATGATTATAGATTCGATGTAAGGAGTGGAACTGAGACTGATTGAGGTAGTAATAGTGCCTGTGACTGCGTTGATGCTGACTGCAGTCAAGGATATAAGAAAATTAGAAGAAATAGTTTTGACTCCTGCGAGTTAAACTACAACGTTATAGCTCTTCTGTGAGGCGGTCCATCCAGTAACAGCCTCGTTCCAAATGATAGAGTTGCTTTGAGTTTGTTTCTGCATTAAATATATCCCTAAATAAAAGGCAATTTACAGGCTGAAAAACTACCCATGAAGATATCCGAACGACTAGTGGCTATGTACTGCACCTTTATGCTAGTCCAGCTGTTGTCTTCATTAATAAGTAACACTATCAATCCAGTTGTTAGAGTTGAGCCTTGGCTTCCCCATATGGCAAAGTCCATGCCATTGGCGGTGTTAACCTGGAAACTTGATGCTGCTAAATTAAATATTTAGTACATGCTGCCACTTTGATACCTGTTTGTGAGCTGAAACGGAGCGTAAAGGTGAAAGAGTGTTCCCTTGTGTTGGGACTATTGGTGTAGGAATTATAAATGACGGAAGAGCCAGATTGAAGGAGGTCGCTTGCTGTGCTGGTGCTCCCTATGGAGCAGATCTGTGTTTGTGATGGTATGGAAAGAAGGAGGAAGAGGATTGGGACAAAAAGGTGTGAATACTGATGTGTATACATAAATAAATATAATTAGGCTGCTCGATAGGATAATTTATTTTAGTATCACTGGTTCTGCATAAAATTCATAATACGCTGATAAATTTATAGAGGATCCAACGCATCATTTAGCTCGATTATCAATATAACTTTCCTCTTTAGATTCATCAAATGGAGGAAAACGCTTGGATGTGGATATGTAAACTACGGTTTCCTATATTATACGCACTATATTCTAGCATCCAGAATATAAATATCAAATCTCTATTTATTCACACGCCTAGCAATTCCAGCAGCCTTGACCGCTATCTCCTCTCGGCTTCTTTCATCACCTCTCGATGGTTATAGTATATCGCCGTCCATTTTTATTTTGCATTCTCGCACACATTGCCCTCGTGGATGAAGTTGCAGCGCTACCCATAGCAGCAGTATCCTTTCTTAGCGAATGCATGACAACCTTTCGTCTTATATGAACGATTAGTCTCCATATTGATCCGAAGCTATTCAGGGCCATGGGCGAACTGACACTTCTTGTCGTAAGGGCAGAAACCTTTTTAAGTGTAGTTTCTGCAGAGAGAGCTCTTGGCTTTTGAGGAGGTGGTTTTGGTGAGGAGCTATGTGAGAGATGGGTGCTAGTCGGTATGATGTTAGCGTTCATCGGTTTCTGTGGAGGTGTCTGAGCGAGAGTCGCAGGTACGGGGAAAAGAGTATTGAGTTACAATAGTTTGGTGATACATAAGGGGTGTAAGTAATTAATGATTATAGCTCTTGCTGTTTTATCCCTTATTATATTTCTAGATGTAAAGCCCTGTACGGCGGACCACAGGTGGAGTTATTTACAATCAGCAGTAAGATGTCTATTTGTGGTAACGAATGTTGATAATATGAAAGATCACGCTAAAGATTCATTTTTTTGCATTACGATGATTTCCCCCTCTGCGCTTACTGTTATCGTCCACTCTTTCTTCCCGTTTACGACTCAATTAAAGCATAATTACAGCTGATGCGGCGGAGAGTGGAGGTGCCGATTGGTACACGGCTGTAGCGGAGAGCTTCTTTGGCTCGCAGATAGATCTACTTGGCACGTGGTCGGTCATTTTAATTTTTGAACTGCTTGATGTTGCCTTTCGGGTCGAAGATCCAGGCGGAAGTGAGAGTGGTAATTTACTCCATAAGATTTGATGATGATTGATTATGAATGATTATAGTAATAATATGGGTATGTAAGTAATAATATGGGTATGTTAATAATAATGAAGTTGAAGTTAATCGAGTTGTGTGTTGTAAATATAAAGACAGCAAGTTTGCGAAGGTTATTAATTCAGGTTTGGCTGCAATAACATGACTGCTACGTTGATTGTATCCAAAAGTACGCAGCATTCAGTTCCAAGTTATCATCATTTTGTTTGCATTTGATGGAGTATCATAAGATGTAGAGTTTAAATTATTACAGATTGTGGATGTATGATTGATGGGGTTATAAACTGACTGATTGATTATTGAAGAGGAGGTATATAATATTTTCAAGTTTCGATAGATGGATCAGTATCGTTTGTAGTCCAAGAAGGGCGAAGGCACCTTTTCATAAGTATTTATGGCGCAATCGATCCGCAACCATAAATTGGTGGCGATCAAGTGCATGAAGAAAAAATATGAAACTATCGAGAAGGTCAAAAAACTCAAAGAAATACAAGCACTCAAACTGCTCACCCCTCACTAGAACATCATCAAACTCATCGAGGTACTATACGATGAACCCACAGGTACAGTTACTGATTACGCAGGGAAACTCGCACTTGTTTTTGAATTGATGTAACAGAACCTCTATGAATGTCTGGTTAGGAATAAAAATCTGCATATGCAGAAGGTCAAGTTCTATATGTTAGAACTGCTCAAATCTATCGAGTATATACACAGCAAAGGCATTTTCCATAGAGATATAAAACCAGAAAACGTACTTATTTCGGGAGACAGCATCAAACTCGCTGATTTTGGGTCATGCAAAGGTAACATCCGAAATATATAGGCATCTTTTCAAAACAACCCTACACGGAGTATATCTCCACACGGTGGTACAGGGCACCTGAATGTCTTATGACTGATGGGTACTATGACTCGAAAATGGACATTTGGGGCTATGGGTGTGTGTTGTTCGAGATGATAACCAAATATCCTCTGTTCAATGGTAAAGGATAGCTCGATCAAATCCATAAAATAAACAAAGTATTGGGTACTCCCAAGCAATCATTGATAGATTTGTTCAAGAGTAGAGCCACTCACATGAGCCAGAACGAGTTCAATTTCCCACAGAAGAAAGGTATCGGTTTTTAGAAGTTGCTCCCGCATGCATCTAAATAGCTGATCGATCTGCTTTACAAATTGCTGGCTTATGATCCAGCTTAAAGGATCACAGCCAAGTAGGCCATCAAACATGAATATTTTAGTGATCTGTTTCAAGACAAGTTCAGGTCGACGATTTTCGGAATGCCACATTCGAATTCAATCAACAAACAAACAGAACATGATGACACACCGTAGAAGAGTACAAAGGTGAAGAAGAAAAAGATAGAGCACCAATTGAACGAATAATAAATCAACTCTCTACCACCTATTCACCAACTAAGATTAGACGTGAAACTCAATCTCTACGGAACAACAGCGAAGACGCAAGACAATGTCTTCAAAAAGACATTGGCAAGTATTAATAAAAGGAAGGAGTAGAATCTGATGGTGGGAGGAATCAATGGAAAGAAGCTAGACCGCTGAACATAGTATTTGTATTTTTACTGTATTTATAAATACAAGATTTATTATGAGTGAGTACAACATGCAGGCCGAGGATAACAAAAGAAAGACAAATCCTACTTCCAGAGCTGACAAGATAAAGGAAATTGATGCCCTCTATCGTGCTCAGATCAAGCAGATCTATATTGAGAGTAAAGATAAGATCTTAAAAACATAGTCTGAGTCTGTGAAAAATAGTAATCAGATAGATCGCCGTCAGAGCAATGTCAAGAATTAAATCATAACTAGTTCACCTGTTACTACACAGTAGAAGCAGCTTCTAAATGCCAAATCAGCTTCAACACTCAAACTTCCAGAGAGTATTTCTGCCAGCAAATTTATGGGATTAGGCATGAGTATTGATTAAAAGGTGAGAGCTTCTACCTTTTTAAAAGGAGAGTCAACGAGGACTATTGAAATTTTGAGGCGAGAGAACGAAAATAAAGAGCTGAAGATACGAGAGTTGAGTAATAAATGTGAAAATCTAATCTAAAAATTGAAGAAGTATCTAGGAGCAGATTAGTTTTAGTCTGAGATGTAAAATCTTAGAGAATTCGCAGATAGCAAAATGGAAAGGTTGTAAAATCTGTTCAAAATTAAACACGAGGAAATCTTTTTCAAACTCAAACTTCAAGTTATTGCTCTGCTTCAAGAATTTAGCATACCTAAGGAATAGTTGGCTGAACTCAATGACATTGCAACATAAACCAATCTCTTCACTTACATGGCCAAGAAGATTAAGACGAGGCTCAAAGACTTTAGAAGCAAAGAGCAGTAGAGTAATTTTGAACTGCAAAAAGATAAAATACTCAATCAGAAGCAATAATAAAGAATACATTATTTAACTTAAACCAATTAGTTACTAAAACTTTCAGAAAGCAAACTTAAAGCCAAAGTCGAGGATTTAAAAAGTCAGCTCAATGAATATTTATAAAAATTGAAAGTGAGAGAACAGGAGAATGAATAAACTGAAAATTAAGTTTTCAGGCTCAAAAAACAAAATGAAGAGTTGCATACTGTTAATCAAAAACTAACAGCTTCCATGCGTACTAATAATGGTGACAGAATCGAAGACAAAAAAATATGGGAGGCAAAAGAAAAAGAAATGAAGACTCTACTCAACAATTACTTCGTTGAAAAGCAGAAACTTTAGGCGTAGCTGTAAGAAAAAGATGGATAGTTATAATAAAAACAAATCAAACAGAAATTTCTAGAGCAGGAAAACGAACGCATCAATAGGTAACTTGTAAGATGGAAGGAAAGATACTAGTGGTTGTAAAGGTAAAAAGATACCAGACTCAAAGAACTTGAAGAGGAGAGAAATAATCTGCTAGCTGAGTTCTAAAACTATAAAATAGATCACAATCAGGGAATTCTTATGGCTCATCGTAGTGAAATTGGGTAGGCGATTAGAAAGGTTGAGGAATATCAACGAGCATACGAGGCATTACAATTATAACTTGAGGAGTAGAGGAGATTGCTGCAGCGTAGCTAAGAACAGCATGAATAAAGAATAGAGAAGATGGAAAAATAATGGCTTGATAGAGTGAAAAGACTATAAAGAATGAAATAAGAGTAGATCTATGACATGGGCTAGGATTTTTAATCAAGAATAAGCGAACTCAGATAGTAATTTTCAAAGAGGTAACAACTACTATCGGAAGAAATGCAGGCGAGAATGAGAGCACTGTTAGCCGAAAAAGACAAAAAGCTAACATAACAACTGATTTTGTTATAGACTGATAACGATCAGTTGAGGAGATAGATAGAAGATCTAAACAAAATAATCGAAGTGAATTAATCTCTAATAAACGTGATAAATAACAAAAAGTTGGGTGGCTGATATTGATAATTGGAGCTTATTGGTTGTTGTTATTGAGAAGATAGTATTGATTTGGTGTTTATATAGTTATTTATGAGTTCAACCAAAGTTGTGCATCGCTTCATTCGAAACGCCAATGTTGATAGCCATATTTATAACAGAGTAGCCAATCGCTTCTCGCCATTCACTAATACTCTAGTCGAACTCGAAGATCCCGCCACCCAACGAAAACTTACCTTAATTGGAACTACCAATTCTTCGACGACCCTCTCACATAGAACTCGACTTCTTTTATAAAAACTTAATCCTGATGCCATTTATGTGCAGGCTTCTCCTGAATGGTGGAACTACGCAAAACATGTTGAGGTAAGGTATTACATATTTAGGTTGACACTCAGCAACTTTTCAGTGAAGTTAGCAAAAAATTCCCATAACCACCTTACAAGTTTGAAAATAATTTAAGAGGACTTCTATTCAGGTTAAGATATGCCGTCTGGAGATACACTTTCGAAACTGTTCTTAGTATAAATTTGACTAATATTAGTGCTACCAGAAGGTTTCAGCATGCTAGTTCCTGGTCTCGAGACCTACTACGCTTTGAAACATGCTTAGAGTAAAAATGTGGCTAAATTTTTCGGAGGTCATACTTTTGATCCTACCATAGTAGAATCTCTGAGATCAGAACCTGACCTTTATCCTCATACATTTTTGTATAGAGGATTCAGAAGCACAATGAAAATCTGTTCTAGTTGGACTTCTCAATATGATGATTTCATGAACACATTGCATGTGAGAGGAGGATAAGCATTCGCTGAGTCAATTGATCGTAGTAGAATTAATTTCCTTGTAGCACTTTTCAATAAAGTAGCACCTAAACAAAAAGCTATTCTGATCGATAATAGAGATTAAAGAATTTTCAGAGAGTTGTACGCTCTGAAAAATCATAAAAATATTGTTGCTGTTGTCAATCAATGGCACATGGAGGGAGTTTAAACTCATTGGAGAAGGTTGACTAACACTGAACTTTCCCAACAAAACTTATCACCTGTAGCAGACATGGATATTGATGCCATCCAAGAAAACAAGGTCGTCAATGAGTGGTTAAGAGATCACTACTCAGAAGTAACTAGGAGTGAGCCAGCTACTTGGCAAGATCTAAACACTAGCTATCACAAGTAGAACTTCGAATACGAGCGAACAAGACACACTCACCACGATACTCACGAGGATATCCCTGAGCCTGGTCAAAAGAGTACCCACCATCATTGATTAACTTGGATCTGGATAAATTTAAATAACTATTTAAATGATCAGACTTCACGAATTCATCACAAAAATCAGAAACTGCAAAACACAAGCCTAGGAGAGAGCAGAGTATCAGAAATAGATGGCTGCAATCAGAGAGTCCTTCGCTGTAACTCACCTTTCATTTAGAAAAACGAAGATACATTGAGGCCTCGCAATGTGACCAAACTACTTTTTATAAACATGTCAGGTCAATAGACAAATTTCGGGCAAATGGAATGTCTCAAACTCATCTCAAACAACTCCCTCATCTAAAAACGTATTGGATATTTGGGTAAGTGTGATTTTATTTAGGTCTCACTCAACTGTTCCACTAAAAATCCGAACTCCTTATGATGGCAACGAATCGTATCAGAATCGATCTCAGCAGTAATAACAACAACATTGTGGGACTTGTCTTGTGCGTTTTGAGCTAGATCTGTACATCTGAGTTGGCTAGAGATCTGCATCAGGATGTTTTGAAGGTAAATTAAAATTAAAGTAGTGTATTAGTAACAGCTCAGCCTACATTAGAAAGAAAGCCATATTGACAGCTATCAAGGTTATTAAGAGAGTGCCTGAATATATCTCCTAATTTCTACCTAAAATTTCAACTTGTCTTTAAGAAAAGAGTCATGGAGTTCTCCTCAGTTGCATGGCTTTTTTGGAGAATGTCATACAGGTAGATGAATCTTTCACTAATAATTTGGTTGAGTTAGTTCCTAAAATCGTCAGAGCCTACAGATTGATTGCACAGTAACACAATGCCTAATACTAAATCGGAGGTGTACAAGATCCTTTCCTTCAAGTTGCAATCCTCAAATTCTTAAGGACTCTGAGAAAGCATAACAACAATTTTGATAAACAGCTTGCTTAAATTTTGGTTATTTGCCATGACTCTGTTTGTTCAAGAGCCTCTAGTAACCTCAAAAATGGAGCAAATGCAGTCCTTTTCGAGTGTTTCCAATGTTTCATGCAGCTTGAACCTACTCCACAGTTACGGGAAATGGTGGCAAATGTGCTCACTAAATTTATTTCAGTAAAAGATGCCAATTCAAAGTATCTTTCTCTGTTCAATCTAAACCTTATGACTAAGTACGATCTAAAAATTGTAAAAACACACAAAGGTACTATCTTTGAATGTTTGAATGAGAACGACATTCTGATCAGAATAATGGCTTTAGATTTATTGTATGTCATTGCCGCACCTGACAACTCACCATCCATTGTCAAAGATCTGCTTAATGTTCTACTCATTGTAAGTGATTAGGAATTTATTACATAACTTGCCTTGAAGATCTGTCTGATAGTTGAAAAACATTCTCAGAGCAGACGTTGGCACTTCGATACTATTTTAAAGGTGCTAGTTTATGCAGATCAAGCTGTAAAAGAAGAGTCAGCCAAATCACTTGTATATTTAGTTCAATCGACACCCCAACTGCAATAATACTGTATGACTAAGTTGTTTTTTGCAAGTGCTTAAAATCCTCAGAATGATGCTCTTAGCAGTATGACTTTGTTTTTGGTTGGATAACTCTCCCATGTTCTACTTAGAATCAATGGCACTAAAATTACTGAGTCTAATATCTTAGATCTAATAGAAAGCATTATTTTCAAAGTAGGAGTCAGTAACGATACAATCGCTTATGGATTATCCACTTTGCTTAAACTCTATGAAAAATTCAGTGACAAACCCAAAATCATCAAAATAATTAGTTACTTTGAGACCCACTCAGATTTATAGGTACAAAAGAGAGCATGTGAGTATGCAAAGCTATTATAAAAAAATTGGGATTAAGACAGAAAGAAAGAGATCTGTATTCCTGTACAGCCATTCAAACCAACTGTAGAAACATTTAAGTCAATACCCATTGGAGACACAGATATCGATATCGATCTGTCCACCTCTAAAATGCCAGGCAGAGTAAGTGTTAACTATGAGGAAAATGCCAATAGAACTGATAGACCTACATAAGTTAGATAAGTGAGGATAGGAAAGAGATAGCAACCTGAAAAACCTCAAGTAGAAGCAGTTCAAGTATAGAAGAAACCATAGAAGAAACCATAACAGCCTAAGAAAACAGCTAGTTTGTTAGACGAAGATGACTAAACACCCAATGTAACTACTAAAGCACCTGAGAAACAACAAAATCAAGGTAATGATATCTTCAATACTGCCTTGAAAGGATTTTCATTCGAACAAAGTGTGAATCCACCTCCTGTACCTAAACCTCAAAACAACGATCCATTCAACATCTTCGGCTTGTAACTTGGCACTCCTCAGATCTCACAACCAGTTACTCAAACTCCACAGACTAATACTGGCTTCGGAGGAGATCTTTTAGGTTTCGGAACTGTTTCTACTCCGATTACTCAACCAGTAAAGCCAGTACAACAACCTCAGGCAAATAATCTTGGTTTTGGAGCTGATTTGATGGGCTTCGGAATCAGTTCACCTCAACCTGTCACTCCAGTTTCTCAGCCCGTGAACTTAGGTTTTGACTTTGGAGTTCCTTCTACCCCTGTAGTGGCTCAACCTGTACAGCCAAAAGTTGAAAATAACTTCGGAATAAATTTATTAGGAGGAAGTCAGCCAACATCACTGCCTGTACAGCCTACTCTACCTCAAACAAGTGGTGGATTTAAGCCAATAATAAACACTAATCCTAATAAATTTTTAGCCTATGAGAATCAGCATCTGCAGATATTGATGGACTGCATAAAGTAAGGAGCAGATTCTACTAAAATCTACACCACTTACATCAACAAAACTAATAATTCATTGAACCAACTTTCCTTCCAAGCTGCAGTACTAAAACACGTCAAACTTACTATTAACTCGCTGAGCGCAATGATCATGCAACCCTACTCAAGCGAAGTGGTCCATCAGGTAATGTTGTTCTTACTTAGACTCTGCATGTGGCGAACTCGATGGCAGGCCAAAAGGGCGTGGTGATGAAGATAAAACTAGCGTATTCAATTAACAACCAAAATTTCAACTTCTAGGAGAAGATCAGTAATTTCCCCGCATGGGTTTGAATGATCTCGACATCGATGAATATTAGATTTATCGCTTTGTTTTATATTTGATGCAATAAAGGTGAAAATCTTTTAATTCGTTGTTGAAAATCATAAATATTAATGGTCAAATACTGCCATACCAAACAAGATATCGACCTATCCACCACCCACAGCATATGCTCAGATACCGACACACTCCAACCTGAAACACTCACCAATATCATTGACAGAATGCCCAGGCTCACATCTGAGCAACGCAAGCAGGCAGTCCACTTGAACCTCTACAACAAAAACAGTTCCAGGAAGTGGTCACAGGTCTAAACTAAACAGTTTTATCAACTTCTAAGGCATTATGGTCTGGATTTTACAGTTATGTCCTACCATCCTTTCTTTGCGAATCGCAGATCGCAGAAGGAGCTGTCAAACAAGTATAAAAAGGAGAGCAAGATGAACCCTGTTTCAATGGAGATAATTTTGAACAAAATCGATTAGGAAGGCCTCTACAACTCGTGTAAATCCTATTTGCAGTGAAAAGATGGATTGCTTTATTAATGCTTTGATTTGTATATAGTTATTTTTATAATTTTATCCAGTTTATTAATCGTTAGGAACAGAAATCAATCGCAGATAATTGTATAGTTATGAGATGAATATAGTTATTGCTGTATTAGTAGCTATAAAAATCAGACTTTAGTATCGATTTCGATTACCTTCATAATTTCTTATTATTCCAGGTAAGCACGATGGTAATTCCAGAAATAATTGTAGTGCTGAATCTATTACTCTCGCGAAATGCATGTGCTAATATCCCCAGTTGGATCCATCAAATTACAATTCTCAACCCCCATTGGCTCTTTACTCTATTTAGGCTCACCTAAAATTATAGGTTTAAGAATATTTTACCAACCTTTTACTTTCTATAGCATTGGCTTAGTTAGCATTATGCCCTTGCCAGTTTTCGACTTCTAGTTGTATTAAGTGTGGATGCCAACCAAGTAGAATTGCTAGTTGTGATATGCAAAAATAGGACCACCACTTTGTCCTACGACCGTGCTTACTTATTAATAGTACATATAGTGATTTTTAAACTTCTACACTACCCCCACATCGATTTTAAGCCTCGTAAGTGCATCAGTATCGCAGTGGTTTTTTAAGCCAGAGTTTTAAGCCACTTTGAAATCGGGGAAGCCACAAATAACAACTTTGGCTTTGTGTTGTAATAATTAATGGAAGTCTGTCGCCCAATAATTCAGCTGATTGGGTATAACTTGCAGTCTTTTTAACCTAATGAGTGCGAGATCTAAATCCAATCCTTTCTCTTTGTTGCCCTCCCTGAACAAAATCACTACATTTTGGTTTAGTTTGGGTTTAATTAAAAAACTGGCATTTCGATCAGTAATTCTGTGATCATCGTCCTCCATGAGGATGATGCGTAGGTCACTAGCTATTGTTTTGTATTAATTGACGTGGATGTTATGGGCCGATGTGATTAGAAATTCGTTGGTGAGCAGTATGCCGGTTGACATGTTGATTTTGGCTCGTACTTATTTATTGTGATTTCTCCAAAAGGCCTGGATACCTACGAGACGATAATTGATGAATTTATAGAACTATTATAATGTATCACCTCGGATGAAGCTTCCAAGTAACTCATGCTCTTTCATTCATTTTCTTTATAACAAACCACACACAAATAAGTGTAGATAACATTATTTTGATGCTCTGAAGTAGCACAGAGAATATTACCTTGCTTCTTTCTAAAGTTCTCAGTTTCAATAAATAACTCGCTCAATATCGTAGCGATCGTAGATAATATTGGCTTCAGACCATCACTTAACAAATTCTCCTCTTAAACCAGCGCAAACAGTCGTCAAACCACAGGTCTAGGTACAGTAGCTTGGCAACTGGAAAACGCTCTCGTCAGGCTTACCGATTCTGAAGTTTGAGAAGTTCATATCATCATCAGGCACCTGGTATAACCTGCGGGGAGTATTTACGCTGTCTTTCTTGTTATAGAAGTAATTATCTTGCAAACCTTTGATATACCACTTTTGGTAGGGTCCGTTTTGATCCAGTTGCTCTGTGCCTTGGTTAACTGCTCCTGCTTTTGAGAGCCAGTTGGGTAAAAGAATTCCACAGCCGTGAGTGCTATCACAACAAAAACAGCAATATCTTTTGGTAGGGAAATCCAAAAATCTTTTGTCTACGTGATGGATGGGTTACTGTTGACGATGAGGTGTCTGCATGGAGCATCTGTAAGTTTGAACACAGTTCCACAATATCTGTCATATCTGCCGTTTAATCTAGTGACGACTTGTCTGTTGGCTGTTGCGTCATAGTAGATGGAGCCGGTGGTGGTGCCAGTGGTGATGAGTTTGGCAGTTTAGGTGAAGTCAATGGTGAACTGGGGAGGGAGAGAAGGTGCGGATTGATTGAGTACGAAGCCTAGTAGGCAGAACAGAACTAATAATTTCATTTTACTGTTGGAATGTAATAATTCTATTCAAAAAATCATAGGATTTGACTTTTTGACCGTAATAAATGGCAAGTTATAATAATTATCAAGTGATAAAAAATTAATCTTTCTTCTGCCCAACTATTTATCTATATTTTTGAAAGATATAAAATAACAATCGTTAGAAATAAAATTCAACACAGGGTTTATTAATTCTATTTTAAATTTGCATATCCATAGTTTTATTTAACGAAACATGAAGTTGTATCTATTAGCAGCCCTACTCCTCACCATAATCTCAGCGGCAGTCATCCCTTTCGATAATGATGCCATCGAAAAGGTCTTCCAGCAATCCAACGACGCACTGTTCCTCTTCCAAGCAGATTAAGAAGCTGAATCTGCAGCACTTGAAGCACTCAGAGCTTATGAGGCTACCAATCCTGGCTTTGTCGTCTCAGTCTCATCCAAGAATGATGGTCACGGATTCTATTAGAAGCTTGCTGAATTTTTGGGAGTTGATCTGTAAACAACTCCAAAGGTTCTTTTCTTAAGCAGCAAACAATAAAAGTTCAGATACGGAGAGAATGAAATTACTGCTGATAATTTAGCCTCCTTCATTGCTCAAGTCAGAAATGGAGAAATCGAACCTTTCTTGAAATCAGAACCAATTCCTGAATCAAATGACGACCCAGTAAAGGTCATTGTCGGAAAAACCTTCAAAGAATTGGTTTTGGATACTGATAAAGAAGTTTTGGTTAAATTCTACGCTCCATGGTGTGGGCACTGCAAAACTTTGGCTCCCCATTATGATGAAGCTGCCGAATTGCTCGCTAGCAATCCCAACATTGTTCTAGCCAAAGTTGATTCAACTGAGAATGAAATTGCTGGTGTCAACATTGAAGGATTCCCAACTCTTCGATTCTGGGGTAAAGACAAATCAAATCCTGTTGATTATAATGGTGGAAGAGACACTTAAGGCATTATTCAATGGCTTAAAGAACACACTCAATATGAGTGGGTAGATCCAGTTGCATCTGCTTCAACTGACGAAGACATTGATTAAACACTATGATTTGAACATCATTATTCTTGTTTTTGAAAGATAACATAATGTATTTAATATCATTAACAATTAAGTTTTTTTAGCACTACAAAAATTTATTTGAAAGACTACATCGCCTTAGTGATTTTTTGCAGATTTTGTAGCGCTCTCTTACTTCTTTTGATCACATTTTCAACTTGAAGTATCTACATTCCATGTACAGACATACATCTGTTGAGGTCACTTGACTGATCATCAGCATATTCTTCACTTTTTTTGGTTAGATTGGAGTCGAGTTGGCTTCTAAATGATACAATCGAGTGAAAGGTGTTGTAACTTCCACCTGAAATACTGGTGGAGGTCCTGTTTCTTTCGTGGACAAGACTCATTTAAGAAAGTTCCCGACTGAGAGTGGAGAGCTTTCTGATTTTAGTTGGATTGGGATTATTAGTGAACTTCGTTTAGTGTTGTCTCAACATACTGTTGGGTTGACTATCTTTTCTGAGTTTTTATGGAAACAATTTAAATCTGTTCTTAAATGTTCTTTGCGAGCAGTTCTAGTTTATGGTCGTATTCATCGTTTGATTTATCAAATTGTCTAAGTAACTCATCGACTGCAAGTTTAAAAGTTGCACTGATCTCTCCAAAGCTATACGATTGTCAGTGATCGATATATCTGAAAGTGGGAGATAATACTTTATAGTGCTACAATTCTCATTGAAAACCACTCCACACCTGCGCGGATTGAACGAAGTGACAATACAATGCTTGGCAAGGTAGATGGCAAGTTCGATGAACTGCCTGTGTAGGTCTTTGATGGTTTGAGTGGGATTTTAATGGAATGAGTCTTCGAGTGAGTAGGGTACGTACTGGTAAAAAACAGTAATAGAGTTATAGTTCTACTCGGTGCTCCTGAGATTAATGGTATTTTTGTGGCTTATATTTTTGATTTTATCTATCTTAACTCTTAAGTTCTCATATTATTGCTCATCTTTGAAGAGATATTTCTTCTTTATAAGCACTTTCTTTGCTTAAGGCAAGCCCACATTGAGGACTCCGAAGGGGAACTGAGTGCCCTTCATTTCGTGAACTGGAGGGGTTGTTTAGGTCATGGCGTTAACAAAAAATTATCATTAAAACTTAATAGCAGGATTAGCAGGTGATAACAAAATAAAGTTTTTTGATTTTGCTCTCAATTTTTAAGAGAAATATTCTTTCTTTCTACGAGTTGAATAAAATATTATACTTTTGCAAATACCTAAAGCAACATTCTAATTGTCTCTATTCCTGCTGGTTGCTCTCCCCTTATTCGTTCTTTAATGCCTAATTCTGATAGTAATTTACAAAACTCATTTCGGGAAATTTGCAGTTTATGATTAATTTATATTAACAATAACACATGTTTGATAAAAGAAATACTAGCGTAATGGAACTTTGACAATCTAAGAAATGAGATTCCTTCTGTATGTTTCGGCATGAGATGACATGATTTTTCTTTTGATAACCTTACCCAATAACTATTGACATGTAACGTATTCAAGTTGTTAAAGATTATCAGCCGGTGTTCAAAGATCAAAATCCTTGATTTCCCATTCCTCGTAGCCATCATTGGGGAGGTATCTTCTGATTTTAAAAGGGATCATTTTGGCATAGAGTTATCTCTCAGCAATTTATATGGGAGTCAATGTATTCCTTTCAGCTTTGGTTAACTCGATGTATAGAGCTGTGTGTTATCGAATCTGACGAGCTCTAACTCCCAAGATTCTGGCTTTTTCGAATTTAGTGAGTACTGAGCAAGTTAATTTTTCTGAATTGGCCTTCGGTTAGATTACTTCTTCCTCTTTTGTTTTCATAGTCACGATCTCAAAGTCTTCAGTGAAGATACAAGTACTTAACTTGACTCGATTTTTCTATTGCTACAACTCAAAGTCTTAATGGTCGTAATGGCGGGGATTTT
>Ga0194117_10003006_pt1 | contig 17353 bp, 10 predicted proteins | sample TA2MahsurfametaG_FD_160579 | JGI IMG/M metagenome (GOLD analysis project Ga0194117, IMG submission 160579) | Freshwater microbial communities from Lake Tanganyika, Tanzania - TA2015009 Mahale N1 surface | ecosystem: Environmental > Aquatic > Freshwater > Lake | place: Tanzania: Lake Tanganyika...
TTTTGGCTGCCAGTCAGTCCCATTTTTATTATTAAGATTACAATAAAATAAGATATTTTTTTCATTTTATTTATATGCCAGTCTTTATGATTTATTTTTTAAAAAAATGTCCGCAAAAACCCCGGCAGGATTACAAAAAAAATCATTGTCTGCAGCAAAAAATTAATTGCTCATAACATAAATTCTATATCATTTGGACACTCAAAAATAGGTTGTAAAATTTTGCCAAATTGCCTTCATAAAACTAGCTTTATTTTCATATTATGTTTTACTTTATAATAATTCAATGGAGTAATAGTAAGTATAAACTCAGTTAGGTAAATTTTTGAAGGATGAAAATGAAATAGAGATATTTATGCTCTATCTCAAACAAAAATAAGCTACACCTTAGAATTTATTGAATAAGTTGACTTTTAAACTAAAGAAAAAAGTAAAAGAAAATGAATTCAAAGATTGGGCGAAGCAATATTTTAGCAACAAATCGATAGTAGAAAATCATTAAACTGAAGATAAGACTAACTAGATATTTTCTCAAAAAAAGTAGAAATTGATATGCCTTTTAAATTAATATTTTTAAAAAATACACTAAGATAAATCCAAAATAATCTGCTAGATCGCTAAATTATCTAATAATTAGTTCCTAAAGGGTTATGAGAGTCTTGAATAATAAAAAATCAAAAATAAAAGCTAGAAAGGAGACCTCAAATAAAAATTCACTTAGTTCTTTACATAACTGGTCAGACTAATTTTAAGTCGCAAACCTCAACCGAATTTTCTTTAAAAGATTTTCAAATATGGAACTTTTGACGCCATAAAATACGATAAATTTTTTGAATCCAGAACTGAACGATAAAAGTTCTAATAGATGCTTTATGTATCAAAATCTTATGATCAATTAAAAAAGTATGGTGGAAATGATCATCAAACCTTGAAAATGCAGATATATCAGAATATTAATGATGTGCTTATTCAATCAAACGTACCTTGCTGGCTGATACCATCATTAAGAGAAGAAATAATGTAAAATCCACTCTCCAACTGCATCGCAAATAGCGAAGATTTGACTTGCAAAACCAAGAAGCTCTACTATTCCTCAGAGTTTTATAAAAGTGGAATTCTACTTAGCTATAATTTGGAAAAAGAATACTGTAAATCGAAATACTACAAGGCATTAACGTAAATATCTTAGATTTTGACCTATAGTTAAGCGTGTTTTTTGATTACACCTGAAATCATCTCTAAGATATTTGATTTTAATCTCATTGAGCTATTAAAATTACAGGGAATATCAGGCTATAAAAAATCTATTTTCAATTTCATAAGATAAAAATGCCCCACTTACTTCTAAATCTCCAAATATTTTAAGTATAAATTAGGACATGTGGATGAATTCAAGAATAATGAAGTAACCCTACTTAAGTTTGGACTTAGAAAGATATTTTTTAACTAGAACTTCCTTTTTTAAAATGGGAAAGTACTTAAAACAACCTTCTGTAAAGAAAATAATAAATAATTGATTTACTACCTCTTACGTTGCAAAGCAAACAATTATTAAGATGCTTTTACTGGTAATCGATATAATTGGGATATTTTCACAAAAACTAAAAATGCCTAAAATTCAAGAACGAAGTTGAATAAAAATTGTTGGAGACATTCATTGACTCATCTTTAGAAGAGCATAAAAATATGAATACAATCATGATAATCATAGAAAAACTTTTGAAATAAGATACAACATATAATGAGCTTTTGAACTAAAGCGAGAAAAAATAATTAGCAAACATATTAAATGAAAATTCTTTATTCCAAAAATATATTAAATGTAAAGGTATCGATTAGTAAGAGGAAGAATACCAAAGAAAGTTAAATTTGAAAAAATAAATTTACGGTAAAAATTATGGTCAAAACCGTGAATTTTCTTATAGTTAAATTTAAGAGCAAATAAACACTACCTTTAAAAAACCATAAATTATTTCTTAAGATTAGACAAAACTTCAATAAGCTAATATTAATCCTGAGAATAATGATTAATAAAAGGAAAACAAATAAAACAAACAAGTGCAAAATGAGAAACCTCAATAAATGAAAGACCCCCTGTAATAACTGAAAAAGGACAGGCAGAGCCTGATTTACAAATTCAGAAATCTCATTTAACAATATTTTAATCAGTAAACTTTCCTAGTGTTCTTAAAAAATAAATATTTCAATGGAAAATAAGAGGAGTTTTTTTAGCAACTAATCATTTTAGACCCTTTTCGAAGCTAAAATTTCTAAGCTTCTGCTAAGTTAGGAATTACTAAAGCTTAAATCAAGAAATTATCAAGATAATGCAAAGATAAAAATGGAGCTGAATATAATAAATTAATTTTAGAATATCAATTATTAGACGAAGCGATCAAATCAATAGCATATCCTGAATCTTCAGTCAGACTCTAAAAGGCATAAAAGGACAAAAATATTTAAAAAGTTAAAACTGAAATTGATGTGTAAAAAAAGAGACAAGTATTTTACCAAGATTTTATTGATTTTTTAAAAGAAGATTCATAAAGCCTACTCGTAAAAGTCATCAACTAAAAACTTCAAGATAAATCTTAACAATTTTTGAGTAAAGTTATTGAGACTAGCTATCTTGAAAATGCTGACTTGGAATAAATCAAAAGTGAGTTTAAGCTATTAAAATCTCAAATCAAGAAAATTAAATAAGAGTTGGATAGGGTAGATAAAAAATATAAGCAGGATTTCAGCCAAAGGTTCGATGCACTCAGGAAAAATATGTGATCATCTAAAATAAATTTTTAAAGATATAACTCAATCTAAATATACGTTAAATCAAACTTATTTAAACTCATAGTGATTAACTTGACATAAATTACTCTATTTGAGCTTTTATTTATTCACTATATCTTAACAAAATTAACATAAATATTTATTAAACCCCTTATCGCCATCTCATCGGATAAATAGTTCAGATTACATGATTTGAATAGCATAATATTTCAAATTTGCCCTTAAACTATCATACAATCATCAAACTAGATGTTTTATCAACCGTCTACACTATCAAAATTCACCCTTCTTTTTAGGAGGTGGAGGTGGACCACAAGGCTGTAGCATATCTTCCAACATCCTGTTTTTTAACCTCGTTATTGATTCATTTTCAACTGCTGAAAAGTACAGCATACGGCTGAAGTGCGAAAGGTGGCTATTCAAAGCGTCACGTCTGAGATTGGTTCCATACTCCCACTTAGTAGTATCTGGGTGTCCAGTGCCGGTATAGCGCATGTTTCTGTGTTCCATTTGGGAGTGGAAGGTGAAGCGTTCGTTCATACTTGATCTCTTATAATAAATTACAGAAAATCAAATTTACAAGGAATCAAATAGGATGTAGGCCCTTTTATTTGACTTATAAAAATTAGCCAAGTTATTGTCCAACCCTTGTCATAAAATCAAAACCGTAATTTCCCTTGCTTATTTGTTGGATGTTGCTGGTCAAATGCAGAATATCCAGTATGATTTATCGATCTGCAGCTTTGGCCAAGTTAGCCAAAACCTATTCAAGTCCAGCCCCCGCCAGCAGAGCTATTATGTAATCGATTTGTTCAGAGGGTGACTTGACCAGTGTCAGTATTAAACCAATCAGCTGTCTCTTCACTTTGCTCTATTTTAACAGCAATAACTGCATAAATTTGGAAGAATAGTTCTCGGCTATATTGATTCTTATTTTCTACATAGTTTACAATACCCTCCTTTCACGAGGAACGATATCCTACAGATTGCATGGCCCTATCACCTTCTGCACAATTACAATAGCAGAAGAGGACAACTCTTGCGAGATGTAACCCATCAAGACAATTATCTTTGATATCATCGTTTCCACTATAGCTTTTGGGCAGTACCCTAACACGATGTAAAGTTTACGATTAAGAAATTAGACAGCCTTCAGCAGAACTCCTATAGGTTTTGAACTGGAAATATTCTTCTAAATAGTCAGAGTCAGTATGTTAATAATACTAGCTATGTAGACTTCAGGCAACTCGCAACGATTGGTTGAGTACTTTTGCTGGATGGAAGTAATGAAGACGTCTAAATTTTTATAAAGTGCTGCTATCATTGCAGTCTCTTCCAGACATAGTAGTTCCTCAACCCACTATAACATATACTTGACATCTTCCTCAGAATTATTCCCGATATTTTTACCAATAAGATTAGCAACCAACCATCCCACCTCGTAGATCTCATTGTCTATCCCCCACACATCCACACTGAAGTACACCTCTTTCAAAAAAACACAGATACTCCCAAACAACAAGTAGTTTTCGACTTCCCTGTCTGCTAGCAAATTTGATACAACTGTCATACAGGCTATCCTCATATCAATATCTTCATTACTTTCGCTTTGATAATGTCTGAATACACCATTGAGAATCAAATTGCAAAGATTTATGGAGTATTATTGCACTTCAGGCCTATTTTTGGCTGCACCCCTACGATCAAAAAAATCAAAGGGACGATCTTCAGCCAACAAATTGGAAAGATATCGTACATTATAGTCGGTTTAAGTATTGTTAGCGATCAGTTGGAAATACTCGACAAGTGTTACTTTGGATGTTGAGGATGGGTTGTCTTGGAACATGAGTTTGCGTTTGCTGGAGATAATACTTTGGATTTCCTCTTTACGTTTCTGATTGCGGATGTTGATTCGTTTTTGCTCAAGATGAGAATGGTTCTCCATGCTATTTTTTTGATTTTTTATCAACTATATGTAAATGAACTAATTTATAGAGCCTGAACTTGTATAATGGAATAGATGTCTATAATATTGAGAACTCTCAGTAGTTTAAAAATATCAAATTATTTTCAAAGTTGTATTCTTCTTCTTTGCAATCTTTTCACTATCGAACGCTCCCATAATATTGAGTAGGTTTTAGTTATTCATGGTCTAGCTCAACTTGGACCAGTGCAAAAGTTGCTTAGCCAAAATAAACACTTAGTTATTCTTAGCAATCATATTCCCGGATAGGCTTTCGATGTTTCTTTGAGTATTATTCAATCTGAGGACATCTCTTATAATCGACTCATTATTGATTTTGAGGCCGAAAGCATGTAAAAATATAGCTTACTTGCAATCTATAAACTTTCTGCCCAGATATAGTTCGTCATTGATGATGGGGTTGAGAAAATATTGAGCCAACTGGCATCTTATCTGATGCTTCCTGCCTGTCACCAATTTTAGCGCCAAACAATTCCTCCACAAAATATCTGAGAGTTTCTGTTGACCCAGTTTAATGAACATAGTTTGAGCCTATTGTGATCTCTCATTGCCTGCGATTTCTTCCGATATTTTAGCTCTATGCTTGTTGGTCCACTCAATATGACAGCTTATCTTACCTTTATTTTATCTTATCTCAGAACCTTAAGTATTCAACAAAGTTACCTTCTGTCAAAGCGAGATAAAATTTGTCAATACCTTCTCTCGCTTATAGAGCTTTACCCAACAGCTGAGCAGTTTTCAAATTTTTGGGGAGTAGTACTATCCCTGTTGTTGGTTTGTCAAGTCGATGCGAAATGTAGACCATTTCCTTTCTATATCTGGCAGCCATTAAAGAAAAGAGGTTGTGCTCAGGATCAGATCCTCCCTGTACCGAGTAGCCTGGTGGTTTGTTGACGATACTGAGATTCTAGTTGTCGAAGATGAGCATATCATCAAGTTTATTTTTTGCAAGGTTGAAATCCATCTCGATGTGGTTTATGTTTTTATCTCCAATCAGCAGCTGTTACAAACCTAGACCCTATTTCAGCAGCAACCTATCTCCAGGTTGGAATTTATGTCCATTATTTTTTATTATTGTACCCTCTGCAGATAAAACTTTGATGTAGCCATTTCTGAGATGTTTTTGTGCGCTTGCCCACCCGATGGCTGTCGCTTTCAGATATCGATCGAGTCTTTGGCCTTCTTCATAGTGTTCTAAAGGAAACACGTTGAAGCCCTTTACTTCTTGGCTAAAACAATAGGTTAGGCGGGATAGAATGGTTGATATGGATGATTGTGTTCTAAAAATCATGCTTATTATAATTATGATAGAATCTCACTTTCGAATAATCTATTCACCAACCTTAAAGATTGAAACTGTGAAATCTGATATAAGATAATCAGTAATATGACTTGGAGACGATTTATAAAATTAAAAGTGAATGAATAGAAGAAAGATCTTAAATATAAAAAAGATTTTTACATTTATAGCAAATAATTTAATATTGCTTTAGTTTGATGAGTAGCCTATTCCTAATTTGTAATCCATTATAAAATATCTATGCAATCCGACAAAGCAGTAGTCAGAGCCGCCCTCCACGCAGGCTCATGGTACACCCAAAACAGTAAACCTTCCTATACTCAGAAGCCAAATTGGCAGAAGAACTGACCAAAAATTTGGAAAAAGTGGAAGTCAAACACAAATAAATTATGGGCAAAGTCAAAGCCATCATTGGACCACATGCCGGCTTCCGCTATAGTGGACCAGTGGCAGCCTGGAGTTACAAATATTTAGAACATCTCAGCAAAAACTAAAAACTAAGAATTTTTTTACTTGGCCCATCCCACTACAAATACTTGAGAGGCATTAGTATCTCAAGCTGCACCCAACTTGAGACCCCAATCGGAAATCTACCTGTTGACACTGCAAGTATTTTATTGTTGACTCAGCTGTCTAGAAACTGAAAACCTTGTTATAACATATACCGTTCTCGAAAAAAGATGAGGAAAAATAGCATAGTTTATAGATGCACATGCCCTATATTAGGCAGACTATGGGATAGGCCAAAGTTGTGCCCATTATTGTTGGTGACTTGGGCAAGGAGTTATTCGAAAAGGTAGGCAAGATTTTAGCGCCTTATTTCGATGACTAAAACACAGTTTTTATAGTATCGAGTGATTTTTGCCACTGGGGAGAACACTTTGATTTCCAGCCTTTCGATGGCAAAGGGTAAATCTGGCAATTCATCAAAAATATGGATCACAAGGGCATGCATCTCATTGAAAAACATGATAAAGAAAATTTTGCCAAATATTTGGCTGATACTGAGAACACAATTTGCGGCAGAAACCCCATTCAGCTACTTATGAGTGTGCTGAGCCACTCTAAACTCAAAACTGAGACAAAATTTATACAATATGACCAGTCCTAAGCAGTAAATTCAATATAGCAATCTTCAGTCAGCTATGCAGCTTCGATCACTTATCTGATTTGATTATAACTTATAATTGATGAACAATATAGACGTTTCTTAGATCACTAACAAACTCAATATTTACAATAATGACCAAGATGAGTGTATAAGCCGAACCTCCTCGCAGTGTGAAAGGATAATATTCCCTCTCTCCAAACAAGAGGAATCACATCTACTCACCATGACTGATAGTCGATCGCGAAGTAACATGTGTCATATTTAGAACATCGTTTGTTTGAGCCCTTCCAGTCATAGAAAAGAAATGCAGAGTTACTGATAAATAACAAGGAAATTGGTAAGAAAAATGATAACAGAATAAAAAAGAGCGAAATTCAGCCAAAAAAGGAAGAAAGCCGGATACCTAATAATGAGCATTGCCAGAAAAGCAGAGCAAAAATATCTTTCAAAATACCCAAATTAAGTGAGTACTATATCGGTGAAAAACTATAAAATACTACGCATAGAGTAAACTATGTCATGAGGATGAACTCTCTCATTAATCCCAAGTCTCTCATGCAAGCCGAAGACGAAAAGGAAGAGAAGAAGGAGAAAGAGCCAGTGCTACCTCTGTAGTAGATGAAATCTCTGCGAGAGTTCAAGAATAAAGAATCTTCGAAATAGAAATAAGTTAAGCATTCTTATACTATGCTGTAAAAGCTGAAAATCAGTCAGACGACGGTGATTTACGTGCTAATCGGTTTAGCACTTTTAGGGTTTACTTTCAATATTCTTTTCCGTTGATTTAATCGTAATCAAGTGATAGTTTTATAGTTAATCTTGTTTTATTTTTGATGTAAAGAAAGTACACTTAAATCTTCGAGCTCAACTATTGGAATCTTGCTCAATAATTTCTGCGAAGTGCGGAGAGATTAATATTAAAAATAACTTTGCACATTCATGAATAATCATCCTCCACAACACTTTTTGTTGGGTTTATTAGTATTGTCAGATTTATGGTCGAGAATCGTAGGTCCGGGCCTAGGGATAGTCTTTTTATCCTTTCCTATTTTGATTCCATAAGACTAAGTCCACCCACATTTACAGCGTAAGAATCCGGATTGATTTCGCGATCATCGATGATCTTCATCACTTTCTCTGCCATACTTATAAAAACGTCTTGGACTTTATTGCCATGCCTAGCTGAAGTCTAGTAGTAATTGAAGCCATGATCGGTTGCAAACTTCTCAGCCTCTTCGAAACTCACTTGTCGACTAGTTAACTCAAAATTTACTTTTATTTAAGGTCACTCTTATTACCAATAACAACAGCCTGTATTTTGTCATGTGAGTTATTTTTTATTTCGAAAAGCCATTTGTTCAGATTTTAGAAACTTTCACGCTTGGTAATATCAAATACAAGAAGAGCAGCGATCGAACTTTTATAATAGGAGCGCGTGATTGATTTAAAAGATTACTGGCCTGCCTAGATTATTCGCTTATTACTGTGTCCCAGATTTGTATTTTCACTTTACGATTGCTTATCTCGATTGTCTTAGAACCGAATTCCACCCCGAGCGTGGGTTCATGATCAGACTTGAATCTTTCTTCAGTAAATCTGAGAAGCAAGCAGCTTTTCCCAACACCTATGTTAAGCAAAAGATTACTAGAGTCGCCAATGATGATAAACTTAAACATGAAGTCGTAGTTATTGGCCATGATTCTGACAATTTATTATGATATAAATTATCTTTATTTATAATTTTTGTTCTTATGAATAATCAGTAAATCGATTAAAGTTGATGTATTTTCATTCACATCTATCAAAGGTGCCTTATCGAAGCAAAATTTTTTGACTAAAAGTAAAAAAATAATTAAGTTTTGAAAATGGAGCATTCATACAGTTAGTTCGAATTGCAAGTTTAAAAAAATCAGTGTATTATTCGATTCTGCTGTCAAATTATAAAGATGTAATTAAAGTTAGTTTTCTCATTTGTGCAGACTTTTCCCAAACTTAGTAGTCGATGGGAGTTTAAGAATAATTTCTTTTCTCTATCTTTTTCTAGCTTAAGGTCTTTGTTATCTTTTTATTTAATTTTATGATATATGATCTACATTCCTTGTATATTATTCTCGAAACATATACATCTGTTGCAATATATCATCCTTCTTCAATCAAAAATCTCACTTTAAGAATCATTTTTGAGCAAAGAGAGGATTTAAGAAGTATAGAAGCAAGGGCAGCACTAAACTGTAGTTTTGAAGTTATAGGAGATAATTGTTTGATGAAGTGCACCGATAGGAGAATAATTTAAGGCTTGGCAAGAATTAAGGTCCTGATGATTAGATTATACGATTTGTATTAAAGAAATTAAAAACTAGTTATTTATTTTCTGAATAATATTTAATTTTAATAGATGACTAATTTAAACCCTTAAAATTATTGCAATCAAAAAACTGATTAATTAATGATTAATTAGGCTGCCAAAAGTCAAATCTAAAGAAATTGACAAAATGATATTTTTAAAACATTAAACTACAAATTACTTTTTAGGCTTCAATATCCGGGTTGCGGAACTTATAACTATTGCTACTTTTTATGTTTTTGGAAACGACTCTTATGACAAGTTGTAATTTTAGCAGGTTTAAGTAAATTTAATTCATCATTACAGAGATATAATTATAAAATGAAATAAGATCTTGAGTGCATTTACAAAAGTTTTGAAGGATGTGGTTCATTTTATATGGTTATCTTTCCAATACAAAAAATATCGGACCACCTCAAGCGTATCTTTGCTTACATATAGGCTATGGCATTAGAGCCGTCCTCAATCTCTCACCTAACCGAAACCAATCACCTCAATAACCTGGTTAATTTTAAGTCCTTTCAGTGCATATTTAACACAGCTAAGCCCTTAGTCTATAAAAACCTTTTGAGAGAAGTTTTTAGTTTTTTTTAGAAAAAAAGGACAAAAACAAACATTCTAATCTGCGGACAGAAGAAAAATATTTGTTTAGTATTTTTGTATGCTTTCTTGATGAAAAAGTACAAATATAGTCTCGCTCACATCACCAAAGTCCTAGGATCTAATAGTAAAAATGTAAGTATCTGGAGAAATAGATAAGTTTAGAACCTCAAATGTTAGAGCAACTTAACAAACTGTCCATGCAGATCGAAAATAATGCTGAGGAATAAGATGATCCTGAATTATTAGACTTAAAAATAGGAAAAAGAATCAAAAGGATAAGATTAGAGTATACTAAGTTAGCGCAAAATATTCGCAGCTCATCACAGTCATTACATGGTCGAAATTAATTCAAATTATAGGTTTTTGAACCTCCCAAAAAAATTGATTTTACTCCCTAAATGGCTAAGAATGACTTCAAAATGATGCAAAATTAACAGCATTTGATGTTGAGGACACATTCACGCCATGTCAAAAGATTAAGTGACTTTTATTGATTTTCGTGAAAATAATCAAAGATACAGCTTGGGTTTAATCATTCTTTATTTACAAGATTTTCAGCCTAGACGTTAGCTTCTCTAGTCTGCTTTCCCCTTCTTCCTTGAACCTTGGCTGTGGTTTTGGTAAGGATTCTTTTCTCGGGATCATGCATTTCATTAAGTTTGTTGAAATCGAGGTTAGGTCTTTGGATAACTTTGATCTTTCTGACCTTTACGTTCTTAACGGGATATATGGGACTGATTTCCTTGGTGATCTTCTTTTCGACAACTTCACTGGTGAAGAGATTGAGGATTTGTGTGGCGTTGGCTTTAGAGACTTCTTTTGCGATAATTTCGTTGATCTTTCTTCTGATGATTTTTTGCTGTGAACTAAGGGCATAGTTAGTCTTGCTCTTTTGATTTGCTGACTCTCTAGTGAAAGCAATAACAAATACTCTCAAAACATATCCGTCTTGAGACTTCACATCGGATATTGCTTCAATGAGAGTTTTTCTCTTTTTGATGAGTGAGCAGAGTTAATCTCTAGTGGTATCAACACCATAGAAACTGGTGATGGCTTGTCTTCCTTCAGTTTGATCGACAATAAGCTTGATTTTTCTCCAATGGAAAGCGTCTTGGTTGGGAGCAAGATCAGCTTGCATTTGAGATACAACTCTTCCTTTAATGCTATCTTAAACTTTTTCTATAATAAATGAAGATGATACTGAGACCTTGAGTTCTGTTGGCGCAGGTGAAACCGAAAGATTCAGACTGGAAAGGTGCAGGTGCTTTTAGATCAAACCACTCTTTTCTGGAGAGGGAGTCAACAACTTTCTTCTTTTGTCCTTTTTTTCCGTAAACTTTCTTGCTTTTGCCTTGAGCCATTGATTAATATATTAAATATTTTATCAAATAAATATTAAATTCAGATTTCTGCTCAAAAACTTGCTTTCAAATAAGCAATGCATTAATTCAGTGCTATTTGTTAATTTCTTCTTGAATTATCAGTGATTGAGATTATATGAATTGATCCATTTAATACAGAATTTATGGAATCTTAATTTATAATTTTAGTAAACTGCCAATTTTATAAATTTAACACAAAAAATGGAAGCGTTCAAAAAACTTAAGAACTATACCCTATTCGAACGCAATTGCTTAGGATAAGGTTCTTTTGGTAAAGTCTATGAAGCGATTAACGATAAAAAACAAAAAGTCGCGATCAAAAAGATAGAGCAAAAACTCATCATCTCCGATCCCTATCTTAGATAATCCCTTGACAACGAAATAAAGATCATGTAAAAGCTGAAACATCCGAACATAGTCGAATTCTATGAAGTCATGACCACAATTAACAATTTTTACCTCGTAATGTAATTTTGTACAGGTGGAGATTTAAATCGTTTTTGTTCCAACCGCAAAGTGAATGAATAAATGGCACTGAATATTATCAAGCAAATAGCCAAAGGCTTCGAATAAATGAAAAAATTTGGGATAATTCATCGCGATTTGAAACCAGCTAATATCCTTATACACGAGTAAACATTCAAAATTTGTGACTTTGGTTTCGCTAAGTTTATCCGAGAAAAAGACAAAATGAACAAAACTTTTGTAGGGACACCTACTTACATGTCACCACAGGTTTTGAGCTAAAACCCATATACCAACAAAACTGATGTTTGGTCACTCGGGGTTATGTTTTATTAACTCATCTTTGGAAAGTTGCCTTATAAAGGACACTCTGAGAACGAAATATTTAGAAACATTATGAAGGGAAATCTCTAAATACCTTAGTGCTCAAAATAATCACAAAGATTGTTAAAAGGAATGCTAGTCATTTAGGAAGCGAACAGATGGGGCTGGGATGAAGTTTTTGAGGCACTTTTTAATAAGTCCTCCTATAATCAAATCAGACCAAATACTCTTGGCAATAATTGGATATTTAATGAGAATTAAAAAAGAGGCAAGTAAAAATCCTATGAGCAAAAATGGCCTGAAAAAAAGCAGATTGAACTTCATGGGAAATCTTCTCCAGTTCTTAATAATAACAACTATTTATAAAATACTTTTGATGATAGGATTAAGAAATAGTACAATAGAAGACCACAGATGGGTACAAATACGTTGATATTGCAGGAAGGTAAAGCTGACATATAGGATCTTAATTTTTTACCTTCCCCATAAAAACTATAAGACAAAGGGATAGAAGAAAACCCTCGATTTCTTTATTTAATTTTAGTGGAGTTTATTGTAAATCCTCTAGAAGGTTCCCTTAGTTTTAATAGCTTCATGTATAGTCTTTGGAAACAGACGATTCTTCTTTATGAAAAACTTCTCAAGAGACATGAAGTTATCAATGTTCAGCTGTACAGAAATGTTTTAGCAAACGAGCTGAACTAAATAAGAAATCTTGAAGCTCAATTTGTACTAAAAAAATAAGGAAACTTGCGTAATTTAGCAAATTTAGTATATTAATAATCGAAAAATCTTCCTTTAAATAAAAAAAGGCTTGTTTGGCTTCAAAGATTCATTGATAAAAAGTACAGTTTTGAAGCGGTCGATTGATTTGGAAATCTTTCATTATAATATCAATCAAACAATAGTGATTAAATTTAAATTCTATGAGTTTTAATAAGTGGTAGAGAGACAAAATAATAAATTCAAATCATTTATAACATCTCACTCTGAAGTAGTCAAATACACAAGTTACGTTCTTTGAACCTTTGGACTAGAGATCTTTGATAGGGTCTACTCCATGCTTAGTCATGTAAAGGTTATAAGCTGACCATGTTTTTAGATAATTTATGTATTCTTCCCTACTCCATTTCACAGTCAAATCGCAATGTTTTCTGTCAACTTTTTCGAAAACTTTTTCAAAAGGATATCTATCTTCTTTGGTGTAGTGATTATGCAGTTAATACATGTCAAAGGTAAAATAAGGCAACATCTAGTCATAGAACTCATAGAAGTAAGAATTCTCCTGAGAGTCTTAGCTGTGAACTTATCTCAATACATAGCCGAAAACCATAAACATGCCACCCTCATTTAGCATGTTTTTGATTTTTTGATAAGTTTTTACGCCTGTGAAGAAGTGTAGAGCCTGACCACAACTTATGAGATCGTATTTCTAAGTTTAGGCTAAATCTTTAATAGAGTTTTTTTCGAGTACAATTGATTTCTATGGGTTAATTTCTTTTAAACGATTCACTCCTTGTTGTGATACTGAGAGCATTTGATCACTTATATCGATTCCTTTAGTCAGTTTGAAGTTATTGCAAAAACTAAGTAAAATTTTTCCAGTGCCAACAGCAATGTCAAGATATTTCTATTTATTTTGAAGGGGTTCAAGCGCATCAGATCGTAGTTCTAAAGGGTATTATGGCCTAAATTTTTCATAGTTGATGCCTTGTGTTTTAAAACTCCAGATGTCCATGTTTTTATATGGAATTGATTATTGACAATTGGAGTATAACTTGAGATTTGAAATGGCGGAAAATACAAAACTTATCTAATATCTTAAGTTTAGGCTGGTTTAGTCGTTTTACATCAATAGATGAGTTCTAACCAGTTTCACGTATATTTTAAAGTTTTTGCTTATTTGTAGTTTACAATTGTTCTTTCGAGAAAAGTGGGTAAGGTTAATACTAAAAATTTTAAAACCATTATTAGGTATTATTGAAGGGAACGTTGTGTATTGGCTGTTCGAGCGTATTTTAGAAAAAATGATCAGTGTTTTCATTTAAATCAACATTAGGAAACAAAAGAACAAAAATGACTCAGTTTAAGCATAAAATCAAAATCAACCTAAAGATTGGAAATTTAGCTTAAGGTAATATAATTGGGCTAAAAAAACCTATTTCGATTTTTACAAATATTCAATTCTTTATTTAAGAGTTATCTTTATTTAAAAATAGTTTAAACTACTTTATTATAAAATATAAAACCATTTTCGCGGCTTTCTTTCCAAAGTTTCAGGAAATAAGAGTTACATCTTAAATCTAAGTAAAGTATGGCGTTTATTTCATGATTTCTTTTCGTATTTTTTGTTGAACTGAGCTAATTAGACAATGAATTAGATTTAGTGAGTTTTCGGATATTAAATATAAATCACTCATCATTTGATCTTCTTTTTGAGTTCTTCAATATAATTTCTATGAGTCTGCAGTTGAAAAAAAGCTTACTACTCACATTTCTTCAAATAAATCTTATGCACTATGTCTGAGGGAACGAATTCAAATTTTCCTTTGCTGTTCCTTTTTAATTTATATCTTCTAACTTAGTTTCTAGTTGCAGGAGAATATATATATAGTGCAGATAAGATATTTTCCTCACCTTGTTGGGCATACAATACGACATAGGATTGATCAGGTAGCATTTATCGGAGCAAATTTATCATATCCTCCAAATGCATTTTCTTTAAGTTAAAATGTTTGACTTTATTATTTTCAATGATATAGGCTTTCATCTTGTGAAGATCGACTAAGATTTCAACTAAATCCAAACTATTAGGTAGGAATAAGCCACAAAATTTAATACGGGACCTTTGGTTTCTTTCTATTGCTTAAATCTCTCTGGAAACAATAAAGCTGTTCAAATTAGAACATTGTAGTTTGTCACTGTTTTTATCTATTTTGAAAAACATCTAGTATAGTTTCAACTGGCTAATATAAGGCATATCGCTCTATTTGATTTAGTATTATTATATGGGTTCTTCAGCAAACTACTATCTTAAAAAACTTCTAATTTTACCATATACCAATCTTTTTTTCTAATTTTTCAATGTGTTAGACAACAAAATATCCACTTTCCTACAAATTTAGCATTAGTAGTGAGGAACAACCTCAAGTATGGAGATCAAACTTTGAAAATCTAGTTGAAATAACTCGTTTGTGACTAAAAAGACTAGCTTTTATCTTTGGTTTACAATTTATAATAGCGAATCTAAGCTTGGTTGGTATGACTCCTCGTTGTAGTGTCTTATTCTGTGAGAGTGGCTGTTGTAGTTCCAAATCACTATCGATTTGACATCTTTTGATGAAGGACGAAATATCTCAATGAATTATAATTTTTCATTTTTTAAGATATCAAAGTTTCTCTCTAAGATAAACTACAGCTAATCTTTGTTTTTTATATTTGGGGCCATCAATACTGCGTAATCTTCTTCAGAGGTCAGTAAATTTTTGAAATTGATTTAGAGGTTTAAGCCTTAAAAAATTATCTTTCTTTAGATGAAATTCTAAACTAAATAATCATGAGAAACTTTCATTACTTTTACTAAAGGATGTTCGACACTTTTTGTACTCAAGATACACGACATTGATCGCATACACTACTCATAGTTTTATTTCAATTGATTATAAGTTTCTTTTGTTCTTTAGTCATTACATATGACATATGCATGATCTTTGCACCATTTTAGTTCAATATTTTCATAAAAGGGATCATTCACTAATAAATATTACTTTAAACAGTGGAACTAATAGCTTTCCTTAATAAAATCTAGTTTGATTTAAACTTCCAAATGTGCACAGATAAACTGTCCAGTGAAGTATTTAATTTTTTCATAGTTCTTTCTATTAGAAAGGAAGGATATTTGTTCCTAATTTATTATAAGATATTCACAAACTATTTTCTGTTAGACTAACTGCTTCCTAAACTTTTTTCCCTTCTTTTTTATAATTTAAAAACTCATATTGGGATAGTTTTACTTCGTAATTGTCCACTGGTGCTTTTAAATTTCTTCAAAAGCAATTTAGAAGAGTTCAGGTGGCCCAAAAATGACATACTGAGTCTTATTCAAATAAAAGCATTTTAACATCTTATTTTAGTACTTCGTTTGCTTGTAGTTTTAGGTGTTAAAATCATAACTTGATTCTTTCACACAATATCGAATCCTCCTGAGAAAAAGTTAAAGGCTTGAATAAAATTTGATAATTTCATACTAATGACCAATCAGTTAAATTTTCAAACCATAAATACCTTTAGACTACTACTTGACCCAATTTTCAGGAGTATAAGCTATCTATTGCCGAGGTAAGTGTATTGGTTCAATATTTTTTATTTGCAAGTATTTATAAGTCTATGAGTTCTTTTTAGGAATATTTTGGATCTACAGTCTATAAAGTTCCAAAAATTTATAAACGAAAAATTCTCGATACTTGTTGTCGATCTTTCTATCGATAAATGAGTTGAGGGGGTACATTACAGTCATATTTTGGAATCTTTATGAAAACTCCAAACAATCAATGATTCTGTTCTTGATCCCTTCGTTATTGGGAAAATAGATAAATACATTATTCTCCAAGTAATTTTTATTGCTATTTCTTACATATATTCTTACTTAGCCACTGAGCTATTTTAATTTTTTCTATATAGTTGCAATGTGGTGTTTTTCTTTGAGCCAGGAAGCATAACATATGACCAATCTCTAAAAAAATTAAGAGAGGATTTTTTTTAGTGGTTAATGGCTCAAATCAGGACACTCGATGATTGAATCAAAAGTGACTATTTAATTTTGTTGTTCATACGGGAAGTAATTGACTAAAATATCGGGTAATTTGGGTATTTATTTGAGTTCATAGCATTTGAATATATGGATGGTTGGTCCCCTCAATTTTAATTACAGCCTACTACCCTTTAAATAAAATCTAAACCAAGGCTTTATGATCTATATCCTGTACGACTATTGGTCTTAAATCATTCAAATTATAATATATATGGAGAGCTGACAAGCAAAGAAATAAGCAAT
>Ga0194117_10003007_pt1 | contig 17353 bp, 12 predicted proteins | sample TA2MahsurfametaG_FD_160579 | JGI IMG/M metagenome (GOLD analysis project Ga0194117, IMG submission 160579) | Freshwater microbial communities from Lake Tanganyika, Tanzania - TA2015009 Mahale N1 surface | ecosystem: Environmental > Aquatic > Freshwater > Lake | place: Tanzania: Lake Tanganyika...
GAAATGCACATCGATTTCAGTGTCCTATTTATGTACAAAATTGTTTTGAGTTTTATTAATGAAAGAGTAATCTATTGGTAAAGTTGGAGATTTTATGTATTTCTGTGTTTAACACGGGCAGCAGGCTTATTTGTGTTTGTGATGCGTTTTAAATACTTTTTAAATAATAAATGCTAATGGAGCATAGGGGCGGTCTTTTTAAAGTTATTTAATTTTTGTAGATATTTTTAGTGTGTTTTTGCCACTTTAAAGTAATCAAAGCTTTAATGACTTAAAATTAAAAATATTTATAATGTTTATTATTATGAAACACCCTCGTCCTCATGAAACCTTCTGGGACTCAAGTAGCCAAGAAGAAATACCTTTCGTAGGCAAATATCATAGTGTTTTGCGCAAGAGAAAAAACCTACCTTAGGAGAAGTCTATTGTTTCTAAAAAGTAATACAAAAAAAAGAAATTTTATTACAAAACTATCCATTTTGTTCACAACAATCTACAGATCTAACACTCTGGCCGAGCATCACGTTTATAACTTCCATAATGTATAATTTTCTAATCCAGATTTTGGCGATCAATTAACACTCTATTCTCAATCCTGACTGCGAGGAGTCTTACATGTCTTCCAAATTCTACCTTAAAAAGGTCAAAAGAGTCAGCATTCAAAAGGGATGTTTGCTTTTGGCGCTTTAAGACTACCAACATGAAGAAACTCCAATGTAATAATTTTACTAAACAGAGCTTATATCTGTCAAAGATTGAAAAGTATGGGGAAATCAACATTATCAGAGCTCGCTTAGACAATCTAACACATTTAGGAAACACTTCCCGAGATAGGCAATAAGCTTACCAAATAAGTCGATGAACAAGAGTAAGATCTCTCTAACTTTTTGAATGAGATGTCAAATCGAGCCTTCTTTAGCCAATACTCCCCTCATCTTTTGATTCTTTCAAGCTCACTACTGGAACTGCTGGGGTATGACGTCTAGGAACTCGCTATATAATCGATAAAGTATAAATCGATTCTTAATGAGTAATTCTAAATTTAAATAGATTCTTCTCAGCATAAAATTACACTGATGTCATCCGCAAACATTTGGATAACATTAATTTGCTCAAGGACTATCTGCAAGGGAAAATGACTCTCGATGATTTTTGCCAGAAAAGTCTTATCGTTTGTTCAGATTTTATCTACAACCGCAAAAATGTACATTATTATGGATTCAGAAAAAGATAAGGTGCCAGTTTTTCGGAGGAACCTCAAAACAACTAACTCCTTACATTGAAATCAAACAAATAGAATCAGATCTCTAAGAAATTGAGGTACTTTCATCAAAAATTATGGAACGCAAAACGAAAATCGACGAGTTCAAGTAGACCCATCGCATTTAAGAAATGAAAGTTATCAAAAAATTGGTAAATGTGCCCAAACATTTGGATCCTCATCTCAAATAAAAAATCTGCAGTTACAAGCTTCTGGATTGCTTGGTTCAATCTAATAATTCAGAGGATGGCTGTCTTTGATCCACAAATCCTTATAGTATTATACTAAAATTAAATGTTTCAACTTGGCAAACAAGCTTTCATCTTCACAGTCCTCCTTTTGACTGTGAGTTGTCTCAAACCAAGTGAAGTCGGTGTTAATGACTGGTCAATCAACACAATAGGAGAAGTCTAAAACATTGTCTTCACCAAAAATAAAATTTACTTCAAGTCAGCTTTGAACTCTCTGGGAATCATTGATAAATACAATGGCTAGTTGATAGCCCGTGCCAGCATAGCTGAAGGTTAGCGAGTTGTAGGATAGGGAGATATGACTTTGAACATAGCAACAAGATATGGTCAAGTAGTCTCACACTATTTCACTGCAACTGGTTTGGATAAAAATGCAAGCAATAACTTTAGATTGGGAAACAGAACACTACAATGGATTTCAGATTTCGATGAGAACGATTACTTTGTTACTAAAACTTCATTCCATTTGGGCAAATAATTAATCAAGGAGGCAGAAAATGGACAGAACTATCTGAGGCTTACAAGAGGCTCAACTAATGCAGGTAACATCGTCTATATCCTTTCAAAATCTATCATAGATAATAAGTTATGTATCTAGAGCTACCTCGATGTTTTCATCAATACCTATTGTATTGAAAATATTTCAGAAGATTTGACAGATTTTCAATTCTATGAAGGATATCTAGTAGTTGGATTCAACAGCTCAACTTACCTAATCTCTGAAAGTTTAGAGTTGGTTCATCTTTTTGAGGAGAGATTAATTGAAGTTGTCAATGGTGTGTTGATTTTATACAATAAAGTGTTCTCTATCAAGGAGAAGTCATTTTTGGATCGGAGACCCATTAAGTCTGAAAGAAAAAATGTTGAGATCTATATGAAGCAACTTACCGAAGGGATTGCAGTTTTTAGAGAAAATTTTGAACTATTCTTCATAGCCTAGACTAGAAACACTCATGTCTTAAGAGCTTGGTTTAACTTTAAAACTGAAATGGATTACGATTTGATCATCCAATACACTGATTTAGAATTTGCATTTTACACTATCTCTCGAGGAGATGCTCAGCTTTCCTGGAAAAGAGAGGAATCTTTGGCCTATGTGTAAGATGTAGTTTTTCTTAAATACTTCTAAACCGATACTCTGGATAACCAATATCATAAACACTTACTTTCACATTCTTACAAGGGTCTAACTCTTGCCGAAAAGTTAACAAAAGTGCCCACAGACTTCTTGTTAAGGCTTAAAGAATAAATTATTGACATTCAGTATTTCTTGCTAGAAAGTATCAACTATATTATGATCCATTTGGGTAATTTCGATAGCAATTCCATTCGGAAATTCCTAATGTCCCCAGAACAATAGATAAAATACGGTTTAAGAAAATACTTAGTATTTGCTACTAAATACAACACTTTGATCGCTATTGATTCAAAGCAAAAACATAACTTATGGAAGTAACTTTTTATTAATTTAGGATCAATCGTAGCAATAAGAACAAATTAATCAAACTTGTCCATTTAAAAAGAGACTTCGAAACTGAAATAGCCATACTTATCACTTATTCTGAACAAGAAGCTACTACTTATGTTGAAGAAATCAATCAAAAAGGATAAATTAAGTTACTAGCCAGCTATCAAGAACAACAAGAACCTTTGGTCTATAAACTTAATGATCATAAACTTGCTATCAAATTTGGTGATAAAATCGAAAGGTTTTCTTTGTTGGAGGAAGATGAGTTACCCGAAAAAGAATTTTATTTTTATACACAAGAATCTAACTAAATCAAAGGCTGGAAAGTTGTGGGAAAGTCTGTAGTAAGAATATGGAACTTTAGAACCGAAGGAGCTTAACATATAATTAAAGTTGCTTCAGCTTTCAGAGGAGATCAAAGATCCCACATTCCTCTGTTCGATAGAGAAAAAGTCTTCTTCAAGAATGTAGATTTTACAAATTTGGCTGTTTTGACTAGTTTCAATAAAACTGATGTTGCCCTCTACATCATAAATGGCCGAACAGGTAAAATTCATTTCAACACTTTTAGAAACAGTATTTCACTTAACCTCCCTATCAACTTGGTATACGATTAAAACAATGTTTTGGTTTCCTATTACAACCACAAAAACAAAAACTTCGAGATCTGGACTGTTTAGCAATATCAAGAAAGGATATAATCTTCGGCTTTGAGTATGATTAAAGATTACATTAACGATAATCGTTATAAACCTCAGGAAAGCAAATAAAAAACTATTTTTGAAGAGGAAGTTTTTGGTTCTCCTGTTTACATTAAAAACCTGTATGTAAGTGAGTCAAAAATGTCTCTGGTTAGAAGAAATCTATTTGTGATAACCAGATAAAACAAACTTTATACTATCAATAGAGATTTCGTCAGTACTCGTAGACCCAAAAAGAATGCAGTCAGTTTCTTTGCCAACGAAAAGTTCCCTGAATATACTTACTTCTTGCCATTTGCTCCTCCTTCTTATCTAAGCTACTATTTGAACCTTGCAAATCTCAATAAAATAGAGTTCAATCCTACAGACATGTAGTCAACAATCTTTACTCTATGTTACGGGACCGACATCTTTTTGATTAGAAATGCTCCCGACAAAGCATTCGATATGATTACAGAGGACTTCAATCATGTAGTTTTGATTTTGATCCTGATTGCGGCTACAATCGGAATAACTTTTTTCAAAAGAATAATGAATGCTGCCAAACTGAAGAAGCCTCATTTAGAGTGACTTATATGATCAATAAGTAAAATTATTATGAAACTATACATACACAATAATCACCAGCAGTATGAATTCTTCCCTTTGATCTACTCCAATTAATTTTAAACATCATATTTTATAGTCAAACTATCTAGCGAATCTAGCAAGTTAATACGTTTGCTATTGACTTCTTCCTCTTACACTGGGATGATAATCTTCTATTCTTAGCTGATATCAGACAAATACGATTTTCCTTTATGTTAAGTGTTTTGTCTGCTCGATAGTTCATGGATTTGCTCTTCAGATGTGATTTAATTTAGAAGAGAGTAGAGATTTTAAAGTTGATCTTTTTACTACTACTGGTGGTTGGTAGGTAGAAGAAGATTGGCTGCGCACGGTTTGTAGAGTAGTAGACTTTTTAGATAGGTTTGTAAAAATTAATGTAAGTCCTCGTTAGTAATATCCTCAGTATTGTTTGGTGAATCTTCAAATGATCTTTTCATATTTTTAGTTATTACATAAATTATCTCAAAACTAAACAAGTAAATTTACTATCAAGTTAATCCCAACTCCCGTAGATAGATCTTACATGATTTTTTTTTCTTTTTGTTTAGTTTTTGGATCTTGTTTGTTATAAAGTTTATATTCGATCGAAGACGTTGTATTTGAAATGAACTACAGAAGCAACAATTATCCCAGCTACTATGAAAATAATCCCAAACTAGGCTATAGCAATGTCTCCAAAGGCTTTGGACAATCCTACAGAAGTAACTCATTTCGTATGTAGATCCCAATGATGATCACAATTTTGCAGAACTATAGTTTATGCTTGAAAATGAAAGGAAAAAATTCAAAGAGAGCAAAGATAAACTATAGCATGATCTTGACAACTAACGTAAGTTGAGGATTGAGTTCTAAAACAAGCTGATCAAACTTAAAGATGAGTTTAGTAGAAAAGATGTGATCCTTTCTGAACTCGAGTTCAAAATCAACAATCTTCTGCATCAGAATCAGGATATCTCAGTCGAAAACGAAAGATTGAAACATGAACTTGCTCGACTTTAGGAGCTATATGGAGGAAAAATACAATAACTCGAGACTCAGCTCGAAATGGAAACTCGCAATTTTGAAGAGACCACTCTACAGTATAACAATTAATTTGAGAAATTCAAAAAAGAAGGACAGTAATACGTATAGCAACTTACTTTTGAGTTTTAGAGAAAGATAAAGAATCTAGAATAGAAATGTAAAGCATTGTAGATGAACAGAAAGGTATATTTACATTTATTTAGGAATTAGCGATGTAAAACAAGAAGCTTAATGATATTTTAATCAGTAACAAACTTACTTTTGAGTAAGAAATCCGAGATTTAAAAAACAAAGCTAGAGATTAAGAAATCAAGAGAAGCCAACAACTCACCAGAAGCTTTGAACAAAAATTAAAAATGGTAGAAGAAGGAAAAGAGACTTTAATTCGCAAGAACCAATAACTTCTCAGAGCACTCCAAGAGAAGTAAAGAGAAATTGGTGAGTTGTAGTCCGAGAAGTCAGAATAAGTCAATAAACTTAGACAAGACTGCACTGACTTTAGTCAACAAATCAACCACCTAAACTACCTTCTCTCTAAACTAAAGCAATAAATCGCCTAAAAAGATAACCTCATTGGGCGATCATTGAACGATAATGATGCTGAGTTGAATTCGCTACGACAACAGTTATAGCAGAAGAAGAATTAAAATGCTCAGTTAGGATCAACTATCCGTGATATTCGTAGCAACTGGAAGGAAGCTGAGGGTGAATGGTAGCGTCGTAAAAGAGAGCTTCTTTAGAGAAACAGTGTGCTTTAAAATGAAGCAAGGAAGTACAAAGAGTAATATATTCGTATTTGTGAGGTGCTTAAGAGTAAGATAAATAGTGCAATTGATAACGTGTCATACAAAAAATGATTTAATATCATTCATCTTTTACATTTGAGTTGAAAGATGTTGTGCAAGATGGCTCCTCTATAAATAGTTTATTTGATTTAATAAAAATACATCAGTTCAAATTGTTTGCTTTTTTTCAGGCTAACTATAAATTTAAATTAAGTATGACAAGTGAGCAAGCTAAAAAAGAAAAACCAAAACAACCCACACCTGCTTATTTCAAGTTCAGATCAGACAAACTCAAAGAACTTGAGGGCTAGGAGGACAAAGTCAAAAAAATTAAACACCTCTGGGATACCATTGACACTAAAGAAAAGGCTAAATATTAAGCATAGTATGAAGAAGAACGTGCTGAATATAAAAAAGCTATGGATGTCTGGAGAGAAAAGTACAACGTTTAAAAACCACCCAGTCGCAAATCAAAAGGAGAATAAAACAAATCTTTGACAGAAAAGTAAAAAGGGGAGCCCAAGGCTGAAAAGAAAAAGGAGGGAAAAAAAGAAGGTAAGAAAGAAGAGAAAAAAACTGAAAAAGGAGAGTCTCTACCACCTAAGAAAGAAGAGAAAAAAGCATAGAAGCAGGAAGAGAAAGGCAAAAGTAAAGGTAGACCTCCCAAAGCAAAATGAAATGATTTCCTCCCTTTATTGATTTCGCTTACACTAAAAACAGTCAAAAAGTTATCTTAAAATGGTAAATTTACTGCTTATTCGGTCACATTCAAAATGATTGATTTGGGCTAAATTTAGTTCAAATTGGCTCCCAATACAGAAAATATTAAAAAGAATAGTGCTAAATTAATGTTGATATAATCTAGATTTGAAACTACTCATGGGGTGTAATGCAACAAGTGGAGTCATCGAGAGTACTGAAGTCGCCAATCTTTAACACCAAATCGTACATTTAGTGGTTACAAACCAAACAAAAAAGCTTATCGAGCTTATCAAAAAATTTTCATTTGAGATCGATATCAATACAGTACTAAATTTTAGGGGAGATACGCTGTTACACTATGCATGTGCGAAAAATAATATAGTTTTAGTGAAGTATCTGATTGCCAGACCAGATACCTTGAAGACAACTAAAAACTATCTGAAACAATCTCCCAAAGAACTGAGTCATAATGAATAAATTAAAAGATTATGTTCTTGAGATTGACTAATGATACTATAATATTTTGTCTCTATAGTTTTTAGAATCATTTTCCATACACATTTAAATTTTTTATTTCTTGCTTGATGTCGAACATACCAGTTCCAATTGTTATCGGCTGCCCCATAATGATTTTCTATGATACTCCCCTCATTCTGTCGTGCTTTCCTTGAGTAGCAGCGTCAAATAAAAAGTCTGTGGTCTTTTAGAAAGAAGCTAACATAATTGTGGAGTCTTTCATTTTATCCACACCGTTTCTTGTAAACCCGATGATTCTGCCTTTGCAGGTCATAACTTCAGATAATAGATTTATGTGCCGAGGATTTACATTTACTCCGTGTTACTTCATTGTTTCAGTTATTTGATTAACTATACTTTGCTTTGCTGCTTCGATACCAAGGCATTCTTAAATTTCAGTAATGTGATTTGAAGATGATTTTTTGGCATTAACACCAGGAGTCATCAGCACCTTGCCTAATCCTAATCCTTAAGCATAAATGACATGTTTTTGTTACTCTTTACTGATCAGAGCTCTGCTTATGGTCGTGATTCCTGAGATGACAACGCTGACTAATTTCCTCCTTAAAGCTTTGAGTTAAAACATCAAATTTGTTTTACTGACTGGAATGATACTAATAGTATTTTGACTGGTTACTTAAGATTTTTTAATTTTGCTTTTTAAGGAACTATCTATGGCTCTTTTAACATCTTCGGCACTTATATGCATCTGGAATTCTCGGATTGTTTTTTTATCCAAGATAACATTGAGAGAGCATTAAGCTAAACCATATATTTATTCAATTGAGTGTAAAATTGTACTCAAGGTTAGTTTTTCAACCATATTTTTTACTGAAATTGCGCTCTCTTTAGTAGCGTTTTAAAGGTGAATCGTAATGATGGGAGTTGCAATATTTTTAGTGTTGTTGATAATTTAGTTGACTCTGGGTACACCTTGAGTGATGTTCATGCTGGAAATACCAGCAAAATGGAAAGTTTTTAGAGTCATTTGCGTGGCTGGTTCACCAATACTTTGAGCGGTAAGGGCACCGATTGCTTCTCCAGGCTCTATGATACATTTGTTTATTTTTTTGATGTATACTCTGAAAAATAACCTCAGTTGAATGTCTGTGATTCCATGGAAGGAGTTCTTCAAATAATCTTCGTTTTTTTTGTTCTTCAGTTTATACTTGGAATAATCCTTATCGAGATTGTTAGCTTTCTAACTGAAATATTGTCTGAGAATCTCTAAAAGGTTGGTTTCGAAGGTTTAGTCGAGACCAACGATCAGTTTATCTTTTATGATAGTCTGTATTTCCGCTTCTGAGTTAATTCTAATTTCTTCAGGAGTTAGGTATCGCTGTTTGTTTAAGTTTGTTCCAAGTAAACTTTTGACATACTGTTAGAGATGCTTTAAATTTACTGGATTTTTATTTTACTAAGTTTTCATAGGGTCGAGACCATCGTCACCATATCTGAATTGAATGACTTCTTTTCGATCACAAGTCCTCACTGTATAATCATACATAACTGCCACGTCTTAAATCAACTTGATAAGTCTTCGCTGCATATAACCTGTATCTGCTGTCTTGACAGCTGTGTCGATAATACCCTATCTGCCTCCCATTGTGTGAAAGAAAAATTAAGTAGCTGTTAATCCAGAATAAAAACTATTTTTTACAAAGCCACGAGCTTAAGGAGTTTACAGCAAACGAGGGAAGTGAGGTAGGGCTCTCTCTGTAAATCCGTATGTTATTCTTTTACCACCAACTGTTTGCTGACCTACACAACCTATCATTTGACTCAAGTTTACTGCATTTCCTTTACTTCCGCATAAAGCCATAATTAAAGGTTTGTTATATCTATCCAAATGATTTATACAGTTGTCTCCTACAGTCTATCTCACTTTAGAAAGCGTAGAGTTTAGCAATGACTATAAAGTCTAGGCAGTTGACATACCAGGCCTAGCCTCTAACTGTCCTTTCTTGTAAGAACTCAAATAGTTTCTGTATTTGTCATAGGCTATGGCAATTTAGTTTTTGTTGATAACTTTAAGATCTGGTGAGGGTGTTACGTCTGAAATACCGATTGTCATTCCATAATTGCTCAGCCATCTTCCAGAGAGTTTAGAGATTCTATGCATAATCTAACATGCCACTTAGTTTGTGTTGTCTCTCAAAAGATGATAAATTAGACCAGTTTTGTTTCCTCCAAGTGTTGTCTTCCCGATTTGACCAAGCAATAATTCACTATTTCTAAACAACACCCAACCATCTTTGACACACTTATACTCTCCTTTTGTATAGATCTTTTACTTAGCTGTGAAGTTTACAACTACTCTTGCGAATTTATTCGGTCTCAAAACTGCACTTATTACTTGCTTTCCTGTCCAGAGAATGCAAGGTTTGAAGATAGTGGGAGGTGGCAAGTTTATAAGTTAATTAGCATCTGTAAACCAAGAAAGAATTAATGTGAACTGCTAACGTGTGAAGAAAGTATCCCTGCTTGTCATTAAAAATGAAGTTGTTAAAAAATCTTGTATTAGAGCTATAATCGGCTATCCACTTTTTGGCGTAACTATGTTTTGAGTAACTCCCATCAAATGTAGAGTTTCACTTCGAGCTTAAATAGTTTGAGGAACATGAATGTTCATTTCATCACCATCGAAATCAGCATTGAAAGGAGTACAGACACACTCATTAAATCTTAATGTTCTTCCTTCCGATACCTTTACTCTGAATCCCATCATACTTATTCTGTGTAAACTGGGCTGTCGGTTAAAAATAACGATATCTCCGTCTCTTAAGTGCCTTTCAACAGAATCACCCATTCTTAGTTGTACTTTGCTTCTTGCTGAATGTAACGCTATTTTCTAACCATCTTTTGTAATAATAAAGTTGGCTCCACCTCTTTTAGAGCTGCCTTTTTCCACACATTCTTTCAAGAAATTCATCGAATGTTGGTTGACAGTTTCTCTGATAGTCAATATTTTGGACATATGTTAAGGTACAATGACTTGGTCAGGTCTAATATTCGGATCTGGTGAGATGACAGTTCTGGCTGTGTAATTTGATCTCTTTCCTGATAAATTTTGCCTAAATCTCCCTTGTTTTCCTTTCAACCTAGTACAGAAAGATCGAATGTATTTATGTTTGAGTTATTGAAGTGGTAATCCAGGAGCATCGGAATTGATGTACTGGCTCCAATGTGATTGTAAGAGATACCAAGCTTTGGATATTTTATTGATGTCGTCTCCTTTCAGAATCATTGTTTAGAATATCTTTTTGTTGAGGAATACCATCTACTTGATTTTGATAGTCAAATCATCTTAGTTAGAAAGAGAGTTTGTTAACATTATACTTGGACGAATGCAGACAGGAGGTACAACTAAATGGTCAATAATGAAATCATTTAGATTAGTTGCACCACTCACATTTACTAAAATTAGTTGCTCTTTGGGTATGTTAATTAGCACTCTTTTGGCTTACCAAGGACTTAGTTCATAAACGAAATCTTCGCCTTTTCTGTCAGTTGATTATATAGCTCCTCTTTTAATTTTGTTTTCTGTTATCTAAGTTTTTCTATGTAAATGAACAAATACAAAACGCTGTGCTTGACTTAGATTTTACCACATATTTTTGCTAATTTTTGAATTACTGGGTTTTTGCGATCACAATGAGGACACTTAAGATTTTTGCTTGCTTCCTTAAATATCTTTCTAAAAAGAGCCAACCTCGCAATGTAATTATGTTCCAGCTTTTTCATCTTTAGAGTGTATGCCTACAACTACTTCCTCTCTAGTAGAACATTGAAACAGTATTTGCATACCATTTTGAGAATTACTATCAGGTGCTTGAAATAACCAACATGATAGATGGGAAGATTTAGTTTTGCGTGCCCAAAATGACCAACACAATTCTAAAGACCCTAACCGCATGTTGAGCATCTTAAAAGTTTAGTACCAACTCCAAGTCTGCTATCGATGGGACCATTAGTGACTGGTGAAAGCGGACCATTATAGAGTTCAAAGTTGTTGATTTCTGCTTTTGAGATTTGAAGAATGGCTTGAGAGGAGAGTACTGAGAAATCGATTGATTTGCTGATTTAAAGGACAGATATACATTCTTGAAGGTTTGAAATCTGACTCTGCCCACTGTGGGATCATTTATAAATTATAAATATCTAAATTTCTTTTATTAAATAAACATTTAAGCCTTACTTGAATTCAAATGCTAATTTTATGCAATCTTGATTTTAAAGTATAAGTTAAAGTATATTGTAAGTTATACACATGATCATTATTTGTTGAAAAACTATTCAACTTGTTTGTGATTTAATTTCTTTTTAATGAACTTCTACCTATCTCCCATAGATAGCTCAAGTTACTTCATCTTCAAATATTTATCGAAGGAGTACTTATGGTTACCAAGCTATAAATTACTCATAGGTTTTTATTATAGGAAGTTATTTTTTATGTGAATTCGAATGTTGTTATATGTTTATTCGCAACCCAACAAGGTCTAGTCGATTACTCCCTTTGGACCTGTTTTGCACCATCCGACTGCATACTCTCCTCTCTCGATTTTGTCATTTTATTTTGCAACCACACACCCATTTGAATTCAAAATAGAATTGATTCCTCTAATATTGTCATGCTTGATTGGCTCGACTTTAAATCCAGTGCTATTCACAAGTAAGTCAAAATTGATAACGTCTCTTTAATCAGTACTTACACTTTTCTGAGCAAAAGCTTCTCCCTTCAACTTGGTCACTACAAACCTCATCTAGTTCTAATCTGCTTAGAGTGGATCGAGAAGATATCTCAATATAACCTTCTTCTCTTTGTTATTTAGTACTGAATCTAATTCACTTCTTTTGATGATTTTGCAATTTTTTTTGACAAACTCGATTTTTCTATTATTCATTCGAACTATGGCTGCGTGATGGTTCTATTTTGTATAAAAGATACCCCGATATCTGTGCATTCTTTAGCACTCGCTTCGTTAAAACTTTTATCTAGTTCTTACTCAATACAATAAATAGCTATTTTTGCAGTTGTAATCTCCCTGATTTCCTTCAACGAAAAAGCAGAATGAGTGAAACCCCTTCTAGCTGCAAGAATCACATTTGTCACATTACTTTTCTTCAAATTTTAGAGGGCATTTGCACTGATTTCGCTATGGAATAGCATCTAAATAGGTTTGAGTAAGACTCTGGCAATATCAATTGCCACATTTCCATTACCAATGATGAGAACATCTCTTTTATTACTAAAGTCTAAATTGATATTCTAGTATTGAGGATGATTGTTGTACCAATACACAATGTCTCTGGCGTTAAGTGCTTTGGCTGTGATGAATTAAAAGTTTTCACTACGTTTTGGCATCCAAAATGGAACATTATCTTTCTGTGCCCCAATTGCATATATCACTCCGGAGTAAGATTGCTTTAGCTATTTTAAGATACTTTAAGTGATATTTGCATTCCCAAAATACTTGAAATCGGGATAGTTTGAAATCTGTGAAAGTGTATTCTCGCTCTTCTTCACTGTGACATGGTCGGGAGCAACTCCATATCTCAACAACCCAAAGGGACAGTATTATTTTTAGTAGATATGTATGATGGGTTGTGGTTATAGTTTGGAAAGACATTTGCCAATATAAAAACCAGCAGGGCCTGCTCCGATTACAGCGAAGGATAGTTTTTTCATCAGAAATAATACTAATTACAACAGAAATGGTTCATTATAATAATAGGTTAATCATCAATCAATCTCGACGCAAAAAGTTGTGAAGTCGAGCGTCAATTATCTCGTTGTTTTAGACTGGTCGCACGAAGTGGTCTGCGAAAAATTAACCGACTATGTCCACACCATCTTTTATCAACCTTCCGATTCCGTTCATACGGTCAGCTTTCCATTAACCTCTATATTATCCGCCTTCTGCCCACACATAATGACCTAGACCTTCTCTTTTATCTGCCAAAAAATTACCGACATAGGTATCGCCTGTTGCCCATCTATAAATTCCATGTCCATGTTTCATTCCTTAATGGAATTGACCTTCATATTGTTCTCCAATTTAGAGAGTGAGTTTTCCACTTCCTTACTTGAGGTCATTCTACCAAAATCCCTCATAGACATCTCCATTTTTGTATTCATAAAGTCCTTAATAACGTAAATTGTCCTGAAAGGTACCAGTAAAAACATCTCCATTGAAGAGTACTAGTTTGCCTTGTTGCTTTGAATCTGATTGCCAAAAACCTTCGAATACTGTGCCTTCACTGAAATAATATATTCCTTTTCCTTCTTTTTTTCCTTACTCAAAGTTCCCGATGTATTTATCTTTGTTAGCATACTAAAAGTTTCCTTCACCATGAGGTAAATCGTCTTAAAATTGTCCAGAGTAAACACTACCATCCGCGAAAATAAGTCTCCCTCTACCATGTCTCTTTCCTCTGACAAAATCGCCAATGTATGTTTATCTATGGATTTTATTATCGTGATATGCATTACCTGTTCTCTATCCATTTCTCCACTCTCCTTCATAAACTTCTTCCTAGCTGTAGTATAAACCTTCTCCGTGTTTTTTGTTTTGATGAAAAGTGCCATCGTAATAGGAGTTACCGTTCATGTAGTAGTAGATTCCTTTACCTTACATCAAACCTTTTTGGATCAATCCATCATATATTTACCCGTTAGCGTGTATGTATACACCTTGACCGTCGAAATCATCGTCTCTCCAGCTTCCGAAATATATATCGTTTTCTGGGTAAGTGTAAATGCCCTTTCCGTTTCGGAGTTTATCATGTGTGAGTTGACCATAATATTTGCCTCCATCAGGATAGTTGACTTAGGCGAAATCGGGCAGACTTTCTAGTCTTCGAACAAACTAATTTTTGCGAAGATTGTATTCGCGAATCACATCGTTTTTATTAAGTTGCGAGTGAGTTCTAAAAGACATGAAATAAAAATTATTAAAAAGCCAATAAGTACAATCTACAAACTATATATTACAGATCTAAGAATATTTAAAATCAGAGCATCCGAATGTAATCTATCGAAGAAATGTTTGTTGTATTTGCTTTTCGTTTTTTGAACTTTGATTACTAATGTTTTTGGGGAGTGTTTAAGTCTTTCTAGAAGTCTCTCAGAGTTAACTGATCTAATTTTAGCCTCTGTTTAGGATACTTTCGATTGTAAGCTAAGGAAAGGCTGATATTAGAAGGTTTTCTCAGATCATAAGGCGCTGTTTTTCGGAACTTACCGAATTTGTAATTCTACTTAGATGGGTTATCTATTTTAAGCTAAGTTTAGTTTGTCTATAACAGAACAAGTCTTTATTTTTATTACTTTTCGTCACGTATCTTAGCACTGACATCAATAACAAAGGAACAATCGATGTTGATAGCCCTTGAAACTTTTTTGATTTACAATTTATCACCGTTGTAGTCAGTTGTGAATGGATTTTTGGGCATTTTCTATACTTTATACTTATATTTCTCCTAGTTTTCAGTGCGTTTGAAGAAATTCTACAAATTTGACATCCTTTATTTCTTTTGCCTCAATATTTACTAGTTTTCATCTTAACTTTCGTTGGTGATTAAAGGAAAACAGAAGGAATTCTAATTGGATAGAGGGGGTCTTGTTGAAATTCTTTCTAATCTTTTGGCTGAGTATCTCCGAACTGATTTAGGTGAAGCGGTTTTAGGTGTAATACGTGAAGATGTATACTGAAATTATATTTTATTTTTATGACAGGTAGGAGCGACTACCTGATCTTCACAGCCGAGCAAACTTTTTTCTTAACTCAATTTCAAATTAAACAAGTTGACAACAGTTTTCGAACATTAAGTTGAAAACATTCTAGCATCTGACTTGATGATTTATTTGATTACCTATTTTTTTGCATGCTCGTAGCACATTCTTCGGGCTGCTTTTTCTACGATATATTATGCGATTTCTGATGAGACATTGATCGAACTGAGCAACATAGTTGATAGAAGAAAATGATTAATTAGAATAAACTTGAGTTCTTCTGAACTATAATTAATGAGTTAGGATGTTATAGAGCAGTGTTTGATTATATCATTTAAATAAAACACTTATGATAGTGTCATAACTGCCCTCACTTGAAGAGATCTATGACTACTCGTCTCAGGATCTCAAAAAAATAGTTTAATAACTCACGCATAAAATAAATAATACGAAAAATGATCGGCAGCAAAGAGAATCTTTGTAGTCCTATATCGAAAATATCAATATCGAACTGGAAGAGAGGAAAACCTTGGAATTTTTTCAATAACTATGTGCAGTAGATAATCCCTACCTCAAAAAAGTCACAGATTTCAATAATCAGTTTTTAAAGCTTGCAGAACAGGCAATTGCCCAACAATAGGCCAAATAATCTATAAATCACAATTAGTCGCACTATGATCAAAGCAAAACAAAAATCAAAAGTCACGAAGATAATAATGACTCGCTTTCAGTTGCTTCCCAACAGCCACCCTTTTCGGAAATGGCAACAGAAGATAAGTTTCATAAACATGAGAAAATATCAACTGCAACTCAGGAGAAGAGATCGGTTAAAGAAGATTCAATCAAAAGAGGAATCGGAGCTCAACAAAATAAGATGAAAAATTCAATGAAAGATTTCATCTTGAGTACACTGACAAAGAACAAGGTTGAAGGTTTTTATGTAATCAAAAAAGGTGGACCTCCAAAGCCACAGCCCAGTTATACTGTTAATTAAAGAGGTCATGTTGTAAGTTCAAATACATTGCAGCCAATTAGTACGAAAAACATAAAAAATCATTCAACACAAAAAGTGCCCCCTTTGCCTCAAACTTCAATTAAACAAATGATTTAGCCGAAGAATGAGAGAAACGAAAAATAGTTGTAGAAAAAGAGGCAGGAAGCAATATAGAAAGTAAAGGGTAACAAGGCATAAAAGAAGAAAGAGAAGGTTTTGAACAATAAAGATTTAGTGTAGTTGATAAGAGAGTAAGAAAAGAGTAAGATATAGAAAGCTAAGAAGAAGTAAATATAAAAACTTAATGGTTATGAGAGCATCAAGAAAATATAAAAATAAAATGTAAATAATCCAGCTAACAATCAGAGTTTATAAATTAAAGTTGAGCACAAGTAGCCAACAACACAAAGTATTGTTTCAACAGACACAAAACAAAATTATGAGATTCAAGAACAAATATAAGTTTAAACACATAATCTAAATTTGGAAGACTAAAAAAAGTATCAAGGAAAAAGTACATAAATTATTGATGAAGTGATCGTAGTTTAGGAAAGTGAAAGGAAAGAGTAAAGACCTTAAATTAAAGTCAAATTAACAAAAGAAAAGATAGATCGATAATTAAACATGTAGACACTGGTCTAAACAAAGAATATTTAAATAGAAAATTGTCAATAAAATATATAACTCTAACAACCTTAAAATATAAACAAGGACATAAAGATCTAGCAAATGTAGAAAAAAATTTAAAAAGAATAAAAAAATTCATATAAAAGCCAAATAGACTAACTGCAGAAGATGAGAGAAGAATTCGAATAGTAGCTAAAAAGAAACAAATAAAGAGAAAAACTCAAAGCTGAAGAAGAAAAACCATAACAATAAACTTAAAATGAACTTAAACCAAAATAGGGAACGGTCTAGTCTAAGGAAAATGAAAACAAAACTAAATAAGAAACAGTAGTTAAAAAATGTTACAACGAATAGTACTGGATACACATCAGATAATAGGCAGAATACAAAATAAAAAGATTCAAAGAGGAAAAGGAGATCTCTGAAATCCACAAGAAAAATATTAAAAACGACATTCAGAAAAGCATAGCCGATCGAAATTAAAGTCAATAAATGTAGACACACTAAAAATAGGATTAGTAGAGTAGCCTTTCTGGAAGAAAATAGATAAATATTGAATAGTAATTAAATAAAATAAGGTAAGAGGAATTGCCAGAAGATGAGTTTATATAGATGAGGAAAAAATAACTCAAGAAAATGATTAACGATCACAATAAAAGGAAAATACCCAAGAGAGCTTCA
>Ga0194117_10003017_pt1 | contig 17310 bp, 21 predicted proteins | sample TA2MahsurfametaG_FD_160579 | JGI IMG/M metagenome (GOLD analysis project Ga0194117, IMG submission 160579) | Freshwater microbial communities from Lake Tanganyika, Tanzania - TA2015009 Mahale N1 surface | ecosystem: Environmental > Aquatic > Freshwater > Lake | place: Tanzania: Lake Tanganyika...
GATTTCTTTGTCGATAAGCTTGCCGAGGGCGTCGCAACCATTGCAGCTGCCTTCTGGCCCAAGCCCGTTATCGTGCGGCTGTCGGACTTCAAGTCCAACGAATACCGAAAACTAATCGGCGGCTCGCGTTATGAGCCCGAGGAAGAAAACCCCATGCTGGGCTTTCGCGGGGCGTCCCGTTACCTGGCGAAGGATTTTGAAGACTGCTTCGAGATGGAGTGTATTGCCCTGCACCGTGTGCGTGAGCAGATGGGACTGACCAATGTTGAGCTCATGGTGCCCTTTGTTCGAACTGTGAAAGAGGCCGAGGGCGTCGAGCTACTGCTTGCGAAATATGGCCTAAAACGTGGCAGCGGCGCTGACGCAAACGGCAACGGTGGACTGCGGCTGATCATGATGTGCGAGCTGCCCTCTAACGCATTGCTCGCTGATGATTTCCTGCGCCACTTTGATGGCTTCTCGATTGGTTCAAATGATCTCACCCAGCTTACCCTGGGCTTAGACCGTGACTCTGGCTTGGTCGCTAGCGCATTTGATGAGCGTGATCCGGCGGTACGTGCGATGCTGAAGATGGCAATTGATGCCTGCAATCGGGCTGGAAAATATGTTGGCATCTGTGGCCAGGGCCCTTCGGACCATCCAGATCTGGCCAAGTGGCTCATGGATATCGGAATTCAATCGATGTCGTTAAATCCCGATACCGTTGTTGACACCTGGCAGTCGCTAGCGAAATAGGCCAAAGGCCTTCGAAGGCATTGGCCGGCAGCAGGCGGGTGCTGTCTTAGCTGCGTTTTACCGAGTCACGAACCAGCCGCTGCTTTTCGCGCTGCCATTCACGGTCTTTTTCGCTGGCCCGCTTGTCATGCTGCTTTTTGCCCTTCGCAAGCCCGATCTCAATCTTGATTCGGCCGCGCTGGTAGTGCAGATCAATCGGAATTAAGGCGTAGCCAGCCCGCTCGACTTTGCCGATCAGCTTTCGGATTTCCTCGGCTTTCAGTAAAAGCTTACGGGTCCGCACTGGGTCGGGCTGCACATGGCTGGAGGCGGTTGGCAGGGGGGAGATATGGCAGCCCAGCAGGTAGAGCGCCGCCTGGCGGATGATCACATAGGACTCCTTCAGGTTTGCCCTGCCGGCGCGGATCGCCTTGACCTCCCAGCCCTCCAGCACCAGGCCTGCCTCATAGCGCTCCTCTATGAAGTAGTCATGGAATGCCTTTTTGTTCTGAATGATCGACATAAAATAGGCCTATGCCTGGAGTCACAAAAACCGTTCTGGTGCCCTTTTCGGCACAGCAGATGTACGACCTTGTTGTTAACTGCGAAGACTACCCCGCTTTTCTGCCTTGGTGTGCGGGAGGGCGCATTCTAGAGCAAAACGGCAACGAACTGTCTGCGGAACTGCAGATTGATTTCAAAGGCATCAAGCAGTCATTTAGCACCCGCAATCGAAATGTTCCGGGAAAAAGTATTGAGATGGAACTGCTCAGCGGGCCTTTCAAATCACTGCGTGGACACTGGCGATTTACGGCCTTGGCTGAAGATGCGTGTCGAGTCGAATTCGAGCTGGAGTATCACTTTGCCAGCAGCCTGCTTGAGAAGATTATTGGCCCGGTGTTTTCGCACATTACGGCGACTTTTGTCGACGCCTTTGTGCAGCGGGCAGAGGCCAAATACGCCGGATGAGTAAAGCGGACACCACGATTTGTATTGAGATATGTGCGGCCTGGCCTGAGCACGCGCTTTGGCAGCGCCTAACGGTTGCAGCCGGCACGACACCGCTGCAGCTAAAGGCCCATCCCGATCTGAGTGAGGCCCTTCGGCTGGCCTGGTCGCAGGCCGGCGCGGTTGGCGTGTTTGGCGTGGCCAAGCCGATGCGCCAGCCGCTGCAAGACGGAGACCGACTTGAACTTTGGCGTGCGCTGCGTGCAGATCCCAAGGAGGCCCGCCGGGCATTGGCCCGGCTCAAAAATACGGATGCAGGCGCCCCGAGAAGGCGCCGAGATCGGGGCTCAGCCTGATCGGTATAATCCGGCTTTGGACTTTGGAGCGGCCATGCGCCTGTTAGAAAAAGCCCTGACCTTTGATGATGTCCTGTTGGTTCCGGATTTCTCGCAGGTCCTGCCTCGCGATACCTCGCTGACAACAAAACTTACCCGCCGTATCGAACTGAATCTGCCTGTAGTCTCGGCCGCCATGGATACCGTGACCGAGGCGCGACTTGCAATCGCCATTGCCGAAGAAGGTGGTGTCGGCATCATTCATAAAAACTTCACGCCCGAGGCCCAGGCCCATGAGGTCTTTAAGGTCAAACGATTCGAGGCCGGCGTGGTCAAGGATCCAATCACCGTCTCGCCGGATATGTCGGTCCGCGAGCTGATGGCCTTAAGCGCAGAGCGCAAAATCTCAGGCCTGCCCGTGGTCAAGGCCGGCAAAGTCGTGGGCATTGTGACCAATCGCGACCGACGCTTTGAGACTAATCTGGATCAGCCGATCGCCAAGATCATGACGCCCAAAGACCGTCTGGTTACCGTCCGCGAGGGCGCCAGCATCGAAGACGCCAAAAAGCTCATGCATAAGCACCGTATCGAGCGCGTCTTGGTGGTCAACCGCAGCTTTGAGTTGCGCGGCCTAATTACGGTGAAAGATATTTTTAAAGGCATCGAGCACCCGCTTGCCTGTCGTGACTCACAAGGCAAGCTGCGGGTCGGGGCGGCAGTCGGTGTCGGGCCGGGCACCGAGGACCGCGTCGCGCGGCTTGTTGATGCGGGTGTTGATGTTTTAGTAGTGGATACCGCGCATGGCCACTCAAAGGGCGTGCTGGATCGGGTCAAGTGGATCAAGAAGCGTTATCCAGCCATCGAAGTGATTGGCGGCAACATCGCCACAGCAGATGCGGCCAAGGCTCTGGTCAAGCACGGCGCCGATGGCGTGAAAGTCGGAATTGGCCCTGGCTCGATTTGTACAACGCGGGTGGTTGCTGGGGTGGGCGTGCCACAGATTACTGCGATTGCAAATGTTGCGCGGGCACTAAAAGGAAGTGGCGTTGCGCTGATTGCGGATGGCGGCATTCGATACTCAGGAGATGTCGCCAAGGCCCTTGCCGCCGGCGCAGATGCCGTGATGATGGGTGGTATGTTTGCAGGAACCGATGAAGCACCCGGTGAAATCATTTTGTTTCAAGGCCGCTCCTATAAAAGCTACCGCGGCATGGGATCGGTAGGTGCCATGCAGGCAGGCTCCGCCGATCGGTACTTCCAAGAGGGCGATAACCCCAACCCGGATAAATTCGTGCCCGAGGGCATCGAGGGCCGGGTGCCTTATAAAGGCAGCGTGAAAAATATTTTGTTTCAGTTGGCCGGCGGCGTGCGCTCCAGCATGGGCTACTGCGGATGCGCCTCGATCAAGGAGTTCCACGAGCGGGCGCAGTTTGTGGAGATCACCAGCGCGGGCATTCGTGAATCCCATGTCCATGATGTACAAATCACCAAAGAGGCGCCGAACTACCATATCGACTGACCGCAGCGCTGCGGTCTGCTCACGATAGACGGCCTTTATTCATCATGCATTCCCGAATTCTGATTCTCGATTTTGGCTCTCAGGTGACGCAGTTAATCGCGCGGCGTATTCGTGAGGCCGGAGTGTTCTGCGAAATTCATCCCAGCGATGTGAGTGATGCGTTCATCGAAGAATACGGCCGGTCGGCTAACGTTGATAGCCTGCGTGGCATCGTGCTGTCGGGAAGCCATCTTTCTGTCACCGAGGCTGGAACACTCAAGGCGCCTGCGGCGGTGTTTACGCGTGGCGTGCCGGTGCTGGGCATTTGCTACGGCATGCAGACCATGGCTGCGCAGTTAGGCGGCAAGGTAGAAGCCAGCAGCCTTCGCGAATTTGGCTACGCACAGGTCCGGGCACGTGGCCACACGGCGCTTTTGCGCGACATCGAAGATCACCGAACTGCCGAGGGCTATGGCCTTCTCGATGTCTGGATGAGCCATGGCGATAAGGTGAGCGCGCTGCCCGATGGCTTTAAGTTAATGGCGTCCACCGAGTCGTGTCCGATTGCTGGCATGGCCGATGAGACACGGCATTTTTATGGCGTGCAGTTTCACCCAGAAGTTACCCACACCAAAAAGGGTGCGGAGATTCTGCGCCGCTTTGTTTTGGAAATTTGTGCTGCCTCTGCTGACTGGAATATGCCTGATTATGTTCAGGAGGCCGTCAATGCGATTCGCAGCCAGGTGGGAAAAGAGCAGGTCATTCTTGGGCTTTCCGGGGGCGTGGACTCTTCGGTTGCAGCGGCCTTAATTCATAAGGCGATTGGTGAGCAGCTCACCTGTGTTTTTGTCGATCATGGCCTGCTTCGGCTTAACGAAGCCCAGCAGGTGATGCAGACCTTCGCAAAGCATATGGGCGTCAAAGTGATTCATGTAGACGCGCGTGAACGATTTTTAACGGCCCTATTGGGAGCGGCCGATCCGGAAGAGAAACGAAAAATCATCGGACGAGAGTTTGTACATATTTTTCAGGAAGAGTCGGCCAGACTCTCGAATGCCAGGTGGCTAGCCCAGGGCACAATTTATCCTGATGTGATTGAGTCAGCCGGCGCAAAGACCAAGAAGGCAACAACGATTAAGTCGCATCACAATGTCGGCGGGCTTCCCGATACGTTGCATCTGAAATTACTAGAACCACTCAGGGAGCTTTTCAAGGACGAGGTCCGCCGGCTTGGCCTAGCGCTTGGGCTGCCCCCTGAAATGGTGGATCGGCATCCCTTTCCCGGCCCGGGACTTGGCGTGCGAATCCTCGGTGAGATTCATCGCGACTCTGTTGTTCTGCTGCAGCGAGCCGATGATTTGTTTATTCGCGCACTTCGTGAGCGCCAGGCAGACTTCGCGGATGTGCAGGCGGGGTTGTGTGGCCCAGAGGACATCGGCAAGTCCTGGTATGCCTTGACGAGCCAGGCTTTTGCGGTTTTTCTTCCCGTTAAATCGGTGGGCGTCATGGGCGATGGCCGCACCTATGAATGGGTGGTCGCCCTCCGTGCGGTCGTCACCAGCGATTTTATGACTGCCCATTGGGCCCGCCTTCCCCATGCGCTCTTGGCCGACGTATCAAATCGCATCATCAATGAGGTACGCGGAATAAACCGCGTCGTCTATGACATTTCTGGAAAGCCGCCCGCCACGATCGAGTGGGAGTAAATAGCATTTCTCCCGGATTGTCTTGGAGAATGATGCGAGTAAACTTGTTGATCCCGCAACGGAGTTAAAGGAGGTGTGGCATGTTTCCGGAATATCGCGATCTCATCAGCAAACTCAAGACGTCCGACCACCATTTCACGCGGTTGTTTGACCAGCACAATGATTTAGATCAGCGAATCAAAAATATGGAAAACCATATTGCTATGGGTACCCACCAGGAGATTGAAGTTCTGAAAAAAGAGAAGCTGATGCTCAAAGATCAGTTGTATTCAATTCTTAAAAAAGCAAGTAGTACGTAGCATGGGGCCAGCACGGACCTGCCTTGCGGCCTGATCTCGGACATTCGGCCCCGCCATCCCCATGACCGATGCCGCCGACCAGCGCTTTATGGGCCTGGCCCTCGAGCAGGCAAGGCTTGCCGATGCGGCAGGCGAGGTGCCCGTTGGTGCGGTGGTGGTCAAAGATGGTGTGGTAATTGGCAGCGGCTTTAATCAGCCGATTCGGCTCAACGATCCCTCCGCCCACGCCGAGATGATGGCCCTGCGGGCTGCTGCCCAGCACCTGGGAAATTATCGGCTGACTGGCTGTGCGCTTTATGTCACGCTGGAACCCTGTGTCATGTGTTCGGGGGCCATATTTCATTCCCGAATATCTGAAGTTGTTTATGGGGCCGCGGATCCGAAAACGGGTGTGGCGCAAAGCGTGATCCATTTATTTGATGAACATCGCCTAAATCACCATGCGTCCGCCCGGGGCGGCGTGATGGCTGAAGCCTGTGGATCACTGCTGCAGGCGTTTTTTGCCCGGCGGCGGGCCCTATCGAAGTCCTCGCCAGCCTAAGGCGAGATTGCGTATTGCATTTATGGCTTCGGACTATCACATTCGTATTTCAACTCAGGCGCAGACGCTCACGCTCATGCGGCTTGCCCCCGAGTCCCTGGAAGGCGGCCTGCGCTGGGCCCCAGATGCCAGCGGAACCCTGGTCATGCAGACCTCAATTTCAAGCTCAAAGAATGGTGTCGGTCAGCAGCAAGGCAGCTATCAGACCCCCCAAGGGCGCCATCAAATTCGGGCAAAAATTGGCGCGGGCTCTGCCTGGAATACGGTCTTCGTCGGCCGACGCAGAACCGGCGAGATCTGGTCGCCTGCGCTAGCGGACCAGTTTCCTCAGCGGGACTGGATCTTGACGCGAATTCTTTGGCTTTCGGGACTTGAACCCGGGAAAAATCGTTTTGACGAGGTGGACACCATGCGCCGATATATCTACTTGCATGGCAGTCCCGATACCGCTGTGATGGGTGAACCCGGATCGATTGGCTGCATCCGAATGAAAAACAGCGACATTGTGTCGCTGTTTGATTGGGCGCCGGTGGGTACGACCGTCGACATCAGTTAAAGCAGCGAACGTCCACCTCTACTGAATTTTCGCTTTGGCTTTGAGCTGCTGCTGGAAGTCCTGCAACTTTTTACGCCTCATGGACTCGGAAAGCTGCTCCTTGACCTGATCGAACTCTGGGGGCTTTGCAGCGCGGGTGTCATCCAGCCGAATGACATGCCAGCCAAACTGGGTCTGAACGGGACTCTCCGTGAATTTACCTTTCTCGAGTGCGACCATGGCCTTTGAGAATGGCTCTACGAACGATTGTGCATTCGCCCAGTCTAGATCGCCCCCGTTTGCAGCCGAGCCTGGATCCTTGGATTGCTTGGCCAGCTCCTCAAATTTTGCGCCTTTTTTTAGGCGGTCGATAATCGATTTGGCCTCATCTTCTTTTTCAACCAGAATATGGCGGGCACGGTATTCCCTTCCGCCATCGCCTTTCACGAGACGATCGTATTCGGCTTTGATCTCCGCATCACTTACGCCAGCCTTGGCCAGCTGATCCTGCACCAGCGCGTTGATCAAGACCTGCTGACGGACGTTATCGAGCTGAAATCGAACGTCAGGTTTTCCTGATAAACCGCGACGCTCGGCCTCTTGGACCAGGATCTCACGATCGACCAGCTCCTGACGAACCAGCGCCTGCAGCTGAGGGGTATCTTGTTGGCCTTGTTTGACCAGCTCGGCGACAAAGGCGTCTGCCCGGGCACGCGGAATGGGCTTGCCATTTACGACCGCGATATTTTGCGCCGATGCGATTCCCGAGACACAGAGCAGGGCAAATCCGATGGCGGTTTTTTGCAACGATTTCATGAAGACTCCGAAGGGTCGCGCGCGTCAATCGAAAGGGCGTGGATGCGCGCGGGGATCCAGTCGCTTAGGGGATCATACACAAGCCGGTGGCGGGCCAGCCTGCCCTTGCCGGCAAAGGCGCTCGATACAAGTGTGACGTGGAAATGGCCCCCGCCGGCCACCGCGCCGGCGTGGCCGTGATGCTTGGCGCTGTCGTCGCGGACCACGATGGAGTCGATGGGCAGGGCCGCACGCAGCCGGGCCTCGATTTCCTGGGCGCTCGGTGCAAGGTGGCTCATCGGGGCTGCTGGTCTTTTAAAACATCTGGCTGTTCGGCGATCGCGAACCGATTCATCCAAAGCGCCTGGCCAACAATGAACACCACCATGAGTCCAATGGTGCCAAAGAGTTTAAAATTCACCCAGGTGTCGGTGGTGAAGGCATGGGCGACCCAGAGATTTAGCCCGCCCAGGGCAGCGAAAAATAGGCCCCAGGCTGCATTCAGTTTGGCCCAGGCATGGGTGGGCATGCTGATTTTCGAGCCCATGAGCTTTTGCATCAGCAGGATGCGCTTAAAGAGTTGCGGGCCAAGTAGGGCAGCCGCAAATAGGCCATACAGCAGGGTGGGCTTCAGTTTGATGAACCGCTCGTCCTGAAGCCAGATGGTGGCCCCGCCGAATACCACAATCAGAATCAGGCTGACCCACTGCATGGCCTCGATTGCATGGCCTCGCAGTTTTAGTAGCCCCATCACTGCCAAGGTCGCGATGATTGCAACGGCCGTTGCCCAATACAAATCGGAAACCTTGTAGACCACAAAAAACAAAATGATCGGAAGCCAGTCGGCAAGAAGTCTCATCGTGGCTCGAATTTTACCGAAGCAGAGTTGACACAGTAACGCAGACCAGTCGGCGCAGGTCCGTCATCAAAGACATGGCCCAGATGGGCATCACACTGGCTGCAGACAATCTCGGTTCGAATCATGAAGTGACTCGTATCTTTGACCTCGCGGATACAGCCCGCCGACAGGGCCTGCCAATAGCTTGGCCAGCCACAGCCCGCATCAAATTTTGATTCTGAGTCAAAAAGCGGCTGACCACAGCACACACAGCGGTAGGACCCCTGCGCAAAGTGGTCCCAGTAGCGGCCGGTAAAAGGCGGCTCAGTGGCCTTGCGTCGCGTGACCTCATACTCCATTGGCGTGAGTGTTTTTCGATACTCGTCATCGGATTTCATTGATAACTCCTGGCATTACACGGGGCATGAGATTAGCTTGAACAGCTCACCGACAGATGTTGGGCCCAGTCGGGAGGCGGCGCTGCATAGCGAGTTGATTCGGGGTGCTCCTCAAATGGGTTTTGCAGCAGACGAGCAACCGACTGCAAAGGCCCGGTGTCACCATGATCACGAACTGCACTGATGACTTCTTCGGCAATCCAGTTGCGCAGCACGTATTTTGGATTGACCGCCCGCATTTGCTCCTGGCGTGCTGTTGCGGAAATGCCTTGGAGGTTAAGGCTTATGCTCACCGCCTGCTGATAGCGATCGAGCCAGGGCCTGCAGGCCGCACGGTCCGGTGCAAGATCACTAAAGGCCTGCTCATCCTGATTCGATAGCGCACGAAATGCGAGTGTGTAGTCCATCGCCTGGGACTGCAGCAGAGAATAAAAATCATCCAAAAGCGGCCCCCACTGATCCTCTGGTAGTGGCTCGAGGCCCAATTTCTTTTTCAGCAGGCCTTCCATCTCTTTGGCGTAGCTGGATTTAAAGTGCTCGAGCACTGCATTCAGTGGATCTACTGCATTGACTAAGGGATACAGGGCATTTGCAAGCCGGCTTAGGTTCCACAGCGAGACCTGCGGCTGTGACTGAAAACTGTAGCGGCCGTGATGGTCGGAGTGGTTACAAATATGGCCGGCGTTAAAGCCATCCATAAAGCCAAAGGGTCCGTAATCCAGGGTCAGGCCGAGAATGGAGCAGTTATCGGTATTCATGACACCATGCATAAAGCCCACGCCCATCCATTGGGCAGTCATCTTGGCGCTGCGTTGGGCAACCTCGGTCAACACAGCAAGCGCCAATTCAGAAGCGGGTATTGGCGTGCGATTCCCCGGATCCCCGCAGCCTAAAAGTGCAGCACTATGGCGGGTAAGTTGCTCAAGTTGATCTGTGCGTTGTCGGGAGGAGAAGTATTCAAAGTGGCCAAACCGTAGAAAACTGGGCGCCAGTCTGCAGACCACTGCGGCGGTCTCGACAGTCTCGCGCAGGACTGGTGAGGCTGCCGCCACCAGCGACAGCGCTCTGGTAGTTGGAATGCCCAAGGCATGCATGGCCTCTGAACAGAGATACTCACGAATAGAGGAGCGCAGCACCGCGCGGCCATCCGCAAATCGCGCATAGGGGGTCTGGCCTGCGCCTTTCAACTGCAGCTCCCAGCCACGAAGTGCCCCAAGGTTTAACGCGCGGCCATCGCCGAGTCGGGGGACAAAGACCCCAAATTGATGTCCTGCATAAACACTCGCATAGGGCTGAAGATGCCTGCCCACCGCATTGCCGGAGAGCAAGGCAAGCCATTCAGGGCTTTGCATAACCGCTTGTGCATCCAGGCCCAGCAGTGCTGCAGCATCATCAGAAACCGCAAGAAAACGGCATTCCTGCAGTGGCGATGGGTCGCAGGGCCGGATAAAGGGCTCCTCGGGGTCAGAGCCGAGGGCGGCAAATCCCGGCGACCAGTCGGCTGGCAGGCCAATGTCAATCCTCGGCGCGGCGCCAGGCTCGGGGTGGGGCGTTAAAGGGGCGAGCGCGGGCAGGCTTGGCCGCAGGCTGTCGGGCGCATTCATGTCTGTGAAGTGTAAGTCTTGCTATCGTTGGCGTCATGCAATCCCCCAGCGCCTCGGGTTTTACGCCATTTGTCGATCATCTCGGTGTCGAGCCCGTGCGGGCGGAGTCAGGCCACGCGGAAATTAAGCTGGCGCTGAAGGCCGAGCATCTCAATGGACTTGGTGTGGCCCATGGTGGCGTGGTGATGACGCTTTTGGATGTCGTCATGGCTGTTGCGGCCCGGTCTGCAGACCCCGATCAGATGGGCATGGTGACTGTGGGCATGAACACCAGTTTTATGCGTCCTGCCAAGGGGGAATTGCATGCGTTTGGCTGGTGCGATCACTTTTCAACGACCATGGCCTTTTGCCACGGCGAATTGCGGGATCAGCATGGCCGCCTGCTGGCCAGTGCGACGGGCACGTTTAAACGTATGCGAAGTTTTAATCGCAGGCGTGGCAGTAAGGCCGATTAAGTTTTCGACTTACGATCAGCGTTTATCGCATGAACTCAAAATGCTCATGCAGGGTAGTCACCGCTGATGCGGCTGGGGACCAGGTGATCTCTCGGACTGATGCCTTTAGCGGATCGAGCTGAATCAGTGTGGAGGATCGCGTGTGATAGTCCTCGCCCGCAATCAGTGCCGCAGATAATCGCTTTTCCCAGTCAAAAGAAACGCCGGTTGCAGGCAACTCATCATCACCTGCAAGTGTCTGTGAATGCATGACGGCGTCAATGGCTGCTGCATCCCCGGTTGCCAGTGCCGCCTTTAGGCGGCGGGCCTTTGGCCAGGGCGTGTTGAGCTCGGCATTAGAGAGCACATGATTGCCCGCTTCTAGCGGCGCAAGTGTGCGGCTTCGTCCGCCAAGCCAGAGCGCTTGAATTGAATCCGCGTGAATCTGGCCAAGTATTAAGTTGTATGGCGATGCCTCGGAGACTGCAGTCAGCATTTGCTCTGCATAGGCCTCGGGAGTGCAAGCCGATAAAAGAAACGCCTTCACCATCAGCCCACGAGAGCCAAAGGGCACCGTGGCTGCTCGAAGGGCGGGATCTCGAACATTGGTAACAGCAGCAAAGCGGCCGCCACGCGTGATGCCCAGCCAGGTGCCGCCCGCCTGAAGGTCCTTTCCCGCAAGTAAACCTTCTTGCCACCAGTGCAGTGGCGCAGTCGGCCGGGCCGCGAATTCATCACGATTCGCAGCAATTAAAAGCCTTGGGCCATCGCCAAGATGAATGCCAATGAGGCACACAGATAAATCGATGTCTCGAACGTTAGGCGGCTACCGCAAGGCTATAGGGCAGCTGACCTGCCTGCAGGCTTGGGCCATCAAGACTGCCGAGCGTAAGTGCACCACCCTCCCAGGCCTCGATGGTGAGTTCAATCAGTAAAGCGATCGGAGGCCGCGCCGCCCCTTGGGCGTTAAAGCTTGGGGCTGCAGCAACAACGCGGCCGCAGGGCTCTGCCGGATTCGCTTTGGACCATACATCCTGCCCGGGCAAATCGGAGACTGGAACTGAGAGCTGCTGAACCTCGGCTGCTGCGATATCAGCACGATAGGTGCGACGCTTCAGTTTTCCGAGGTACTGGCTTCGGGCAACCACCTCCTGGCCGGGGTAGCAGCCCTTTGTGAAGCTCACGCCTTGGATTAACTCGAAATTCACCATCTGCGGCACAAAAATATCTTGCGTTTTTTCCCAGACCCAGGCCTTGCCGGATTCAATTTCCGAAAAACTCCAGGCCGACTCCGGCAGCTCCTGTGCAGCTGAAAATCCGGCCACCAATTGGTTGATTGCATCTTCTGGGCCGACAAGCCAGCCACGCTGGCCAAGCACTGGGCATGTTGTATCCATCAAAAGCCAGCAGGCATTGGTGCCGTCCTCTTCGGCAGTCGCACCGGATGTTGCTGCGATCGGATAGGCCCTGCCTTCAAATTCAGACGGCGCTACATTTGCAAGCTCTCCTGCAGCCTCGCCCCAAAGACCAATCACGCAATACGACGCCTCTGCCGAGGAAAACGACACCTTGGAGCGCAGCACAAACATTTTTAGCCGTTTGGTAATTCGCTCAAGGCTTTCCTCCGGAATCAGGTGGGCCCAAGATGCTTCGCCCGAGCGCCATTGCAGCATTGTGGTGAGCAGACGGCCCTTTGGGGAGCAAAAGCCAGTGCGCTGATGCCGGCCGGCATTCACCGACTCGATATCGTTGGTGAGCTGGCCTTGTAAAAAAGCGCGGGCATCTAGGCCGGCGACTGTAAAGCCCGTAAAACTCGGCAGATGGGCCCAGCGTTTGGTAGTGAGCAGCGAGGGCAGGGGATAAGTGTCCATCGTCTTAATATAGCGGTATGGCAAGGCCGAAGTCGAAATCTTCAGATAAGACCCGATCGGGCAGCGGGCTGTTAAGGCTGCTGCGGGCGCTCGCGGTCAGCGGCGCGCTGGCGATTCTTGCTGCGGCATCAGCAGCGGGCTGGTTTTTTTATCAAGCAGAGCAGCCCGTCTATGCGGCAGACAAGCCGCTGGATCTGGTGATCAATTACGGCACCTCCGCCCGGGGGATTGTGGCGCTGCTGCAGGCCAATCGCATCGAGATCAACGAGACGCTATTTCTTGGCTATGCGGCCTTTCGCGGGGTCGAGCGCCGGCTGATGGCTGGCGTTTATCAGATTGAGCCGGGCATTAGCCAGCGAAAACTGGTGGAGCGGCTCTCTCGACAGGATGCGGGCAGCACCGAGTTCAGGATCTTGGAGGGCTGGACTGTCGAGCAGACGCTGGAAGCGTTGGGCCGGCAGCCTGAGATTCGTTTGGATGTGCAGGCCCAGGCCGCACGGCCTGAGGTGATTGCCGCAAGCCTTGAGCTCGAGGCGCGGCATCCAGAGGGCTGGCTTTATCCTGATTTGTATGTGGTGCCCAAGGGCTCATCTGCGCTGGAGCTGCTGCGGCGATCAGCAGCCATACAGCGGCAGGTGATTGCGCGAGAGTGGGAAAAGCGTGCCCAGGATCTGCCGTATCGCTCACCTTACGAGGCCTTAATTGTTGCCTCGATCGTTGAAAAGGAGACCCAGTATTCGGGCGATCGCGAGAGGGTGGCCGCAGTCTTTACCAATCGCATGCGGGTAGGTATGCCACTTCAGGCCGATCCAACCGTGATTTATGGACTCGGGAAAGAGTTTGCCGGTGACATCACCCGCAAGCACCTTAAAAAAGACACGCCGTACAACACCTACACCCGCAAGACCCTGCCGCCGACACCGATCTCTAACCCAGGGCCGCGGGCGATTCGGGCGGCCCTGAATCCCGCCAACATCAGGGCGCTGTATTTTGTGGCCCGAGGTGACGGAAGCTCCGAGTTTTCGGAAACGCTAAAGGACCATAACCAGGCCGTCGATCGATTCATCCGTCGTGTCGCGGTGGCGAAGGATTCGAAGTGAGCCAGGCCCCCAAGCAACGCGGCAAGTTCATTGTCCTTGAAGGAATCGATGGGGCAGGAAAAAGCACCCATATTGATTTCATCGCAGCCAACATTCGGTCAGCCTATGGGGTTGAGGTGCTGATCACCCGAGAGCCGGGCGGCACGCCCCTGGCCGAGAAAATCCGAGAGTTTGTCCTGCATGAGCCGATGGATGTCCAGACCGAGGTCCTGCTGGTGGCCGCCGGCCGCCGGGACCATATTCAGCGCGCGATTGGTCCAGCCCTTGAGCGGGGCGACTGGGTGCTCTGCGATCGATTTATTGACTCGACCCGGGCCTATCAAGGCGGCGGCGGGGGAGTGGATCTGGGCTGGATTGATGCGGTGAATCGCGAGGTCTGTGGGTCTTTAGAGCCCGATCGGGTGATTCTGTTTGATGTACCTGCCCATATTGCTGCACAACGGCGGGGTGGTAGGGGCGGGCAGGAGGATCGTTTTGAGGCCCAGGACGTTGCCTATTTCGAGCGCGTAAGGAGCGTCTATCTCCATCAGATGCGGCCAGGTAGCGAAGAAAAAACAGCTATTCTTAACGCAGAACTTGATGTTTCACGAATTCAAAAGGAACTGCATAAAATAATTCTAAATCTATGATTAACAGAGAGATTTCGATTTCTAAGTCTTGGTGGAGCCTGACCTTTCCGACGCTCGCCCGGCGGCCGTCTGCCCTCATGCTGGTGGGCCCAAGCGGCATCGGAAAGACGAGCTTTGGCCGGGAAATTGCAGCGGCAATGCTGTGCGAATCCCCCCTTCAGGACGATCATTCAGCCTGTGGTGTCTGTCAGTCTTGCCTCTGGATGGGCGCTGCGCAGCACCCCGATTTTCGCTGGGTCCAGCCCGATGCATTGGCAGCCGAAGTAGGGGATTTTCAAGACTTCGCCGACGGGTCAGAGGCCGCCGACGCACCTGACATCGGGCCGGAGGGGAAGAAGAAATCCCAGGAAATTCGAATTGAGCAGATTCGTAACCTAGCGGGGTTTGCAAATGTCGGCGCCCACCGCGCTGGGCTGAAGGTGGTGCTCATCAACCCTGCAAACCGGCTGAATTACGCGGCGGCAAACGCGCTTTTAAAAACTCTTGAGGAGCCCTCCGAGAACCTCATGTTCATCTTGGTGGCGGATGGCCTGAGAGGAATACCGCCAACGATCCTCTCCCGCTGCAGGCGGCTCAATCTACCGATCTCTGACGCGGAGTTGTCGCGTCTGCAGCTCGCCAAAAGCGCAGCCGCTGATTGGCTGCTTCCGGCCTTGACCGCAGAGCCGATCGACCCGCTGCGCTGGGCAGAGCGCGCCGGAAAGTCTCCGCCGGCCGATGTGCTGGATCTTCTTCAGCGCTGGATGAATGATGTTGCTCGGGTGAGATTTGGCGTACCCCCGAGACACTTCTCTAGTCATCGGACGGCCCTAGAGGCCCATGCAGAGCGGCTGCGATCCCTGCAGCGCTTTAGTCTTGCCATGGCTGAATTGCAGCGACAGCGCGCAGTCGCGGACCACCCGCTGAATCCGAGGCTCTTTTTTGAAACGATCTTTGATCGATTTCAGCGGGCTTATGTCTAAGGTGAGACGATGACCTTTGTCGATTCACACTGCCACCTTAACTATCCCGGTCTGAACGAGGACACCGAGGGGGTGCTCTCGCGCATGCAGGCTGCCGGCGTAAAGCAGGCCTTGAACATCTGCACAACGCTTGAAGAGGCGGATCAAGTGTTGGCGCTGGCCAATGCCCATCCGTTTCTACTCGCCTCCGTTGGGGTCCATCCCGATAACTTGGGGGTGCGGGAGCCCACTGTTGACGACCTTGTGAGCAGGGCAGGGAACAAAAAAGTGATCGCAATCGGTGAGACCGGCCTTGATTACTATCGGCGGGAGGGGGATGGAAAGACCGATGATTTTGGCTGGCAGCAGTCGCGATTTCGCACCCATATCCGCGCAGCACGGACACTCGGCAAGCCCATTATCGTCCACACTCGTGAGGCGGCGACCGATACCCTACGGATCATGAAAGAAGAGGGCGCATCCGTGGTGGGCGGCGTGATGCATTGCTTCACCGAAACTGTAGATGTTGCAAAAGCCGCCATTGAGATGGGATTTTTAATTTCTTTGTCGGGAATTGTTACTTTTAAGAATGCAAAGCAAGTCCAGCAGGTTGCGGTGGAGATCCCACTTGAGCACCTGATGATCGAGACCGATGCCCCATTTCTTGCTCCTGCACCTCATCGCGGCAAGGTCAACGAGCCCGCGTACGTTGTCCACGTGGCGCAAAAGATTGCCGAGCTCAAGCAGTTGCCGATCGAAGAGATCGCCCGGGTGACTTCAGCCAATTTCTGTCGATTTGCTGCGGGGGCGCTCGGCGCCCAGCATTGAACGAACGCGGCATGGCGCTCTCACCTTTGAACCAGAAGATCCGTAGTTGCCTGACGGGCGTGGTTTTTTTGATGGGCTTGTGCGGCTCGATGGCCGCCTGGTCCCGCGATGCTCTCCAGAGTTTTGTTCTCGCTGCAAAGGCAAACGACGCGAGTTTTCTGGGTCGGCTTCCAGAGCTCGGCCTGGATGCCCAGAGCCGCGATAGCCTGCGCAATAATCTGCTGATATTGGCGCTGCGAGAGGGAGGAGAAGATCTTGCCCTGGCGATGCTTAGTCAGTCGGACTGGCAGGCTCGGCGGGTGGTTGAACACCAGAACCAACTCGGAGAGACGCCGCTCATGATTGCCGCCATCAAGGGCCTGGATCGGGCGGCCAAGCGGCTGATCGAGTTTGGTGCCGAGGTGAATCGGCCGGGCTGGACGGCACTGCATTACGCGGCAACTTCCGGCAGTGTCGCAGTGATTCGGCTTTTGGGTGAGCACAACGCTTATGTCGATGCCATGAGTCCAAACAACACGACGCCACTCATGATGGCATCCCGGTTCAATCACCGGCCAGCCGCATCTGAATTGATTCAGCTTGGGGCGGATCCAACGATCACCAACCAGGCCGGTTTGAATGCCCGGGACTACGCAATGGAGCAAGGCAATCGGGATCTTGCTTTCTGGCTCGAGCTTGAGGAAATATCGTTTACAAACAGATATTTAAAGAGATTACCGAATATTCGACCTGAGGCGACTTTAAGTGATGTGGTAGAGCAATCCGGGGGCCAAGTGGTCACCGTGAGGCCGACCCTGCCGGAGCCAAGCTCAGGGGCCGATGGGCTGGCGACGGATCGACTGCCGCAGGTGCCGCCGGCCCAGGGGGTAGAGGTCGTTCCTGGGATTCGGTAGACATTTTTAATGTCGCATAATGTGTATTATGTAAATTAATATTCTGAATCTGGACTCCCCCTTCTTGTTGGCATAGAAAATGCTGTTGTTTCCTTAAAGCAAAGGAAGAAAAAGTGCCAAGCGATTTTATGATCCACTTGCAGGCATACGCAGCGGTCCCGGTGCAGACTGGGCTTTGGATCGCTACGTTCGCGTTCTGCGACCCGATACAGATGAGCTTTTGCGGAGAGAGTCGGCTAAATTTGCCGTTTTTTGAGAAGACTTAGCCGATAGGAACCCATGGCCGAAACCGAAAACCCCCCTTCCGCCACGGATCAGGATAGAGCTGATCAAGACAATGGCTTAGCCGAACCGGCAAGCCAAGTCGAAGGCATGGATCCCGCCTATCGGGCCAAGGTCGAGC
>Ga0194117_10003019_pt1 | contig 17301 bp, 8 predicted proteins | sample TA2MahsurfametaG_FD_160579 | JGI IMG/M metagenome (GOLD analysis project Ga0194117, IMG submission 160579) | Freshwater microbial communities from Lake Tanganyika, Tanzania - TA2015009 Mahale N1 surface | ecosystem: Environmental > Aquatic > Freshwater > Lake | place: Tanzania: Lake Tanganyika...
TTTTATTCTTTCTTTTATTCTTTCTTTTATTCTGGTTCTTTCACAGGCTCAACAACTATTTTACTAGTAGTTTATACAACACTCTTCTTTTTTTTATCAGTGGGTAATTTCTCAGCTGGTTCCACAACAGCTGATCCTTTTTTAGTATTTTTATCTTACTTTTTGGGTTTTTCAGGTTAAGCTTTCTTTTTTTTTTCAGGTTTGAAGTCAGGGTATGCAGCAACATATTCTTCAAGTTTTGAGTTAAGCTGTTGAAGATTCTTCTTTTTTTGGAAAAGCTATTCCTATAAAATCTTGTTTTTTTATTCCTGTTTCTTTCTCTCGCTCTCTAATTATCTCAGATAATTGTTCTCTCCCCATTCTATTTTTTATCTTTCCTCAACTAGAACTTCATTTTCCTTAGAAACTTCTTCGATAATCTTTGCCACTTCTGTAAGTCTTTAATTGTTTGAAATAATAGTTGAAATCTTTTTGTTGACACTCTCAATAACAGAAGGAGGAACAAGTTTTTACATTTAGCCCCTTTAAACTTCAACTTTTTCAACAATTTTTTTAACTTATTTTTTGATACTTTAGTTCTTATTCTTAAGAGCAATCAATTCTTAAGGAACTTTTTCTTAATATTTCAAAGTTTTCTTGTGTTATAAAACTGCATCAAGTTTTTAAATTTATTCCTTGAGTTGGACCTTTTTCTTTCCTAACTCTTCAAGCTTGTTTGTGATCTACTTGATTTTTTTCTCTTTATTTTTTTAGTTTTCTGATCCTTCTTTCAATTCCTTTGCTTTTTTAGCTTTGTCTTATTCTGCTTTTTTTAATTTGCTTTTCAAATCAGCATTCTAGGCTTGAGCTGCATTTATTTCCTAATTAATTTTATTAAAGCTAGCTGGAGAGTCTTGGTTTTTTTCAAACTAACTAAGTTGTTTCTTTTTCTCTGATATTCTTCCTCTGGCTTAGGCTATTTTTCTCTCAAGTTCTTCTCTTCTAAATTTCTAAGTCTATTTTTTATGCTATTCGCTTTAAGCTAGTTGTTTTATTTAATTATTCAGCTCATTTTTAGAAGTTTCCAATCTACCCTTTTGTTAAGCAAGCAGATTTTTTTTTGCTTCATAGTTATTGACCTCATTTACAAGAGAGCTTAGTCTTTCTTAGTGTTGTTTTGTTTATTTTTTAAGAGCTTGAACCTTAGACAATTCATTGTTCAAATTCTATTGATGAATATGTTGGGATCTTTCAAAACTACTTCTCTCGTGTTGTATTTTATTAAGGAGTTCATTTTTTTCTTTCTAATGGGTCTAAGCTAGATTGGATGTATTCGTTCTAATCTATGCTATTCTGTGATTTATAGCTTCAATTCTATCTCTCAAAGTATTGGTTTATTTAGTCACCTCTGCTAGTCTTTCAATATTTTGAGAAGTAGGTTGGGATTTTTGTGTTTATCTTTTTGATATCTATTCAACTAGCTGGCTACGCAAAGTCTTCAGCTCATTTTGTTAGGCTTGTAACTTTGCATACTTTTCTTCCTACTTTGTTCTCATTTTTCTTACTGTATCCAACTTACCTTTGTATAAAGTTGGAGATAATGATCTTTAATTATTTTTAGGACTTCTCAATCCTTTAGGTGAGCTCTCAGTTTCAGCTGGTACCTAAATCTTTTCCAGTTTCAGAGGAGATTTTAAAACATTAGATGACGTAAGTTCTTCTTTCTTTTATTCAGGAATAGATTGAACTTCTTAACTTTTTGCTTAAGTTGGCTCTTCTACTTTAAGGATTTGCTCAATATTAGTAGCTTTATTTTATGTTTGAAGATACTCAATGGATTGATTTTGGGTGGCTTCAGTTGAAACACTATAATCAGCTTAACTACTCATACTCAATGATAAAAAGATATAAACGTGTTGATTTAAATAATACTTCCATTAAACTAAATTTAATATTCTTTTAGATTTTATCTCTCTTGATTTTTAGTTATGATATCCAATCATTTTTTAGGATAGGTCAATAAAAATAATCATTAGATTTATTTGGCTTATTATTTATAATTTTCATTCAAGCGCGCTAAGTTTAGTAAAACTACCTCATTATTTGTCTCATTTAACATTTTCCATCCCAATTGCGCCTCGTTTGTCACTACTCCCAACTTACCACTTATTTTTTTGCATTCCCGACTCAGTTCATTAAACTTTTTCTATACATATTCTTGGTGCATCCTTAGTAGATGGAATTCTTAGGCCCTCTATTGTTCTCTTTGTCTCAAAGCTGTAGTTATTTTAATTGATTATTTCATTTAAATGACTTTCAATAGTACTGTTTCATGATCGTATACCTTATTATTGAGTAAGAGTATAGATAGTTCCATAGATTTGTACTATAAATCATTAATTTTGCTTGATAATTTGTTTATCTATTGTTCGTAATTTCTACTTTATATTGAGTTATTGGTCTATTAGCTTCCAATAATGGGCTGAGAAGATGTATTTTCTTTATTGTTGGCTTGTTATTTTAGCTACTAAATAGTAGTTTATAGTTGTTTTACTATCTATTTCTAATTTTACAACCTAGCTTGATTGATTATTAATTCGGTTTCTTTGACTCTTAGTTGTTATCTTGTTTCATTTAATTCAGTTAAATACTGCTTTATGTTTTGTTAAAATTCACTTATTTTCTACTCATATTTTGTTATTTGTATTATTAATTTTTGATTTGTCTACTCAATATTTTGTAGTTATTACTTTATTTTTTCATTTTCTTTACGTAATTTTTATATGAGAGCATTTTAAGTTTCCTGCTTTTTATTGTACTACACTATCCTTTGATAGAAAAGCTATTAGTTTTTTCTCAGGATTATCATTTGTTCACATTTTTCTTTCAATCCCAACAACTACCTCTCCTTTTCCTTCAAATCCCTCTATTTGTCTTCCAATTTATACTTGTACTATTTCAACTACATTGATAGACTGTCTATAACTTTATTTTTATCTAAAATTGTCTTGGTTTGATCCACCAATTACTGATTTTTATCTATAATTTCAATCTTTTTCTGCTCTAGCTCTTGCTATAAAGAACTAACCCTTTTCTCTAGTTCTTTCAAATCTTTAGTTTCTTTAGTTTCTTTAGTTTCTTTTGGTTCAAATTTTTTGTCTTACTCAGGTGATTTTATCCCTTTCTCTTCTAGAAATTTATTAAAATAGTAATTTCTGCTAATCTAATTGTGGTAAACTTAGTCTACCCTTTTAGATGCATTTTTTAATTTCTCAATATCCTTTTAAACGTAACTAATAGTTTTAGCTGTAATATTTTTACTCATTTCCTCCTTATTTGTTGCCCTATTTACTGCTGTTTCAGTATTACTCAAACTAACACTAGACTGTTTGTATAAACCCTCATTTGAAGTCAAGTTAGAGTCAGAGATAATCTGATTTATCTTCCTCTATTTTTAGAACTCCAAATATGACTTCTCGGACTTGCCTTAATCATGGTGGCTTCCTCTGTTCGTATAGAGTAAATTAGAGTTAGTTGACCATTAAATATCATTTGTCTTGAAATAGTTCGTATTTTAGGTAGATTACTTCCTGTCATAAATAGAATTGTTTTTATCTGAAAAAACTTTAATGTTGCTAAAATTCAACTGAAACGGAGACAAATCGGCTGTATTTTTTGATGATACTCCAGCTCCTGTACTCTACCGAAACCAAAGTGCATTAAAATTTTGTGCGGTATCTTTAATCCGAGGATCATTAACAGTATAACTTCTTCTGGGCTAGATTTTGGGCATTTGTTATGGAGGTAGTCCTGTAGTCATACTTCCAGTTGGCTTTGCTGGTAACAAGTTGATAAACTTCTTCTGTTCGTGAATTTTCTGACCGTTAGAGTCTAGACTTATATAACTATGATTGGCAGTTACCTATGACTTGATTTGTGCCGGTATAGGATTCATGGGCTTATATTAAAGATTTGCATTTTTTATATCATTTATCGTGAAGTTACTTGTAACAGTTGATTTGCTGGTCTCCTGTCTCGTTTATAAGTAAGAAAGAGGTGCTTTATTAAAAGGTAGATGGTGGCTAGCAGTACTGTGTCTGAATGAATGATTTTGGTTATTATTCTATGCAGTAGGGTAATGGAATTTATTGTAAGGAAATTGTGGAGGTTGTGTGGTTTTTGTTTGTAGATAATCATCAAAATGCATAGATGTTATAGTAAATTATACAAAATCCAACTCTCTATTGACAATCAGCATCCTCTTTTTTGGAAGCACAATTTTATGAACCAGTTTTGTTTGATAATCAAAATTTATGAAGATTTGTTGGATAGAAGGGAAATTATATAGATATGAAATTTTAATCCTCGCATTTTAGCTATGAAACTAGCTGCCAAATCAAAAAATAGCCAAATAATAGCCTCAGAGGACAAAAAAGCTGAATATCTTTTCCTTTCTATTCATCCTTTTCTTTAATTCTATTTTATATTAAAATAAAACACTTAAAATCAAATATCAGGCAGTGATGATTATCCATCTTTAATTCACGAACTCTGTAGGACTTTTCTAAGTAAAATACAAAATATTTATAATAATATCGACATAACATCTAATCCAAAATCAACCCCTAACTACTAATTTATAACATGCAAATATTTCGCTAAAAATATGAGGAAGTATGTCAAAATAGAAAACACGTTATCAGCAAATTGATACTAAAACCATATCGACCGTAAATAACCCACTATATTGCAAAGTACCAAACAAAGTAACCCATCAGAATCGGATTGTCTATCAAAGATAAATGAAACTTGTCATGAAAAATGAGCAGCTGGTAGGAAAAGAAAAGTATCTAGAAAGAAGATCAAAAATAAATGTGAAAGCCTTTTAATAGATATTAATTTTTCAAAGATTTCAAAGATGATCAATCTTGAATTCGCAGTTGAAGGCGATGGCAAGTATAACACCAATATTTATCGTTTCCATATCGCCTGTGTAGCATTTTCTCTTGTAACTCATCTTCAAACATTTATCGAGAAAGGTTATTATCATCTAGATTGAAGGCAGATTGAGTTATTCTTCCACATTCAAATAGGTTAAGCTTCGAGTTTTGACATTAAAGCCTCTGAAGTTAGTTCCAATTTGCATGAGTCAAAGCCCTATAGCCTTAAATGTTCATTTTGTCAAATCCTGTATAAACAATATTATACTTGCAATGAAGCGTATCAAATTTTTCATTTTAGTCCTCGAAAGGTACTTTGCCTCTACTTCTTAAAGTCGACTCGTACTTAAGTAAAGCTCTTCGAGTAAGGGCCATTCGTTTTGGCAGAAAAGTTTGAACTAACTCCGAGTAAACTGATGTTAAGCTGAATTAACAAAAAAATACGAATATCTAAAACTTTCAGATGAGAACTCATCTTCCCTAAAGCTAACATTGTTAACTGACTTCTTTCTAATATCTCTTAACCTATGTTTTAATAATTTTACGAATTGTAAGTTATGAGAGCTAGGTTAAAGAGGCTAAGGCTGCAAATCCTTTTTCAGTAACTTACTTGAAATCTAAATTATATATGGTATACTCAGCTATAAGGTGTGTAGTTTTTTCCATGGGCCTGTAGCAATTGTTATACAAATACAATCTCCGTATTTGCTTCGTATATCCGCAGAGGAGCTGATTATAAAGATTTGCAAATTACTCCAGTTACTTCGAGACAGTAATTCAAAATATTTTGAAGTGAATTCAACACTATCGTAGATCTATATGTTGAATTATTCGAGATTAGGGAGGTTTAACTGATATAACTGTTAAAATGCAACATCTAGACAGTCAATATTCTCTATTTTAGCCTATTTTTACTTAGAGAAAGAATGAGGAGATACTCCCACGTGAACTGATTCATGATCGAGAAAGTAGTGATTGGAATTCGGCAGTGTTCAAATTAGAGTTCAAAGGCAAAGGGTTTTTATCTGTTCATCTAAATCTATTTGCAGAGAGCAACAAGTTTTTCCTGTTTGATTTACTTTAAACTGTTACGCCTTTTCAAGAAAGATAATCTCTATCTACTTTGAATTAAATCTGAAATTTAAAGGCATTTAAGATAAGCCATCGAATCTTTCAGTAATCCACTCAAAGTGTATGTTTTCACCTAATCCGTGAATTTTTGATTGGAAAACTCCATTTTATATCTGCAGGTTTGCTGTCACTCACATTTAAAGCGTCTGGAGTTATACATTTTTATTAGCAAAAAAATTCATATTCAATTTTAAAAAGATAAAATACGTTTGCAAAAATAATAGTCATAATTAACACTACTTTAATTATTCATTATTTGAAAATATAAATTATCTGTACGATATGTGGTTCATTAGCAGCCTAAGTTTATTATATTCATAGTTTTATATTCTATTTGTTGCTAAGTTTAAGCAGAATGGGCCTCAGCAACTTCAAATAATTCTCAAGACCCGCCAAAAACAAGGGAGGCTTCTTCCACAGAGAGTTCATTTGTCTTAAATAAAATAGAGATCGAAAAAGACTGTTGACTTAATAAATAACGAATACCATTTTTACTGTTAGCCAAATCAAATATAATTATTCAAATTAATAATATTAACACTTTCATGCTACTCCCTCATTAACTCTATACCATCATACCACGCAAGGTGTAAGACTGGACAGCTTCAGATGTACGAGAATGGTTCAAATCAAACTCAATTGAAGTCAAGCCAACATTCCAATGTATTGCATAGCATCTATTTAGTTTAGTAATAACACTTTGATGGGCCCGCTTTGATCGAAACTACCCCTAATTTTCTTCTGAACAAATGTGGAATCACTTCAAAAATAATAATGAAAAAAATACTTGAGTGGGTATAACACGAAAAAGATGATTACGATGAGTATGTGTAAGAGAAATTGCTATAACTCGAAGAGAACGTCACTTAGAAATATGTTTCGTATATTTAGGAAGAAGATCCTGTGGGTTAAAAAAACAAATAAAATGCGCCTAAAAATTAATTAACCATTATGCCTCATTAGAAGCGTGCGGAAGGAGTAATTTCTTTAGATGAGATCAAAAAATGGAATAAAAAGAGGAGATCTATCTCCGTATAAAAAAAGTAATAGCATCTCAAGTTTCTCAGGGAAATTTAACTCAAATAAAACAAAAATAAAAGTTAGTCCTCCAACTATTCGAATCTTAGATTTGTAGAAAGCAGCTATGAAATATGTGAACAGAAACTTGTGTTTTAGTATGCTTATGAAGATTAACAAGGCCAAAAACAGAAGAGGAGAGCTGAACTTAAAGAAAGTGGCAATATTGGTCGTTAAGCAAGATCTGAAATTTTAATTGAAGAATAATCTGTTTCTCGGAAACATGCTCAAATTATAAAAATACACTCCGAATTTTATCTAAGAGACAATAACTCTCGTTTCGGAACATTTGTCTAAATAGGAAGGGACAAACGTAAAGCACTTCAAGAGGGAGACATCTTAAATTTCGATGATGAGTATATCTAAATTCTTAAGATAAAGATAAACAATGTAAAAGGAATGACAAATTTCGATCTGCAAATGAAAATGTTCAATACTCATAGCAAAGGGAATGTCATAAATTTATACAAAAAAATTGTGGTTTTGATTGGAAAAAAAGATAAAGATATCATCATTAATAAATCTCAAATCGTAAATAATCATGCAAAGATAGTACTAGAAAAAGATGGCAGACTTTATTTGGTCAAAGAGGAAGGTTAAACTTTTTTGAAACTTAAAAAATAAGAACTGTATAAACTATAACTTAAATAGGAAATGATTTTGCTGGGACTGCAAAAGGTGCAGGTAAGGTTAGTAAAGGAGCATAGGCCTGTCTCAAATATTCGAGAGTTTTAGCTGTAGAAAGGAGAAGTGTAATTCTAATAGCCTATCTACTTATGATTTTTTAACTAATTACTAGCTCCATGTCTTAATTGCACAATAAAAGATTAATTAACATCTCATACTTGAAATATGCTTAAAATTTCCCTTCCTTAAATTTTATTTTTAGACTTACAAAAAAATAACAATCCAATCATTCAATTTTAAGCAAAAAAATCGTTCCCAGGGTAAGTTAGCTGGCTGCAAACCTTATAACATTATCATTTTCTACACTAAACACTTTTTGTGAAAGTAGGATATGGGACCTACTTGAAGATGAATGCTGGCATTTCTATTTGTTTATTATTAATCCATTTTAGAATTCCAAACATCTTGATCGGTCGAAAACATAGGCAACAATATTTTTTAAAGACCTATCTATCGCTTACTCTTGATAGCCTACAATAACGATCGACATGTCTACTTCTATTTTCAATATTTTTTTACCAGTAAAGAGGATTAGTTAGATCTCTCTCTAATCATTCGTCCGTCTCGTTAATTTTCAACTGTATCTAATGGCTATTTTTCAATGATTTCAAACCGTGTATTCCTAGCTCCATGCCTGATTTTTACATATATCTTATAAAATTATAACTCAGTATACAAATATCAAATCTAAAATTCAAACTACCGCTATATTATCAAAATCTCCCAAAGTCTGCCGTAGAAGTAAAAAACTTTACAACATCAAAAAGACATCTAATAACCACCCCTCCTCATAGTTTGACCTGTCAGGCGTGTGAATAGACCTCTGTTGTTGTCTGGATGTTTGTCCTCCGCTAAAAAATAATTATAAAAGGCATTGTTGAAGGTAAATCCCATAAGTGAGGTGGTATCCCGCAAGTACTAATAGCTTTTTTGTTTGACTATGGATTAAGACTGTACTCTTACAGGGTCATTTCTATAGTCTTCACTTATTATTTGCATCAGCAAATAAGACAACATTTCAATCTAGGATGATTGAACATACGCTCATATCCATAACGGGGAAATCGGAAAAATGGCTTCGGCTGTTCTTTCCAGGATGATCATCCTTTGTAGACTTTTGTCTTCATTGTGAGGATATGAGTGAGTATGACTAGATTGTTGTTAACTTAAACAAAAGAAATTTATCATCAATACTAAATATACTCTATAACTTTCGCTTAATCTTAATTCTTTTTAGATTGAATATACTATGATTGACCACCTCATTCATTATTCACACATCTCCATGATAAGCGAGGTTTGCCTCTTTTATATATTGATAGATGGGAGTTTGGAAGAATGTTGAGATGCTTTTGTATTTATCTCCACTCACGAAAGATTTCTCTGATCTAACGGTAACTTGCTGAGGTTGTTGGGCATTAGAGGCAGGCATTTTCACGAGGATGGGTGAGTCTTTTAAGTTGGACTGACGCAGTTCGCTATTCTGATTCGACATATTTAGGATTACTTTATTATAAAAATTCAATAAACTCTCATCTATTTCGTAACTGAAAATTAATCATTCTAAAGAGTTATATTCATAATTTAGTACTCATCGATTTTTCTATGCTACAGATGATACATTTAGAAATGGAATGGAGAGATATATTATAATAAGAAAACTATAACAAGATATCAATTAAGTTTCTCTACTCTTTGACTTCCATTATAATTATATACCATTATGCTTAAGTTCAACCCATAACATCAGCTTCTCTTCACAGAAAATCGAGAGCATCGTCTACAAGCCATCTTACATATCTCCAACCCATCTCCACGTCCTGCCTGCTTCAAAGTATCCATAAATTAATAAAGATAAAGGCAAGTAAACCCACGTACTTTGAAGTAACACCCTGCATAGGTTTGTTTCTTCCCCAACAAAACATAAGCATTGAGATAGTAACTAGACATATCAATACACCTCAACTAGTCCACGATATTTCATACTAAAACAAATTTTTAGTTGAATACGCTATCATAAGCAGAATGCCTTCTTCTATTTAAGAGGGCTTAAGTATGATAACAGACTAAAATAAGCAAAAACAAAAACTATTTGTAGCCACTTAGTATAAAACACATACCAATCCTTAAAGTTACTCTGGAATTTCGAATAAATATAGCTATAGATCTACCTTTAATGATAATCGAGCAGAAGAATATAAAGTAAATTTTAATCGATTTTAAGATGAAGAAGTTATTAATTAATAACAAAAAATTGATCATCTCAACTATTAAATCAATAGACTTGAGACTTAAAAGGCTCAACTTGTTGCTTACTCGAAACCTCGACATGGTCTCAACTTGATAAGACTGTTAATATTACTTGCGATTTGCGTAATGACAGGCTATTTTGCAGGGAAGACCCTCTTAAGAAAAAGGAATATAGCGAAGAAACATAAGTAGTATCGCTGGTTCGGCCTATAAAAATATTTCATAAAATAATAGTAACCCAAAGCATGGTACATTTTTTGGAAATGATGACCCTATAAACTAAACATCGACATATCGAACTAAAGTTTTCTTTTATTTATAATTTATAAATTAAATGACTGATTACCAAAAACTCTATGAAGCGAAATCCCACGAATATGATTAAATAGCATAGCAATATGCATAACTCGAATAACAAACGAATCTCATTATTAACGATCTTTAGGAATAACTCAAGCAAGTCAAACACAAGAACTAAATGTTGACACGTGAAATTAACTAGCAGAAAGTAAGTTTGTATTAAAAAAGGAAAAAAGTAAATGTTTCAAGAGTTCAATTGAAAGGGAAGTTGAGTTAGCACAGAAGGAAAGAAATTAATTCAAGAAGAAATTCATTTAGTTTTAAAAAAAAGTAATTGAACTTTAAATTGTCAACTAAAATCTTTAATCTTAAGTAAGGGCTCTATTATAAAGCTAAGATCAACAAAATACAGGTTGTCAGAATATTAGTCACAAACTTAAAAAACAATGGAGGAACTAGCACTTGCCCAACTTGAACTGTAAGAAACAAATTAATCTAATAAAGAAATCGTAGCTCGGTTGAGAGGACAATTAAAAGAGGCATAATAAGAACTCTATGTTTTGCAACAAAACAAACAAAAGAAAGAATAGCCACCCATCCCATCTTAAATTACAGTTAATGAACCTATAGGAAATAAACATATTTTTAGATAAACTCTCAAAGGAATAAGAGAATATATGGCAGATATTGAAACACGCAAAGCTGAAGCCAGACGCACTATACTCAAACTTAATTCTTGAGCAAATCTGAAAGAGAAATGATTCTTTGTTATATTGAATCGGATACTTCAAAATAAATATTAATATGTTTTTGGATGTTTGATGAGTGTGCATAGATAGTAAATAAAAACTAATGAGTATGATATTTCACCAATCGTCGAAGTATTTTGGCCGAATCTCTCTTTTATCCAAAGCTATTTCTTGTTTTAGTATTGGTCCTTTGAAAAATCCCTTCTAATAGTTGATGAGAAACTACTGCTCTACTTTTTTGTAATTCTCGAGACATTTTTAGATTAATTTTAGACTATTTTTGTCTATATCGCATATTTTGACTATGTTATAATCTTTTTACATTATGATTCAGGGATTATCTAATGAAAAATACTTGACTGTTTTCCTACATACTAGTGTTCATAGGAAAATTAGTTGAATCTCGAGTTACGTCTAATCTCATCTTTTTTATTGGGTTTATGTTCAGATGAAAAATGCACAAAACTAAAACCTTAACTCAAAGTTTAAGAATGGCTCCTTTATTTTTTTACTGTAGCAAGTTTAATTTTGGATTTCTCTTCACTATCATCATTAGCTGATGAAATTATACTTACTTAATGAAAAGGATTTTATGTTTTAGCGAACTAAGTTTCAGTTTCCAACTTGCAGCTTTTGAAGTTTTAAAAATTTTTAATCTTCATTTTCTTAAAAAGACATTTCTAAAAGGTTGGATGTAAAGTAGGTTGTTTAAAACGGTTGTAATTTTTTGCTTAAAAACTCATTATTTTCATTTGGTCTTAATAACGAGCCAGAATATCTGTATTTTTTACGACAGTTGCTCCTTAGTTGAGATTGTTCTTATTTTTTAAAGCCTATCCATAAATACGATAAGCTAGCAAGTGATAAAAAACTTCTCGAACTTGATAGCTCCAATACAAGAAAAACTTGTTGAAAGCTTTACCTAAAAAGTACATTGAGATACTCTTTCTAAACTAAAAATGAAACACTTCAAAATGAGTATAAAGTAAAGTCAATGCAGAACTAAGAGACATTGAAAAATCACTATCAAAAATAGTAGTTAAGGCCTTAAAGAAGAAAGAATAATTAAAACTAAAGGGCAATTGTTTATGTTTCTCTCCTACAGTCTGAAAGATCATATTCATGTACTCAATCACCCTCAGGACTGAAGAAGTATCAAAAACATAGACTTTATTTAGCATGATCTTGAATATAGGATTTAAGAGCTTATAGTTTACTAATAGCTTGAGTCCAGCATCAATAAGAGCATCTGGATACTACAGTATAGGGCGTAATTTCAATTCTACAAAAAATCCTTTCAAAAGTCTATTGTAGCCAGGAAAATAATTCCATTGAATATCTTTAGAACTCCGAAGATTACTATCAACATAGGTTACCCAATACTTGATAAAATAAAAGAAAGCTGATCCTCGTTTGATAAATCTTTCTTTCCATGATTTTTGTGCCAAAATCTAATTCAAACCAATGTTATCACTTTAAACTTGTTCATTTTTGGCAAGCCATTTATGGAAATGGCGCTACCAATCAAACATTTCATTAAAAACATTGTTTCCTCTATCATGATATGTTTATTATGAGTTATCTTCAAGACTAAACTATACACCTCTCCATTCCACGATCTCAGGATCACTTTCTTTGGTTATCAGTCTCAAAATTTCTTTTCTAAATTCAGGTATTCTAAAATAGGCATAGGCACTAAAAATTTAAGCAAAAGTTCTTTAATATTCAGAACCTTTATGATCTATGGAATTTAAAGCTATGTCAAGCAGTTTATAAAGAAACACTTTATATACAATACCCACTTCCTGCTTAAAAATTAGGATATTGTTCATTGAATGTGATCCTATCTGTTTTTTCTGCTTCTATGAAAAACCAATTTGGTTGAGAGCAAGTTCCCCTCTTTTAAGCAAAGAAATTAGGATGAGCCAGCATAGATCATTTGTAGCAGGATCTTATCCTTGTGAATAGTTTGTTATTTTCATGCCAAGCTATACTAATATTTTCTGACCTTAAAGTAACTCTTTTTAAGAACCATAAGAATATAAGAAAGATGGTGGATTTGAAGTTTTTTAAAGGAGATTGTAAATATTCAGCAAGCCCTACTATACTACACTTTTAAGTTTCTTAATCTCTCTCCTTGAACCCTAATCAGACTCAAGTTTATTCAAAGCTATCATATTCTGTTACACAGAATAACTGATTGCTATCAACTAATTGAGTTAAGGAGATTTGTCACTAGTTTTGGTCTCTTTGATACCAAATATAGGGGTATTTTTAAGGATCCCTACTTATGTATGCACTCCCAATTGATATTGCCTGAAATAAGGCTAATTGATAATTGTAAATTGGAAGTTACATGATCCAAATAGCTTTCCCAAATGTTACAGCTTTTCAGTCATATTTATACTTCTTTCTTCATAAACCTTTAGCCCGTCGCGGGTGATTTGAGGTTAAGTTCCAAGCAATTTATAAAAAGAGACATAGCAGTCAGCAAACAATTATTTTGAAGACTATTCTTCTTCACCTTGATATTTCCATACTAATATTTGAAAGTAGCTGTTGTGTAGATTCGATGCAACAACTTTGGTCGTGATGATGGGCATTGTTCCTCCTTTATTTGTCCATTTAAGCTACTCGCCTTATTAAAGTTAAATCGTCAGCTACCGTTTACTTTTTCTTTTAAAAAGGTCATTGTTAAGAATAATTTCATTTATCTCTTGGTCTGGAGGAGCTTCTTTTTTTAGACACAATTAATCGTTTTATCGAGAATTTTCTTTTGCTTTTTTTTGTAGCAAAACTACAGTTGGATAACTTGGGTCACTTTCGATGGAAGCTCCCAAATAGCCATTCTGAATAAAGTGTTTTTTACGATAGCTTTGATAGAATAACAAAATTCTTCGCCAGGATGTTTTTTCGTTAAAAAAAGTTAGATTCTCTAACTTTTAATTTTGACATTGATAATCTGTGAAATTTTGAGATCAAAACTAATCCTTCCTGTTTTTCCATTTGGAAATTTAAGCTAGAAGTCGTGATAATAGGGGCCAGTTGTAATCAAATAAAGATTGATTTTGACTTTTGCCACTTAATTGTGGGTTTCATTTTGTATACCTATCTCCAAAAATTGCTTTCTTAGTTCGTATTATGTCATTTGAAAATCAAAACTTTAATAAATTCTCCACTAAATCGATCATTCCTTACTGCAATGGTACTCTGTTCGTTGTTTGCTTTAGACCCTAAAGTAAAAATTTAACCTTATCTCACCTTAAAAAGAGGAATCGCTTTAGCCTTGCTTATTTTAGAGGTACGTATGGATAATTTTTGATCTTAACATTTGCCAAAACAGAATGGAAATAAAGTTTCGGGAGTTGTTTATCCCGAAGATCTTATGTCCCTACAGGTTCAGTTGCATAGGAATAGGTTTGCCGCTTTGATGGATGAGAAGGAGAGACACATTGACCCATAAAGTATTCAAATTACAATAAAAAAACTATGATTCATATAATCGCTCATCATAAATGGTAATTTTATCTGATTGCAAAAACTATCAATTTTCATGCTCTTTTTTATCTGAGAATTATGATAAAGTAATCTCTTATAGTATTGATAAAGGGGTAATCTTTTCATTTGATAAGTATTCTTCAAAAGTCTCTATATCTTTAAAAAGAACCGATCCTAAAAAACCTGAATTATAAAAGAATTACCAACAGAGTTTACAGAAAGTTTGCCGAAGGCGTTTTATTGTTTGCGGACAAAAATTGCTAAAAAATCTTAGCAAGCTATCAGATTATAGTCTTTTTTTTAATTCGTTGCCTTATTTGTGATCTCTAAAAATTCGTAAAGTTTAAAATAAGCTTAATAAAGTCTTTTTCCTAACTACTAAAAATTTTAATTCTTTTACAACACTATAATCCCATGATTAAATGTAAAATGAGGAAAACGAAGTATTTTCTTCTATTTAGTAATATTACTATCTTATCTTTTCTTATGTGCAAATCTATGGATTTATCCAAATATAGGAAGATCTCTAGCACTTTCAGGCAAAAGCTGCAAATGTTTGTGAGGTTGAGAAGCCCCTGAAGTTTTTCCCCCATTAAAGAAAAGTACCCCATTCAATGCCATGAGAGCTAAAGCTGATTGACTCAAATCTTGAAGAGATAAAGGATTTTATTGAGATTAAAATTTTTTTGTGACTACAAGCAAATGATTTTTAAAAATGTTAAATTTATTGAAAAGAAGATTGTGAGTAGTTCCAAGCTCTGATACCAGTAAGGCTGGACTATTTAGAAAATTTATTACTCTGGATTAAGGAAAGGATTTTCTTTTTTTTTGAGAATTTGATCACTTGTTGCGTTATTTTTCTTTGCAAGATTTTAAGTCAAACAAAATTTCATTGACAAAACTTAATCTTTTTTCATAACTTCTTTGTTTATCGTGATGTTGATAAGAGCACTCTAAGCTTTAGAACTGGCTCCTTTTATCAATTATTTCAATAGAAGTATTTGATTCTTTTCCATCACTAATTAATCTAATTTTATTAAAGATACGCATTTCAATTATGCAAAATCAAAGGAAATCATTAGATTTTAATAAATACTCGAATACTTCTGATAATTTGTTTATTTAAATTTGGCTTGGATTTGATAGATAGTTATAACTTATTATACAACTTATTTAAAATGGCTCCCAAAGCAGCACCTAAGCTCACAAAAAAACAACTATAAGAACTCAAAAAATAATAGCAACGTAAACGAGAAGCAGAAGAAAAATAACGCAAAGAAGAAGAGTAGGCCAGGCAAAGGTAAAAAGAAAGACAAGATCGTCTTTAAAGATAAAAAAAGGCAGAATAGGAAAGAGTAAGAATTGTTCTTTAAAAAGAAAATTATCGACCTGCCTTACAGGCAAGAATTAAAGATGAAAATAATGCAGTGGATAAAGTTACCGAAGAAAGGAAATGGAATGAACTGACTGAAGAGTATCATAGAAGCTATGACACTGCCGGACCAAAACTTTCAACCTTCATCAATACATATGAACAGTAACCTTACTAAGATCCTGCTAAAACTTTGAAAAGTTGCTAATAAGCAGAGATTTACATCAGGCATATTGGTCACAAACTGCTTGAAATGCGTAGTCGAAATGACACAGCTGCCTAAAAATATTATGAAGAATCTATGAAGAAAATACGAAAAATAGAGTTTGAAAAAATAGAGCAGATAATGATAGAGATGGCAAACAGTGCAGAAGATATGGAAGATAAGAATAATGAGATAAGCAAAAAGGGAGAGCAAGGTAAAAAAGTTGAAGGACTTAAAATATTGGAATATCAACAACATCATAGTAAACTCGTTAAAATCGGAATGTTCTTGAACTCCTCTACAACTAAAAATTTAAACAAATTTAGACCCATATAAATCAAAGAATTCGGATTGAACACAGAAATACCTTCAAAATGGATGAACTCCAACACAATTGTAAAGTTCGAATGGGTGAGTTTTAATCCCTACAATCCCGACCAATACGAAACCTTTTTGATCATAGGAGGTGTGTATATCGTTTAGTTCTATTAGTTTTTGGTTCGTTCAAAAAAGATCAACAACATTACTTTGAAAAAGTTCTATAAAGGATCATAAGTTCTATAAAAATCAAAACTCAGTGCTAACATCATCAAATAACCTTTCAATATCACTTATCAGATTCCTAAATATGTTTTCCTTCATACTTTTGATCAATATTCTTTAAAATTAGCTCAATATGATGCTTCATCTGGACGTTGGGCACCTCTTCCAAATGATACTGTGATTGAATACGATCCTAAAGACAAAAAAGCAATCTGCAGAATCTATAGACCTGAATCAATCGCCTATATTCAAGATCGTTGCACAGACTACCCTTATGTTGCTTGGTAGCTGAGAAGTGTTTAATCAGGAGTCGCTCATTTGGATATTGAGCTTAAACGTTTCCTTTTACCAAAAGAGGGGCAAGATATCAAACATAGACTCATGTAAATTATCAATAATAAAGGTTAAAATTCGAAATTACTTCTCACTCAGTTAAATTAATAACTGATTAAGATTATCCCGAGTTGAGAGATTTGAAAGAAAAAGAATGGAGTCCTTCAGGAATACTTTACTAACTCTCTGAAAGGGGTATTCATCTTTTGCCTGTTGATTAGGATTACAAAGAGGCCC
>Ga0194117_10003031_pt1 | contig 17264 bp, 14 predicted proteins | sample TA2MahsurfametaG_FD_160579 | JGI IMG/M metagenome (GOLD analysis project Ga0194117, IMG submission 160579) | Freshwater microbial communities from Lake Tanganyika, Tanzania - TA2015009 Mahale N1 surface | ecosystem: Environmental > Aquatic > Freshwater > Lake | place: Tanzania: Lake Tanganyika...
TTTTAGACAGAAAGAATTCAAATCTTTCAGAGATATATGTGTTTTCATTGATATTTTTTTACCTGACTTTCGTTATTTAATTAGATTTTTTGAAGTTTTGTGAAATTTTGATATCATTTAACCCTCTTAATTAACAAGGACTATCATTTAAATGTATACAAATTTTCTTAGTTTTTTTGCCAAATAAATAAAAAACACGAAAAATACGTAGAAGTTGTTTTTTTATTTTATTTTACTATTATAAATGTTAAATGCTATCCAAGATCTTGTTCAAATTGTTTAAGAGAAAAACTCAGTAAATACAGCTGATTTGCCTCATTTCGTAGAGTTTGTCGTAAGAAAAACTATTGAATAATCACTAGCACGTTCTAATGAAAGTTTTCTCATAGCCTTAACTTTGATATAAATCAGAGAACAATGTAAAAAGAATAATTGTTGGCATATTTAAAATCAATTAATTTTAAACATCAATTATTTTTCTTAAAAGCTATTGAAAATCACAGATTAGCTTTGTTCAAGCCTTCTTTAATGCATAAAACTTAAGCTCAAAATATATATATGAAAAAAAACAATTGTTTTGATGATTAGATAGTATATATCATTCAGTTAAATGTCTTATAAATTATTTATTCCTCCTCTTTTGGAATTATATCGGTATCTTTTTGGGTTGCGTTATTGAGGAAATATTTATATTCTATATGATTTTGGTCTTCAACCTTGCATTAATTTGCGTATTTATCTGAACTTTATACCTTGATTAGTATTTATGATTTTTGATGAGGTTACTTCGCAATGGTTGAATTCAAATTTGGAAGTAGAAATGCAAAATGCTATAGCAATTTGTCTATACTACCGTATTTTAACAACATTTTTTGATGATGGCTGCGACATTGATAAGAAGTTCGGTTCGGTATGAGCTGACTCATCCTCACATGGATCTTCATCTTCATCTTTTCGAGGTAGTTCATTTTGAACAAATGGATATTTTCGGCTAAAAAACTTACATATTTGTTATGCTCGTACCTTGTCCAACGGTAACTCTTTTTAAGAACTGCTTTTTGGAGATCCTTTTTTGGTGCTGCTTGCTTCCCTCTGCTAACATCATCTTAGGAAAAAGCCTACGCAGGTTGATAGGGCTTAATTTCATTCTCTTCCACGTTGTTAAGAATTTATTACACTGGTGTCATGGCTTTGTATTGGATTATAAATATTTGATAATATTGGTCTAATATGGTAAACTATCTATGCAGGCTTAAATAAAACCTCACTCTCTAAAACAAGGTAGTTTTTGGAGTATAAAATTCATGAGTGAGAAGATCGGGTGTCTACTTTTTCGTCGATTGTTTTTACTGCAGAGATCGAAAAACTTAATAAAAACAATCTAAAATCTATTCTGATCTAGTATACCAAATAGAAAGAAATGACAGTTAATGTTTTAATAACCTCTCAAAAATATTAATAGTTCAAAGAGCTCAAATTAAATAAGCAACGAAGTTAACTTTAAATGTTTTAATCCAACAATAAAAAATAATCTTGACATAATATCAACTAAATACTCCCACTCTTGCACTTCGAAGTAATCTACCCTTGATAGTATAACCTGTTCTCATTGTCATAGCAACATGGTTCACTTTATAACCGGCAGGTGTTGGAACTTGGACCAAACTTTATTGAGTATTAGGGTTATACTCTTGATTTGTAGGGTCGAATTCTTCGATTTCGAATTTTTTCAAAATTTCTTTGATGACTTCTTGTGATTTCATTACATTTTGAATGTATTCATCCTGTACCTCATTTTGTTCTGCAAATTTTTTACAGTTAGCTACACAGTCGGCAACTTCCAACAATTCTTTGGCGATTTTGGTTACAGCAAAGGCTTTGCTTTCTTAGATTTATCTAAATAGTCAAACAATTACTTATCTGCTCTTTTTTTGGCACTAGCTGTCTCATCCTCCACTGTTTTGATATTTTCAGCTAACTTTTTCTCCTTCTCTTTAATCTCCTCCTCAACTTTCTTATAAAACTCATTGTTCTTTAAAAGATGCTCTTTCTCTTCATTGAGACTTCTTAATTTTTTCATTTCCTGCTCGTAAATCTGATGAGCATATTTAAGAGAATCGTCGGTTTTCAGTTCAACAAGTTCTTCAAAGGTGAGTTTACTCAGTTTTACGTTATGATGGTGGTCATGAGTTTAATGGTGATGTCCATGATCATGCTTGCAGCCAGGTCCATGTTCATGATGATGCTCTTTAGGATTATATTGAGTGTGTTCATGATGATGGTGGCTGCTGTTAGGTCCATGTTCATAGTGTTTATCAGCTTCATGTTTATGTCCATGTTAACCTTTATCATGCTCTTGATGTTTAGTGTGCTTATGACCATCTTCATGATGATCCTTGCCCTAATGTTTGTGATTCTTGGAAAAAGCAAAGATACTAGTATGCTGCATGACAGGCGCTAGCACCTTAACATTGTAGAAGCTGGTGTTACTTTTAGCTAAGTGGTTGAGCAATCTAAATGAAGATTTTAACATCAACTTATAATGAATATAAATAATTGTGATAAAATAACTTTATAAAGAGCTAACTATCATTCCAAAAAGTTTTATAGATTTAGATTCTTTCAATATTAACATAACTTCTTTTAAAGACCTATACTGAGATGTCAGAAGTCAGGATGCCTTCATTAAATTATATTTAATATAACTGACACCATTTTAAATAGTCACTTAACCAACTTTAAAATGTCCCATTAATTTAAATGAAAAAAGTTCTCAAGTTATTTCTTTTTAAAGATTTATTTATGTGGATTTTTGTTTGATTTCTTTATCTACTAAAATTTATAAATGATAAATTAAGGATATTTTTATTTGTATCATTTAATCCTATCTACTATCATCCATCTTTACACTCAAAGAAAACTATTTCTTATTTCTGAATCAATATTTACCTGCTTAAATACATGATATAAGTAGAAAATTTTGTAATTGTGAGTATTGTATAAATATTTCAAGTAAAAATCACTACAATTTATTTTTTTACTCCTACATGATTAAAATAAGCTACATGTCCAGTATTTCAGTTTTTTTCTATTACTTTACTTATTTTTAAAAAGAGGGTATCTTGGGGACTTTCCTCCTCTTCCTTACCAAAACATCCTTGAAATCGTTAAGAAGCATTAAGTATTTAAAAGGGCCACAACCAAAGAGTACATAATATTTCCCCATCTTTTATTTTAACAAATTTGAAGCGCTTACACACATAAGTGGTTTCAGTCTTAACAAAATACTCTTTTTTTAGAGTTATTATTGAATTCTCTTGGTTAAATATAAATTCACTTATTTATTTATATGAAGTTAATGTGAATGCAAATACAAATGTTATTTTTTATATTTTGGATTTATTATCTATGTAAATTGAAGTAGTATGTTTTGGAGCTAGGTAGTGATGAATGTTGAACGTAGAGATCTTTAATTTAGCCAATTTTCTCTAATATACTAACTGCAACAACTTACAATCACCTACATTATCGCATTAAACAATCAAATCGAAGAAAATACTCTATCTTCACAATTCTCGATTAAAGTTTAATTAATATTGATCATAATCATTTAAAATTCCTGTTTGATAATTTTATAACCTAATATCTAAAATAATCTGAGGATTGGAATCATTTATATTGATCTCAACTTTATTTTGGGAGGTTTCAACAACGTTAGAATTTAGCTTTTGAAAAATCAAAAGTAAGATAAATTTTGTTGATATTAATCCTAATGTACATAAGTTTTACGAGTATAAATAGCTTATAGTTATGATCATACAGAGCAACACTCTCAGAAATATTGCTTACGCCTGCTTCAACATCAGATTAACCAACTCCTTCTCTTCTTTCAAGAAGTACCCCTTCTTGGCTTAACTTGGACTCAAGTAAGAAAACGAGGGTGCTTACTATAATGGAGGATGGTGTAGTACAAACAGTCAAACCACCTACTCCGCTAGAAATCCAGCAACTGAGGAAACCATAGCTACTATTAAATGCGCATCTCTAAAAGATTACGAAACAGCTATTGACGCAATGCAGGCTGCTAACGTAGAGTGGAGAAATGTGACTATGCCTGTCAGAGGAGATATAGTTCGACAAATCGGTGATGCCTTTAGAGCTAAAAAAGAACCACTCGGTCGCCTTATTTCTCTATAGATGGGTAAAATTTTATCAGAGGGACTTGGAGAAGTCCAGTAAACTATTGATGTATGTGATATGGCTTGCGGTATGTCCAGAACTATCGGGTAATTTTGAATTAATTTAGAGGCACAGTTTTCAATTCATAAAGACCAGAGCATTTTATGATGTAGTCTTGGAACCCTTTGGGAACAGTTGGAGTCATCACAGCGTTCAACTTCCCCAACGCTGTGTTTGCTTGGAATGCAGCTATCGGTTGGATCTGTGGAAATACAGTTGCCTGGAAAGGTGCTCCAACTTCATCTTTGGTGACAATAGCAACTGCAAATATAGTACGTGAGGTTTTGTTAAAAAATAAAATCAATCCAAATGTTCTCACTGTTTTGCAAGGAGGTGCTGATATTGGTTAAGCTATGTCTAAAGATACAAGAATACCATTACTTTCTTTCACAGGATCATCTAAAGTTGGAGGGATCATAAGAAGTAAAGTCGAACAAAGATTTGGAAAAGTTTTACTATAGTTGGGAGGTAACAACGCAACTATTATCATGGATGATGCCAATCTAGAAATGGCCTTCAAGGCATGCACATTTGCAGCTGTTGGTACTTGTGGACAGAGATGTACTTCACTAAGAAGATTGCTCATCCATGAAAAAGTTTATGATGAGTTTGTTGGAAAGTTAGTCAAAGCTTACTCAACAATCAAGATTGGAGATCCTTTGGAAGCTGGAGTTCTTTGTGGACCTCTTAACAATCAAGCAGCTTTAGACAGCCATGTCAATGCTTTGGCAAGAATCCAAAAAGAAGGAGGTAAAATTCTTTATGGAGGAAAGAGAGTCAACAGTAAAGGATATTTTGTTGAGCCCACCATCGTCTAAGCTCCCAAAAATGCTGCCTTCTTGCAAGAGGAATTCTTCAGCCCAATTCTATTTGTACAAAAATTCAAAAATTTGACCGAAGCTATAGAAATCAATAACAATGTACCTCAAGGTTTGAGTAGCAGCTTGTTCACTCAAAACATTTCCAATGCTTTCAAATGGGTTGGTCCCAACGGTTCAGATTGTGGAATAGCAAATGTAAATATCGGTCCTTCTGGAGCTGAAATTGGAGGAGCTTTTGGTGGAGAAAAACATACTGGAGGAGGCAGAGAATCTGGTTCTGACAGTTGGAAACAGTATATGAGAAGATCGACTTGTACATTCAACTATGGAAACAAAATGCCTTTGGCCCAAGGTGTCAATTTCGATTTATGATTTAACTAGAATCATTAAATATAGAATCATTTCTTATCACATTATCTTAGTTAATCTTGATATAAATTTGGAAAATAGATTGAGTTGTGTAGAGATGGATATTCAGGAATCTCATTACACTCTTCAATAATATCATCAAGGGTTAGACCATTTTTTTACAAACAGAGCTAAAAAAGTTGAATCAAGTATTTGTTCGGCTGGCTATAAATGCAAACAAGTTTCTTTTTATAATTAGCGAGTCTAAATAATTTTAGAAATACAAATCTCGAGATATTAGCATTATTTTGTATGCATTCTTAAGGAAATATTATTTAGCTTGGCTCTGAGAAATCGGCAAGCAACTTTCAATAAATGAAGTCTAAAGTATCCCTAAATAAACAGCCAGACCTAAAATTAATTCTTATATTTAACTCAAAGTTACTTTTTTATCGATCAATGCCTCTTTGTCTAATCTATTATTTTAAAATTTCTGATCTATATAACAATTAGTTACTTATTTTTGAGGTTTTTGTCTGTTTGTAAACTAGTAATTTGTCTTTGGTAATGTACTTTTTAATTTCTTATACTTCTATTTCATGAATGTTATATTAAGTTTTGATTATTTATGATTTTTTTCTTGTACTTTTTCTTTTCTTATTTGCTCTTATTTTTCCTTTCTTAATTACAGTTGCTTTTCCTTTCTTAATTACTCTTTTCGCCGCTAGTAATCAATTTCTCTTTTTTTTTTCTCACAAAATTAATTCAGATTTATCCATTCTTTTTGGCAAAGCTTTTATCGCAATCTTCTACGCTTCCAATGCTCATTTATCTAATTGTTTTGCATAGCATTAGGTTATTCTTTTTACTATTTTTTCTCATTTATAAAAGGTGCTGCCACTGCAAAAGTAATCTCTTAAATCGTGACATCTAATTTACTTTATGGAATCATATTTTTGTCATCAACTTCTTCGCTCATAACTTCTTTACAATCTAGGCTATTTTACTCTTTCTATATGAAGTTTCTGTTCTTAGCTATAATTTCCAGAAAATTATGATGCTACTATTACTTCATTGAGATATGCCCTAATAATTGTCAAAATAAACTAATATTACTAAAACCCTTTTATAAGTATAAATTTCATAACTTAGAGTTATTATTAAATATCATTCAGCTTGTCTCATCTATGGAAAATTTCAGCTATATTTTTGACTAGATTTTGATCTAAACCTAAATTTATCAACTTGTTTTCAAAGTCAGTCAACTTCTCTTGGGCTTAGAGCAGCTCTCTGAGCTTCTTTTCAAGTTGATGATACTTGTTCACCACATTTCTCAGATCTGTCTCCTTCTATTTGAGTAGATTCTGTAGATTCTAGATGTCCTGATCTCTACTGATTAACTTTGACTCGTAATAATCTTTCATTGATACTTAGTTTTTACCCATCAAAATTCTTATCTTTGATTTTTCATCTTCAATAGCAGCGCAGGATTACAATTGCATTGTTTAGATGTATCCAGCTTTTAGACCAAGATCACCAGTTAGTGATTTAATTTCTCTTCGATAAAATTAGATATCCTTTTGTTTCTTAAAATTGTCTTTTTCTAATTCAGTAAACTTCCCTTTAAGTTCATGTAGCTCTTTTTCTAATTACTCATCAGGATTGGCTTGCTTGGCTTCTTGGATTAGCTTCATACTCTTTCGCTAATACTATTCTTCAAGATTGGCTTTAAACTATTTGAACTCTTGATCTTTGGCGATCAGTGAATCTCTTAACATGTTGATCTGTGATTTTTGTTGAGCAGCCTCTGACTAGTTGATTTTCTGGATTCTTTCCAAAGTCTAATGTATTGACTGGATCTATCGATCTTTATCTTAGATTATCTTATAGAATTTTCTCTTTTAAGTTTCGAAAAATTCAGCACCTCTCTGCTTTTGGTCAGTTTATCTCACCAAACTTTGAGAAGTCAATTACATTTTTGTTCCTAAACTAGTAATTTGTTCTTTAAATTCCAAGCGAGCAGCGGCAAATTTAACTTTCATATCTTGAATCTTCGCCTTTTGTTTTGATATCTCAACCTCAAAGTTTTTCCTAAGTTCGTCATTTTATGCGAGCAACTCATAAAGTTTTTATCTATCACTTGTATGCGCTTCTTTGACAGTATTAAGCTCAAGTTTAAGAGCAGCTAGTTCATTCTCATAGTATCTACTGAGAGTGGAAACATCTGACTCATGTAACTGTGCCATTTTTATCTTCAATAACTCACATTCTTCAATATTTGATCTTTAAGTCTATCTTAACTTTGATCTTAATTCATCAATCAAATTTTTTAATTCCAATCTTTAGACTTAAGCAGTTTACTTCATCTTCTTCATTGTATCATATAATCTTTTTATCTCTTCACTTTTTTAAACACAAAGCCTTATCAATTTATCCTTTTCACCCTGTAGCGCTTACTTTTCATTTTTATATAAATTTTCGAGATTTTCTTTCTAAAGTTAAGCCAATTGAGATATTCTTTACTTTTCTCTCACTATTTTTTGTTGAGCTGTTTGAGTTAATGATTGGATCTCTTCCAATAGATACTGTTTTTCTTTTTTAATTGAAGATAACTAAAGATACACTTATTCGTTCTATCCTGTAGTCTTTTTAGCCTGTTGCTCAATCTAAACGTCTTTATTAGCCAAATCTTTTTTCAATTTGATTATTCTATTTTAATATTGTCTTATCTACACATTCTTCTCAAGCTACAAATGCTTCAATGCCGATCTCATATCATCTTTAGATCTCCTACTCACTTCATTGATTTCAAGCTCTTTTAACTTTCTCTGATGTTAGATTTAACTTTCTAAGAGACTATTTTGTGTCTTGAGTTGCTCAGTCTCACTTTTCATTTGGGTTTTCAAACTTTCATACTAAAAATCTTTCATTTCGAGAGCTTACTTCAACTTTGATATTTGTAACTACATCAAACTTTTTCCATCATCTTGAGATCTCTTAATCTGATTGATTTGTTGAACCATCTCCCTTTCATGAATTTCTTGATGTCTTCTTATTTCATTTGCCTTCTAGATTTCTAAACGATGACATTCATCATGTAACTTGGATATCTCTAAAAGCAATCTTTATAGTTAGCTTTGATGGTTTTCTTGTTGAGTTTTCATTTCGATCATCGCATTCCCCATCTACTGATTGATTTTAGAAAACTAACTCTCCTATCTTCTAGTTCTTATATCCAGTTCAATTCTCAAGCTGTTAACCAATTCGCTGAGTTGTGCATTTTCATTGAGAAGTTGGCTGTTGTGCTTAAGAAGTATTTCTAGTTTGATCTTCAGATCATTTTGATTGCTGTCTTTATTTACTCTTTAAGTATGCTATTCATTGAGGGTTGGTGAATTAAGATCTGGTGACTTTTGACTAAGATTTGTGAAGCGATTAGTTAACGATTTGTTATGTTTTTGGGCAGTAAAAGAAGCTCGCATCGGACTGGTAGAAATTTTACAAATAAATATTATCGTTAAAAAGATTGTATGTAAGTCTTTCTATTTAAAGCCTGTTTTTTTAAAATCAAATGTTTATGGGAAAATTTGTTTAGATGTTTAAATTTAACTTTTTAAAAGTTATTAATAAATTCAGCTGAAAGATTTTCTTTAATGAAAATTTATTAGTTATAGTATTTTAGAGTAATGCAGACAAATCATTCATACTTTTTTCAAAATTCTCTTCTAATATTATTCCAAAAGTTCTTTCTTTGAGCATTTACTAAAATCTGAATACTTTGCCTGATTCAAATAGTCATAGAGCTAAACTAACAACAAAAGTCCCTCTTTTTCTTGCGTTAGCCCTTCTTCTTCTGCATATTTCAAAAATAAAATTTACTGAGGTTCTTTGATTACTTCATTCTAATTTTCAATAGTTATAAGTTTTTCTTCAATCTTTGTCTTTTATTCATTCAAAATAGTGATTAATTTTTTGATTTAGTTGTTCTTCTCTTTGTTTTATTTCTAAACCCCCAATTTCCTAAGATTATCTCCGTTCTCTTTCGTATAAACTCTAACTTTCTTCGACAAATAGCAGCTAATCCCAATAGCAAGTTTGGAACTTGTCTCATTCAAAATACTTTTAAGTAATTTGATTCCTTGTGATATTTTGGTTCGATTGTCTAAACATGAAGACAGAATCTTCTTATCCGAAACAGATACTGTATTTTTATTCTATTTTTTACGTGCTTCCGCATTGAAGAGCTGAACATTGGAATTGTTTGTTGTAGCTTGGCTTAAAGGCAGATTATTTCCTGATGTTTTATAGGTATCTGTATTGTTCAAATATCGATTTCTAACCTCCTCTGTCACAATTGAAGTAAATGTAGCTTTTTTAGAAAATGGGTTGGCAGCTGAAGGTTTTAAAATCTACTCTTATTTCACTGAAACTGTAGAATCATAGCTTAGTAATTACTACCAGCTGATTCTTTTGAATTGATCCTTTACTAACATTCTCTTAAGTAGATCTTCAGTTTTCTTTGAAATCTTGACATTTGAAGTAAAAACTACTGTAGACTAATCAATTAAAGATATTAGTCTTGCTATTGTTTTTTCTTAGAAAGGACAGAAACCAAAAAGCATCTCATATAAAACAACTCCTAATGACCAAATATCAGCTTTCATTGTATAAATTTCTCCTTTTAAGATCTCAGGAGCCATATAAATGGGTGAGCCCAACATAGTCTGGGAAAGATCTCTGGCATCTTTCAAAGGTTTGCAAAACCCAAAATCGGCCAATTTGATGATTCCGTTATGAAGAAGAATGTTGCTAGGCTTGATATCTCTATGCATAATATTTGATTTGGTCAAAAGTTGGAAAGCTTTGAGCAGATCATTGAAATAATTCATTGCCTTCTCCTCACTAAATCTGCCTTAGTTCTTTATCTCTTGCTCAAGAGTACCTCCATTACAATATTCATAAACAAAATAGTAGTTGTTTGCTGTTTTGAGAATCTAGATAAAGCGGACAACATGGGTAGTATCCTCTATTTTCGATAAAGTTTGTATCTCATTGATGGTGAATTCCTAAAGTTTAGGACTGGATTTAAATTTTTAAATTTTGATGATCTTGATAGCTACGGTTTGATTTGTTTTTTAATTGACTGCTCTGTATACTTTTCCGAACTCACCCTCCCCGATGATATTGTCTAGCACATAGTTTTCTATTTTCTTCCCCATTGTTATAATAATGTCGGTTAATTATAAAATATAGATTTGTTATAACAAACTAAAACTCTATTTAATTACATTACAAATTCTGTTGAGTTTATTTTATTGCTAGAAATTGGTTCATTTAATAATCGATCTTTGATTGTTAATATGTAAATTTTGTTAATTGACTTTATTAATATCTTATTCTGTAATAAAATATACATAAGATGGGAGGTACTTTCCATAAACAACAAATCCAAAGATCACAGGGCTAGAAAATAAGTCTATAACAGTTGCAAGTATATGTTTCGCATATCAAAACTGCAGAAGATATCGAAATTGCTATCAAAGAATATCTCTCCAAAATGACGCTAAGAGAAAAAATCGGACAACTACAACAAATATCGTATGGAGACTAAACTCTCTCACCGTAAATCACCAAAACCATTATTGATGGAGGCGTTGGCTCTATCCTAAATGTTAACAAAATAGAGCCTACAAATGAAATGCAAAAATTAGTCATGTAGAAATCCAGACTTAAGATTCCTCTACTCATTGGAAAAGATGTAATTCATGGATTTAGAACTGTATTCCCAATTCCTTTGGCTCAAGCTGCCTCATTCAATCCTGATTTAGTCGAAAATGGAAGTAGAATCGCAGCCATCTAATGTTCAAGTATCGGTGTTAAGTGGACTTTTACACCCATGGTTGATATCGCAAGAGATCCACGATGGGGAAGAATCGCTGAAGGATTTGGTGAGGATCCCTATCTTGCATCAACTATGGGTAGCGCTGTTGTAAGAGGCTTTCAAGGGAAGGATCTGAATGATATCACCTCAGTCGCTGCTTGTGGAAAACATTATGTTGGCTATGGAGCAACTGAAGGAGGTAGAGACTACAATACTACTCTAATTCCATAAAATACTTTAAGAGATATTTACTTGCCTCCATTCTAGGCACTGTGTAAAAGCGGATGCCTCAGCTACATGTCAGCTTTCAACGATCTCAACGGAGAACCATCAACAGCAAACGAGTTTACTCTTAAACAAGTACTACGCAAATAATGGGGTTTCAAAGGTCTCGTTGTCTCAGACTACACAGCAGTTTATGAACTTATCAATCATGGATTTGCTGCAGATGAGAGAGAAGCTGCATTAAGAGCTTTCAACAGCGGTTTAGATATGGAGATGGTGTCAGATTGTTATTGGAAAAATTTATAAAATCTGTTAAATGATAAACTCATCACTTTGGGAGATCTAGACTAAAAAGTAGCCAATATTCTGAGGGTCAAGTTCAAAATGAATCTTTTCACTAACTACTACACTGATCCTTCAAGACAGAGTATTATCCTATACCCTAAACATAAATAAGCTGCCAAAGCTCAAGCTGTGCAATGTCCTGTGTTGTTGCAGAATAAAAATAACACTCTACCCATTTCATCTACTATCAGCAGTTTGGCAGTCATTGGTGCTCTAGCTGATGATCAAGAAAACCAAATAGGTTGTTGGGCTCCCGATGGATATGCAAAAGACTCAATTACACCTCTCACTAGCCTCAAAGCAGCTCTTACCAAAACAAAAATCAATTACGCCCCAGGTTATCTAAATACAAGAAGTACAGATAAATCACTCTTTGCAGCTGCCATAGCTGCTGCAAATGCCTCTTAGAAAGTGCTTCTTTTTGTAGGTGAAGATAATGGTTTGAGTGGTGAATCAAATTGCAGAGCCTATCTCAATTTACCTGGTGTACAGGAAGACTTGGTAAGAGAACTAGCCAAAACAGGTAAACCAATAGCGATGATTGTATATGCTGGAAGATCTCTCACAATTGAAAGTATCATACCTTTAGTAGATAGTGTGTTGTTTTCTTGGCATTTGGGAACAATGATGGGTCCAGCCTTAACTGACCTCATTTTGGGAGTGACTGCACCTTCTGGAAAACTGCCTATTACTTTTCCTCGATCTGTAGGTCATATTCCTACTTATTACAACAAGAAAAACACAGGAAGACCCAACAATACTCATGAATATCAAGCCTTCACTTCAAGCTATATCGACTGTGATACCACTCCTCTTTTCTCATATGGATTTGGCCTCTCTTACACGACCTTCAGCTACTCTAACTTCAAACAGTCAAAAACTAAAATCGGAATGGGAGAAACTCTCTTGATCTCTGCAACAGTTAAAAATGAAGGCACTGTAAAAGCTGATGAAACTGTCTTCTTATTCGTTAGAGATCTTGTAGGAAGTTACACAAGACCTGTGAAGGAACTTAAAGATTTCACTAAAATCACATTGAACCCAGGACAATCAACATCAGTTTCATTTGTCTTAACATCAAACAATCTTAAATTCTGGACCAAAGACAAAGAATACAAAGCATAGCCCGGAAAGTTCAATGTTTGGATTGCCAAGAATGTATAGTAAGGATTGATGGGAACTTTCGAGTTGACTAGTAGCGCTGTTTAGGAGTAATAATTCGAGGCATTGGAATGATGATTGAATCAGAATAGTCTAATTTACATTCTTTGATTTTTTATATTCTAGAAGCAATAAAATTCGTTCCGATCTTCTCATAATAATTAACTCTCTATGAAGCGATTCTACCTGATAACATTTATAACTACTACATTTTTATCGAAAAAAGAGGAGCCATGTTCTTATTATAATTAAGATAGGAATTATTTTTATTCCTGTCTCTATGATTGTAATTACATCTCGATTAACTTTATATTAACCCATTAATAAAACAAATACGCACAAATGATCGATTTTTTTCAGGATAGGCACATCCTTGCTAACTCCAAAAAGAAAACACTCATTAAAAATGGGCTACCTGAGATCAAGTACTCCCCAGCACTTTCAAGAAAGCTCAATTAAGAACTACTCATCCCCATATCCAATGCCAAACTTCTCTATAACTATCAACCTCTTTCGAATATACTGATCAGCAAAAAGATTACTCCTCCCAACCCAGAACAAGTGACTCTTTTCATAGCCAAAAAGCGACCAACTCAAAATCTCAATCTTCACAACTTTAAAATTAGAAAAGAATCTGTAAAAAAGATGGCAGATAACGAAAAATAGATGATATAATCGCAATAAGACCGAAGAAATTCAACCAGTCTCTCCCATCGATCGCATCGCATGCAAAACCAAGAAATTACGACATAAGAAATCGCTCAGTAGTAACTAAAAATCAATAAAATAACAAACGAACTGACTTTTCTTGTGGTAAAGGGCAACAATAACTAAGATTTAGTCCGTGATCTGCTAATCTAACGTAAGATATGGAAAGAGATAAAACCAGGATAAGGAGTGCCCAATTTCAAGTGGGTGTTTTACAAAGAAAGACACAACTATAAAAAGATGTGGTCATTTACCAAGAAACGCGTAATCAATCATTTTTAGTTTAATGAATAGATTAGCACAAAAGATCAACTAGTAAGAAATTTACAGATATATTGTTAAACCAAAAAAATTGAAGTTTTTAGTATCACTCCTGTCACTTTTATCATCGATTTCGATGATGAATATTGCTAGTACAACATGAAACAATTTCTAAGTTTCTTCCAGAAAAATGATCCTAGAAAAAATAACCCTAAGAAAGGAATACTACCCTTTAATTTCGTGAATAAATTTCAGCACTATATGGCTTGGCAGAACTCTGATATCAAGAAAAAAATTAACATATTGTCCAAACCTATCAATAATAATACTTATTACTCTTAGAATAGCTATCTTTGGCTTTTGAAACCTACAGGACTGAACAGAGGACGTGGTATTTAAATTTTTGACTCTTTATAACAGTTGTAGAAGATACTTTTAGATTATCTTGCATTAATGAATCGTAAAAAACTAAAATAGAAGCAAAATTAGAAAGGTTAAAAATCTTAGAAAGGCCATGAAAAAAATCCTGAGAAAACGATCGAAAAAAATGAAAGATAGCACAAATAAATTAAAGAAGTAAAGTTATAATAGAACTTAAAATAAAGTGAATAAACATAATCTCCAAGTTCAACTTCTCCCTAGCCCAAATTCACATGTGAAAAGTTCAAACTCAATACCTGTTCATTCGTAATTCAAAAATATGTGGAAAAACCATTTCTAATCCATGACCGTAAATTCGATATCAGAGTCTGGACCTTGCTAACTGATAATATGACCATTTACTTCTTTAAAGAGGCATACTTAAGGACATCAACCTAAACCTTTTCAACTAATAATATTGACAACTACTTTATCCATCTTACCAACAATGCAATCCAAAAGTATTCATCAAATTATGGACAATTCTAGAATGCCAATCAGTTATCTTTCTGGAGTCTTAAAGATTTTATGCCTGAATAAACAGTCTATAGTATTTGGGATAGAATCAAAGAAATCACCTATATGGCTTTTAGCTCAGTCAAAAAGAAAATTAATAGTAATCAACGTAAGCATTGTTTCGAAATATTTGGACTTGATTTCATAATTGATAGCGAACATAAAGTCTGGCTCATTTAAGTCAATGAAAACCCATGTATTGAGTGTTCAAGCCCATTACTCGGACAATTAATCCCAAGAATGCTCAATGATGCCTTCAAACTAACTCTGGACCAAATAATTGATCGCAAGTGCTAAGAAAAGGTCTACCATGTCGACGGCCATAGTGATAACGAGAACATGTGGTAAAATCTGGGCCAACTTCTCCCAAACAGCGAGTATACATCTCCTAAAAAACGCTGATTAGTTTTACTTATTATTAACAAATATATTCAAACATCAAAATACACTTAAAAATCTTCGTGAGGAGTCACAGGTTGTATTTCATTGTGTGAGTAATAAGTTATGTTGTCAGCCTCCTATTACTTAAATAAGAAGCTAAGTGGGGATTCATGCATGTGGTCAGTGTCCATCCTGAAAAAATATTGATTAATCTTTGTTGATAAGTTTTCATCTTATTCGATTATCATTGGTTGTTATTCCTACATTATCTCAGTTTAAGACCCTTCTTTGCTCCAATCAGTGCATCCTCTAAAAAATTCATACTTATCCTCCTGTTTTTTAGCAGCATTCTGCATCGCTTGAAGATGATGAGCAAAGGATGATGAACGACGTTCACCAACTGTTGTAAATGTTATACTTTGGATGTGGTTGTTGGAGAGGTAGTCCATGTGTTAGAGTTGACTTTTGAGGTCGGAAGGAAGAATGTTCTACTCATCTCCCTGTCTAAAAGGATTATTAATCAGCAACTATTCCTACCTTATAATCCTCGTTTTAGATACCCGTCTGTTTTTACGCTAGAAATTTGGCTTAACTCTGTCTTAAATTAAAGATGAACTTTTGAAGCTTTTCATTTCTATTAATCTACTTTAGGGAAAATTATAATAATACTACTTCTAGATTTGGTCTTAACTTAGCATCCTACTTCCTCTATAATTATACATAAACATCCCAAATTAATCCTTTTAATATAGCTAACCATTATCTCTAAGGTATAGTTTCTTTATATCGAGCATCACCTGTCACCAAAACAAATGCAAGTTAATACCACCCAATTTACAAATCTGATCGATAATATTTAGTCTATTAGTGATAGTTTACTGGCTAGTAATATAATCTCTATAAAAAATTGCTTAACTATAAAAGATGAAGGTCAATATCAAAAATCTAAAGGGTTAGATTTTCTCCATTTAAATAGAACCCACCTAAACAGTATAAAAACATACACGCAGATCAGTAATCTCAAACAGAGAATCGAGGTTTAAAAGGGAATAGCTGCATAGACACAAAAAATTATCTTTAAAGGAAAAACCACTAGCAACTAAGAACAGATCTAAAAACTTGGACTTAAATAATCAGACTTCCTTGTTGTTATGGCACAAGTAGCAGTAAGTTAGTAGATACTTAGAAGCCACAACCAAAACCAAAAGTTGAAGAAAAAGTAGAAGCTCCTGCCTCCAAAGTCGAAGAGAAAAAATAAGAAAAGAAAGCAGAAAAGAGAGAAAATAGTGCATCTTCCGCTTCCAATGAAGCACAAATAAACTAGCTAATGGCTATGGGTTTCCCGCGCGAACAATCTGTTTCTGCCCTCAGAGCAGCTTTCAACGACTCTTCCAGAGCAGTCGAGTATCTTCTAACTGGGATACCATCATAAGCAAGCGAAATTCAACCCAACTCATCCAACCCTCTGTCAGCTTTGATGGCTTTGCCTGAATTTTAGTAGATGAGATCTTTAATTCAAAGTGATCCATCCTCATTACCTCAAATTCTGTCCCAGATAGCCCAAACTTCTCCTGAACTCTACAATGTACTATCATACTTACTTAGATCATTGCTCAACATCCTGAGTAGTTTTAGAGACTAGTGCTTTAGGGAGATGATGTGGAATTAGGTGAGGGTTAATAAGGAAACGAAGGTGAAGTTATAGTAACTCAGTAGTAAGATGCGGCAATAATGAGGGTACTAGTTTTTTTATTCTAGTTAGCAGCTTTAGGCTTCAGTAAAATCGAGGCGGCTCAAGCTTATCTAGCCTGCGATAAAAATGAATAAATGGCAGCGAATCTTCTCTTCGATAGATTAGCAAACGGTGACATTGAGCAATCTTACCCAGAGGGAGGAAGTCATGAAGAAGAAGATGATGATAACTTATTCAATTGAGTTATTATTCCAATATTAAAATA
>Ga0194117_10003033_pt1 | contig 17257 bp, 8 predicted proteins | sample TA2MahsurfametaG_FD_160579 | JGI IMG/M metagenome (GOLD analysis project Ga0194117, IMG submission 160579) | Freshwater microbial communities from Lake Tanganyika, Tanzania - TA2015009 Mahale N1 surface | ecosystem: Environmental > Aquatic > Freshwater > Lake | place: Tanzania: Lake Tanganyika...
AAAATAGTACTGGATTAAGTTTGACTATGACGCCCACTGCCATCACCATCCCTGACATAAACTTCGATGTCAGTAGAGTAGATAAAACAAATATGGTGTATACCACATACACTTTCACATACAAAGTTTATACTTCTTTCCCAGCCAATGGAATCATAACCTTAGTGCTGCCTACTGCTATGCTAGTTTCTTCGGGTGCAACTGCTACCTATACTTTGAGTTCAGATGCTACTAACCGTTCAGCTACCATCACAAATACAACAAATTCAACTTCAAACAAAGTGACCCTCACCTTTACAACTGCTACTCTGCCTGCCAACACAGTTTTCACAATAAAAATCAGTAGCATCCTCAACTACTACTCGTATAAGCCTGTCAGTATCCAATTGATAACTACTTCTTCTGATGGTTTTGCAATATAGCAGTCAAATTTAGCAGCTGTTTCACTCATCAACACTGCACCTGATACAACTATCACTGCTTCTTAGATTAATACAAACAAAATCAATGGAAATTCGATTACTTATTCGTTTGCAATCAAAACTCCCTCTGTGCTCTATACCACTGACCTGATATCAATTTAACTTTTGCAAACTAATGAAATCAATACGTAGTTGCTCTATAGTACAACTCCAACTTGCAAAGTCAATAGCATCAATGTAGCATGTTCCAAAGATTTTACTAATTCAAAATTGCTATACATTACTGTGGGTAGCAATTTCACAGCTAACACTAATATCACTGTTTCAGTCACCAATATTACCCTTACTCGCTCAATGGATCCGCCTGGCAGCATCAGGGTCAATAGTATAGAGGTATCTAGTAGTACCAACTATCTTATCAGTACTTGTACTTTCTCACCGAACGCCAACTCTCAACAAAATTTGATTAACAATGCAAGACTGACTATCAATGATAACGGTATCAGTTCGCAAAGACTGAATGTTGGTACTTCTTTTACTGTGAGCTTCCAGCCTACAAATCTACTTGTCACTGGAGATTACATCGTAGTGAGTATACCGACAAGTGACTGGACGTTTAAAGGAACTCAAGTTGTGGTTACTAATGTTGCGAGTATAAGCTCTATGACGAATTCTCTTTGTACTGACAGCAATCTTTTCTGCTCCAACTATAATAATGATAGCAACAAAATAAGAATAGATGACAAAACAGGAACTGCGTTTCCTTCTAACAGTAATATTTCATTTACTTTTCCTTCTAGTGTTTATGTATCAACCAAGAGCTGGGCAACCACTTATTCTACTCTCACTTTCAATACCTATACCAAAACTAACTATAGCATTGACTCCTCCATAAATTCCACTTCAAATACTGCAGCTTTTTCTCTAGCTTGCCCAAACACAGCTTCTTTTCATTGTAAAACTTGTGATTCAGGAGGTTTATGTCTGAGTTGTTATCAAACTGGTGATGGAGTTGATACAACATGGAACTTCTAGGCTTACTTCTTCAGACAGATTACAGGCTAGTGTGTAACTTCTTGCGGTGTCCAATATTACAACTCATCCAATTTCTGCATTCTATGTACCGCGCCGTGCTACAGTTGTACAGATGGATCAACAAATTCATGTACTTCATGTATTGCGCCTACAGTGAAAGTGAATACTTCCTGTGCTTCGAGTTGTACACCGGGATACTTCAATTCTTCAGGAGTATGCATGCAATGTACAAGCCCATGCTCAACCTGCGTTAACACTTCTACAACTTGCCAGAGTTGCAACAATGGTAGTTATCTCAATGGCACTAATTGCGGTTCTAATTGCATTGGGCTCTCGGGTTACTTTGCTGATAATAGTACTTGGACTTGTAATCAATGCAGCAGTAACTGCTCAAATTGCTCTATTTCATCTTCCAACTGCACAGCTTGTGCATCTGGATACTTCTTTGTTAGTGGGTCTTTTGGAACTTGTACTCAAAGTTGTCCATCGGGAACTGCCAAACTATCTTCGACTGTTTGTACTTGTGACTATACGAAGTGCAAAACTTGCTCAGGTACTACCACAACTTGTACAAGTTGTGATGTCAATCTATATCTCTTGAATAACACTTGCAGCTCGACCTGTGGATCAGGATATTATGGCAACAGTAGCTTTGTCTGTGTGGCTTGTACTTCTAACTGCACCACTTGCACAGCTACAGAGTGTACTGTTTGCGCTACTTCAACTTACCTATACAATAATCTGTGCTATCCTACCTGTCCAACGGGTACCACCCAAAGCACTTTTACGTGTATTGCTTGCTCTTTTGGATGTGAAGTTTGTATCAGTTCAACTGTGTGTACTAATTGTTCATCTATCTACTACATTCAGATTAATAATGATTCAACTACGAGCTGTGTGGGAAGCTGTTCAGGATCCACACCTTATGTAAGAGGATCAAAGTGCGTAGCTAGTTGTTATCCTTCCGAAGTGGTCGAGAACGGATATTGTGTGACAAATAACAACAACAATAATGGTAGTAATAGCAATAATACCAACTCTGGGTCAGGATCATCTACAAATAGTAGTCTGGTGAGTTCCTCTTCAAAAATAATCCCAATGCCCGTAACAATCGGTCTTTTTACATTAACAAGTGTGACAGTCGTATCAAAGATTACATTCCATTCAACTATTGTTTTGGCTTCACTCTCTGCATTCGGAGGTATATGTTAGGTTTTGGTTTGGTTTTTATTTATCATCATCGTAGCTAGAGATTCAACTGCAGGATCTCTTTCTAAGAGTGGAATGATGGTTGTTCTAATCGCTTACATCATAAATCTTATCCTTAATCTTGTTTCATTTGGTTTCTTCAAAAAGTATATCTGGACTGATGACAAATTTGAGTATCGAAAGGTCAAACTCAAAAAAGCTAAGTGTGGTCTTTGCCTGACTTACTTCTTTGTGATCGTAAGTATTATCTTTTCGCATAAATGGCTGGATGTTCTCTTTTCTAATTTGTTTTAGGCAGGCCACTTCATCTATAAAGTTAGTATTGTCAACATACTGACTCCTCTCAATTACATTCGCTACGTTTCAATTGTTGTTAGTATAATTGCGATTGCTGGTGGAGCCATCGCAGGCTATGATACTCAATCCTACAATACAAATAGTTTTGTCTTCATGGAGTCAATTGACTTAATTATTGTGACGATTATAGCTTGTATTTTTGCTATTGTGGCCACCAAAAGAAATGCAGATTAGTATTAAAAGACAAGCGGACTAAAGACCAACGATATGGAGGAATAATTTTAGCATGATCCTGTGGAAGATGGCATAAGTCACTTTTAGAAGGAGGAAAAAGTTGGAAACTACAGAAAAAAGTATAATTATAGTTCTTCAATCAGAAATACTCATGATCCTAAGTAAAATCCTCTTAGTAAGCGAAACCTTAGCAACAGAAATCCCATAGGCGAGGAATTCAATCTTACAAACGTGCCTTTGGATAATCATGAAGATGACAACAACAGGATTAGCTTAAATGATATGACCGGAGCTTCTTCAGGTATTTTCAAAAAAACAAAAAAAAAAATCAACTAAGGAATAGATATTTAAGAAATTGATTTTGCAGAAGAGTCGGGCGACAGTTTGATACCCTCAAAGTCGAAAAAAAGTGATAAAAATAAAGGAGGTATTCGTTACGGTCTTGAGAGTGACCGCTTAAAAAAATAGAATGAGATAAAGCAATCAAAATAAAAACAAAAACTAAAAGATAGTATTTAGAGTAAGCTCAACTAACAGTAGAGATAAAAAGCCAAAGTTATAGGTGAAGTTGATTGCATTAATACAGGCTTATTGTCATAAAAACATGGTTAAAATTCAGAAATCAATCTAAGCTAACTCAGTAAAAACTAAAGAAAAAAAGAAAAGCTTTAAGTTGTGGAGGGTTCAAGTGATGAAAATCTTAAAAATTTGTCAGCTAAATAGCGAGAAAAGGCAGGGTAAATAAAAGATGCCATCAACTTAATCAAAGGTAAAAAAATTACGATCGACGATTATCTACAGTATTTGGATATAATCGAATAATAGGACTAAGATAAAAATTCGGATGACTATGAAAATAAAAATCTCTCTTCCAAATTTAAAGGTAAAAATAGTGCCAAAAAGCCAACAAATAAAAAATCTAAAAATTTAGTTAAAAGTTTAAGAAAAAATGATCGTAGAGAACGAAGTGCTAGATATCAAAAAGATCCTCAAATATTTGTTCAACACTAGAATGATTCTTAACTTGGTCGAGGCGCGAGCTTTGATGAGGAAAAAGAACCATCACAGCCTGATTTCCATCAAACTCACATCAGGGCTAGAAATCAATCATAAGAATTCGAGCCAAGCGAACTTGAAGAACTAAGACTTAGTGCGGTTCGCAATAAAAGTGACCAGAAATTTAAAAAAAACTTAGATAATATGAATGATAGACTTCTTACTTCAATGGAGAGTGGAGATAACGATGACCCAAGCCTAGCTTAGCAATTTCAGAGAGGAAATACTCTCCAGCAGGTCTAAAAAGACTAACTGCCACCCTCCAATTTGTACTGTACTCAAAAAATGCACGATAAAATAGATCCTCTAAAGATATCTTTTCCCAATTCCAATAATGCTACAAGAATAGGACCGAATAGACTTATCACCGATGACGATAACATTGAATATATTGAATCTGACGGGATAGACATCTAAACGGTAAAAGGATAAATGCTTGGCTTTGATAATGACATATCTCCTAGCCAGTTTGATGAACCTAATCAAAGAATCTAAAATTAAAAAACAACTAATGCTCCCTCCAAACCTCGAGTAAAAGGTATCAAAGAAACTGTTAATGGTGAGGTAATGGAAGTTGAGGATTTGGAAGACATGGATGAGGATGGGTATGATGAATTTGAACATCAATACTAGGAGGGCGAGCCTGGCCGAATGCAGAGATACCAAAGCAATAAGAACTTAGACTACGACTAGATTTTGTTGCATAAGAGAAGGAATGAGAGACAAAAATAGTTATAGAAGATTTATTTACCGCGTCTCGATGTTAATAGGGCAAACAAGATGAAGAAAAAAAAGATGACAAAATCTGTGAATTCAGGCAGGACTAATTAAAGATGATACTCGTATTTTTTGTAAATAATTAAATCATATTTTGTGGTCTTATCTTTATTATCTTATATATTTTTATTATTTTTATGGATTAGAAGCATCACAATAAATTTGAGCGTTATTCATTTGGCGGTAATTTAAAATAAAATTTAAGAGTGGAGACCATTTAGCAATTGGATTTGCAAATATCTATTTCACCATTAACAATTTTTCATCTTTTTATAACAAAAACCGGCGAATTATAATCTTTTTAATTTATAACTTTATTTGATCACCTTACTTAATAGCTCAATGGAATCCTTATAATCATAAAATAAATGAAAATTATCTTACTGTCCCTACTCATTATCCTCACCTTGAGCTAAACTATAGTTATTGTTCCCGGCATTGTTATCAGATATGCACCTTCAAATCCTCAGAGTTCTGCCACTCCACCATCCTAGCTAAAGTACAAAAGTATATCTCTGACTCAAATGGACAAAGTTTATGTGTTTCTCCTGTAACAAATCAACTCCTTCTACTCCTACGTGATTGACTTCAAATTAACTGAAGTAAATGAAAGAACAAGTGCAGACGGACTAAAAAAACAAATTGTTTTCAGCTACAATAAATAGAGCAAGACATCGACTGGTATTCCCACAAAAATTGATACCATTATTATGGCTTTAGGAATTGAAAACATGACTTACTTCGTTCTCTTTGACGGACAAACCATCAATTACGCCAATTATACTGGTATTTCTACTTTAATTTAGAATATTTGAAAAAGGCTAAAAATACAACTTCAGATACCTTAGCTGTCGGCGCGAGTAATTCAACCAATAATCGAAGCCCAAATGGAAGTTCAACAGGAGACCTGATTGTAGGCGCAAAAACAGCTGTGGATATTTTTAAGTTGAACTCTGATTAAATCTAAATTCAAAATTACCTACTATCAAAAGTGGAGAAGCTAAAAAAATGGACACTCGTTTCTTTCAAAACTCAAATCGTTGCAGGTAAAAATTATATTTTTACCTATACTGATGTCGCCACTAACATAACTGAATAGTATACTGTCTGGAATCAACCCTGGAACAATAACTTTTTGCAAATCAAATTCCCCAATGGCACTAGAATCAACAACCAACCTGTAGCCGCCAGCTTTGATTAAAATGACGGTGACTCTTAAAACATGGACACAAATAGCACAGCTCAAGTCCCCTAGAGTATTTCTGACGGTGACTCTTAAAACATGGACACAAATAGCACAGCTCAAGTCCCCTAGAGTATTTCTAATGGTGCCATTAAACCTCCTATTGTAGGTGGATTTGATACTTTAGATGCTAAAAAGTTAAATGATTAGCAAACTCAAATCAGGAACTTGATTGTAAAAAAAGTACCTAAATTGGCTACCTGGCAGCTTATTAATCTTGAAAGTCAGATAGTGCAAGGCATCAGATATTGCTATACATTTAAAGATCCTCAAAGCACCAAAACTGAGCGATATTGTGCCTGGAATTGGGACGGCAGTGTATATCTTACTCTTCCTGATGGTTCCATCACAAAAGATAAATTTACTATAACGTCCCTCCCAGGAAGTATGAGTGATACTTTATCTGCTAGTACTTCTGCAGCAGCCAAGATTAGTGCATGATAAAATATCTTTATTCAATTTGATTATTATTAATAATGCGTCAGAATTGCAAAAAAAGAATAGTAAATTTAATAAGAGATATAAAGGGAATATAAGCAAACAAAAAATGTAGCGATATTATGCTCATTATTGATGAGTTTACCACTCCTCTTTTGAACTCAGTCGTTGTGGATTTTTTTTCGCTCGGAGTTAAAAATATCACAAAAGTATCGCTTAAAAAGAAGCCTTAGCCTAAATTTGTTGGACTTTATTTTATTAGCGAGCAATCAATAAGTACAATTGTATAGGATTTCAAAAATGGTCCAATTTACCACTCTATCAACATTCTTCTATGTGAGGAAATAACAAAATAAATCATGAAAAAGATCTCGGACTAGAAACTCATTATATAAAGGTTGGCCTTCTTTGGATAGCTCATCATCAATGTCAAGTATCCTTCAAATAATATTTCGATGATTTGCTATGAAAATAGTCTTTTCAGCTCTTTTCTGAAGGGAGAACCAGCTGTTTCCCCACAGGTTCTAACTAACAGAATTTATGACGCTCTCGTTAGTGGATTCGATAATAACTTCAGAATTAAACTATATTATGGGCATAATAAGTATATTCAAAAAGTCGTTTAGGAGATGTCTGCTAAATATGCAACTATTGCTAAGTAAAAATCATTGTAGATCCAGTTTTAAAATAAATAACCTGAAAAGCAGTTAAAAACACTTAATTTCCTACTAATGGACCGCAAATCAGATTTATTAAGTCCTCTTGTTTCTAATTTTTACTACTTGAATATGATATCTGATATTTTTCAGGTAGATTTTTAGAAGAAGTAAGCTCAACTAAGATCTCAAAAAATTTTCAATATTAACTACGATGATCCTATCTTCTCCCAATACAGATACTTGCATATATCCAAAGTACCTGCTTTGATTTAACCCAATTTTAAGGAGTTTAAAACATCTAATAAAGCTGCACAACTTTCACAAGATAAAGGAAATGGAAATATAGCTTCTATGGATATCAAACAAATCATTCGAGATATTCCTGAGTTCAATAAGAAAGTTAAGAGTTATGAGGAACAAATCTAAATCGTGGATTAAATCACCAAAATCTCAAAGGAAGGGAGATTGGCTGATATAGGTTAAATTTAGCAAATGATAGTCAGTGGAATCGATGGGCATTGCGCATAAATTCCAGATAAGAGAATACTTGAAAGGACCCTATAATTCACAAATGGTATAACTGATTCTAAAAAAATTGTGAGAATTTTGACTTTAGTTCTTTTCTGTCTCAGTCTTTCTGAAAATCAAAAGAAGTCAATCCTAAACAAAATTAAGTTTTTTCCTTAATTTACTTCTTTTGGCCGATTCTTGTAAGAGAAACAATCTGTGCTTGTTCCCAAACCCATGAAATTGAAGATAAGCCCTTAAAGATAGAGATCATTTTTGCATTTGCACTAAAGCTTGGTGGAATCTATCATGATTGAAATTCTCGAAAGATAAGTTAGTAAACAAGTTAATTTGAAAGTCTTGGGATAATAAGTCAAAAAGTAGTCTAAATTTTAGAAAATAGCTAAGAAGTAACAGAGACATTGGGTTATATGCATTTTGGGTGGGATCAGTTTGAATTAAATTGTTCAATTATAGAGGCTAAAAATGAAATACTAGAATTTGTAGATAAGTTTTATTTGTACAGAAATACTGACTACATGGAACTATCTTTAAAAAATATAAAACTCATGGATTTAATGATTATACTTATCTTCATTATTTATTCCGCATTGCTTTAAAAATTCAACTATAATATATGAAATTTGTGATCAATCTAATCAAAACCCCACAGGGTTTTTCTCTCCTCTAAGGGGATGTAGAAGTCAATAAATCTGTCTCAAAGACAACAAAAGAAAAATCCTATTCTCTTTCCAAAAGTAACCTTTAAATAATAAAGAATTCGCACAGCAAAATTTCACTATCTACCCTTACATTTCCAATAAAGAAGCAGATAACCATAAGTATATTCTGATTCCTGCCAAAACACAATGGTTCAATCTGAACTCAGTACACTAAATTGAGAAGAAAGCTCTGCCAGAATGGTTCAAGATTAAAAAAGGGATACTTGCAACAATGGTAATCATTTCCCTATAAAGAGCAATATCAAGTTTTAAAAGCATGAAGAGCTTTATAAGAAATATAGAAACTACATAATTGATTTGGGAAAGGAAAAATACATTACTCCGTCATAAGCAAGAAAAGGTTTGGCGGGAGATGCTTGTGCTATAATAAGGATTCACCATTTTCTCTAAAAATGGGGACTCATCAACTATATTCATAAAAAACCAAGTAAATAAGTTTTAGGTCAAGCATAAAAACAATAGTAGATGAAACAAACACAGTTAACGAAAAGAAAAGATTGTTTTGATAAAGATAAACTTATTGTATCGCGTTCTTACGGCAAAGATGACCTCTAGTTACTCAAAAAAATAACTAAAAGATTCAGACCAGCCTGTCATTTTTGTGAGGGTATATGTGGAATAGTTTGGTATTAATTTAAGGATGAGTTTAAATTGAAGGCAATTGTTGATGTTAATGGCAAAAAAGGAAAGAAAATTGAAAATCAGTCATAAAATATAGATTATTCACTTATCCTTTGTGCTTCTTGTTTCTTTGAAGGAAACGTGCCAATTATTCTTTCAAGTAACACTTTTTAAAGAAAAACTGTTGTCGATAATTTAGGAGAGGAAGGTCATAATGAAAATTAAAAGAAAAAAGCAAATGAACAAAACAAAGTAGCAGAGGCTATTGAAAAGAATAAATTCAAAATACTAAAAACAGCAGAACAACTAAAAATGCAGCCATTGAATGTTTTCAGAATACTTATGACGATGCCGATTCAAAAAATTGAGAAAATATCTCGAATTTAAGCTTAAACAGATATTGAAAATGAGGATATTAGAAATACTTAACGTCAAGAAACAAAAAAAGAAAAGGCTGTAGACAAATAGAAGAAAAAGTAAGTTTAATAATTCGAGTCTTTAGAGGAAAAGATCAAAAGATAGGTCTCTAACCTTGAAAGCGAAGAAAGAGAATTAACTGAAAAGTTTTTCCAAAGTTGGCTTCTAAAAATAAACGCCAAATTGGAGCGCCTTAAATAATGGTAAAACGGAGTTTAGTCGAAATTCAAAGGCATTTAAAGGCAGCAGAAGAATATGCTGGCATCCAAAATGCAAGCTTTAGCAGCTAATTTGAATATATGAAACCTGATCCATAAAAACTAAAAACTCAGTAAAATTTATAAAAACGTAATTAAAGACACATAAATATTATATCAAATCATCTCAAAAACTGATGTTTGGTTGATATATGGAAAAACTTGAATTTTTAGAAAGTTCCATTTGTTGATATGTCCTCCCAGACAGTTGGTAGAAGTCATTTCTATTTTTATTATGAAATATCTGAGGATAAATGATGTAGTTATAGTAAAAAGGGCATTCCACTTAGTTTGAATTGTTGTAAGAGAGCGTTTATGAGTTTGTGAGACTAATATTATTACTTAGGTTTTATAAAATCCTAGTATTTTGTTGACCTAAAATTAAAGTTTTTTATCCCTCTACAATTTATGGATTGATTTACTGCTTTTTGCTCTGATTATTTTATTAAGTATAAACAAGTTATGCTAGTGAGCCTAATATCTTTTTAGCTACATCTTATTCTTTAATTTTTTTTCCGTCTTTCGATTTAGAAATTAGAGAATTGTATCTATTTTTTATCATGTGCTATGTACGAGTCTCATTCAGAAGAGGAACTATTTTTGAACATCTCTTGCCATTCTACAAGACATACTCCAAGATGATCGTATCTTCTTGTGGTTTCCAATCACCATGTTTTTTATTTTTGTCGAGATGATTTAGCCAACGTTCTCGGCACTGCTTAGGAGCTCTAAAAAATTGTCGATTAGAGTCATAGAAGATTTTTTTTGAGATTTAGTTCCATTTTCCAGGAGCATACTATTCGATACATTTGACAAGAATTTTATCCTCTTATTTGGTCCAATTAACTCTCTTTTTATTTTTCATAAGATTCAAGTGCTGAAATGTAAAAACTAGGGTTTTTTACCGAAGAAAATAGGTGATAATTCTTCGTAAATGGATTCTTTCTGAATACAAATGATTGTACAAACTATTTTTTATCTAGTTGCAAAAAATATGTGTAGCATAGAATAAACCAAACAAAAACTCTCCTTTCGTTTTAACTCCAGCTATTGTTGTCCAAATTCATCTCATTTGAGGTATTATACCTACATATTTTCAAAAATGTACCGATTCATCAAGTTCATGTATATATTAAGCATTGTTTATCCCTAAGTACGCTCGATTTTATAGGGTTGTATGTCATAGAGATGTTTTTGTTTTTAGATTATTTCATTGAAAAGTGAAGCAGAGAGTACTCTGGCCGCAACATCTGTGAATATCTAAACATTTCTTTCCATTTTTAATTATTATAGCTTTTTTGATAATCGTTTAATTTATATATTGAAGCTTTAATAAATTAAAATAGCCATAATCCAGTAGGGATTTTAAACTACAATAATTTTTTTCTTGTTAAAATGTAGGGTGTATCTCTCAGACTGAAAGTGATTAAACATTTAACGATAGCTAAAAACTTCAAGTCAGTATTTCGTATTTGCTCTTAGAGCGATTTAGAATCATTGAAACGGCACGTCTCAAAAAAAAGATAATGGAAACAAATGAGATCACTCTAAAAACGATTTTCTTGCTTGATATCATGTATGACTATTTTTTTAGCTTAAAAGTTTTAATAATCTAACTCTATGAGAGTTAATTTATTTTCATGTTGATTTTATATTGAAAAGTTGCTACTAAAAAGGATACTTGAATTAAAGTAAAGGGAATGCAGACTGGCGAGCTGGTAAATATCGAAAAAATCAAAGAGATGTATTTTATCTGTGTGATAGAGCTCTTAATAATTTAATTACAAATTTTTTCAATAGAAAATGATGAGCAAAGGATTCAAATATAATTGGGTAGATTTTTATGAAATGTAAGCCAAAATTGTTGGAAAGATGAGTAAATGACTTCCTTTCAAATTAGGTTTTATCTTTATTTAAAATAAAATATCAATTTGAGATCTGAGGAACATTATTAAGTTAAGAAAAAGATGTAGAGTATCAGAAAAAACTAATTTTTTAAAAAAAACTGCTTTGTTAATATTGAATTATCAAAATAAAAATGATATTATGTTTGACAGAAAACTTTTTTTAGCTAAATAAAGAAAACTGTAAACTTGAATTCCTCATTATTTAAAAACAAACTGTAATTTCAAATTAATTTTTATTTATAAAAGTTTATCAAGCAAAGGTTGATGTCGCTCATTACCTGAATATTCTCTATAAGAGATATAATACTCAAATTAAATTACTAAATGTTGGAATCAATCTGTCGAGTTTATTTAATAGTTAAGAAGCCTGAGAATAAAGAGGACTAAAATTTTTAGAGGGGTCTTATCAGAAAATTAATCTAAAATTGGGATACAGATTCTCCCATCAACTATTCTACACTTCTTAATATCCTCTCTAAATCTAAACTTACTTAAGAATCAATAAAGCAGAAAGAGGTAGAAAAAAATTAAGCCCAGAATAAATTTGTTTACAATCATTTTTTGTCCAAAGGTCTTTTTTCATTTTTTGAATCAATGATTTTCTTTTTTTCAAACTCTTTTTTATAGATTTTGTTAGTATACTCTCTTGCCTCTTTGTCTTTCAGAAGATTTTTATCAAGATTTTTTCCGTTGTAACATGTGATATAGTCTGTATTCTAATGCGTCAAGACCTTTTGTTCTGCTAAGAATTTCTATAAGATTAATTTTTTGTCAATCAACATAAGAGGGATCACATCTTTATCTGTAAGCTTCATTCCTGGTTTTATCAAATGACACATTATTTCAGTTACCTTCTCAGCGACAAAAGGAATAGACCATTCGAAAAGATTCATAAAGTTTGGTAGTAAATAAGGGTGTGCGCTTTCCAAAAATTGTTGGATGTCCAAGGTATTATTCTTAATAATAAAAGGCTTACTTTGAATCTGATAACTGCCCCTTTATTATTGTAAAAACCGCAGTAATTTGGGGCAGAAAATATCGTTATGACAGTTGGAAAATCTTTTTAACCGCTCCAATTATACATTTTGTATCCTTGAGCTTGAGCTTAATGTGCACGTATCACAGAAACCAATCCATTTTTTTGAAGAAATTGAGAGGTTAGCTCCTGCCCGAAGAAGTACGAACATCCTCTGGATTCATTCACTCTTACGAGTGTCCCTAATTTTCCTGACTAACTATCGATAGGATCAGCCCACATCAAATCGCAAAATACACCGGATGCTGGTATTTACTTGTTTCTTTACAGTTTTTCGATGGTTTGGATCTTCTTAAGAAATATTTTACTGTCTTTACTTCTGCAGAAATGCCACCATGAACACATAAGAATTTATTATTGATGAGGGCAGCTAAAGGCAGATTGTCAAAAAGATCCATGATGGAATCGTAGATTTATTGGTCGTATTTATAGAGACCTATATGAGTTATGGCTTTACATTATTCTCTAAAATTGAAATAAGAGGTCATTTGACGGCATTAGTGATTTCCTCTGAGCAAATGTACAGTATTTTTATATTTAATTTTGATTGCCATAATGAGAGCAATCACTTCGATGCCAAAAGCTCCCCTGTCAACATAATCTCCCAAGAACAAATATTTTGTGGACTATAGAGGTCCTCCTATCTCATTTTCAATTAGCTTGATAAAATCATAAAATTGACCATGTGTATCTCCGACGATCGTAACTGGATCCTGAATTCTGATTAAATTTGATTCAGCAACTACTTTAAGAGTTATTTACCAAAGATTTGTTTAGCTTTTTTTATCAATTCTAGGAATAACTTTTTGTTCAGCCTTCCTTCTCTTTTCAGAAATTTTTGAAGAATTCGGATGTCTATTGAATTATTGGGAAAGAGCTGCTGATATGTCAAGGATCGCTGATATGGTAGAGGGATAGTATTAACTTTCCTGGTACTCATGGGATCTTTAAGTTCGAGGGTCATGTATAATTAACTCTGTTTTTTATTACGGCAATTAAATTGTATCTATCTTTATGATAAAATAAATAAAAGTAAATGTTGAACAAATAACCATATTGAGAAGAATAAAATATATTTTTTTAATAATAAATTCATAAAACTAACTTATAGTCACTGTAAAATAGATTTTAAGAATATAAAGCCTAAAGTATTGATTATAACTATTAACGTTTAAATTTATGAAAAGTAGAAGTCCAAACAAGAACACACTAACTCCTAACAACGAAGAAAAACTAAAAATAATAATAAGAATCAGGCCTGTGCTTAATTAAGAAGACCCCAATATGTTTGTTAACCTTGAAGATGTACACTTTATAATACTCAGAATGATACTCTCGAAATAAGAAGACCTGGAAACCTTTCTTTTATGAAGTTTAATAACATCCTTCCCCAAGAATCAACACAAAAAGATGTGTTCTCTTTAGTAGAGGATTCAATAAGACAATTCCTAAAAGGAATAAATACAACTATTTTTGCATACGGACAGACAGGTGCAGGCAAAACATACTCAATTATTGGAAACTATTCTCCAAACGAGAGCCAAGAAAATTTGTTTAACTTTTTATCAAGTAAATAAAGAGGAATCCTCTCTCGTTCTCTTGAAATGATTATGAATATCGCCACTAAATAGCCAACCTATCGCTTTTGTGTCTCTTTTTATCAGATTTACAACTAAAAGATTTATGATTTGTACAATTATACCAACGTTGGATTGTAAATTAGAGAATCAAAGAATGGGTAGATCTCTATTCCTGACTTAGTTACAGTTTAGATCAATAAAATGCAGGAAGCAATCCATTTTTTGATGATCGGATTAAGAGTAAATCTCAAATAATTTAGAATAGAGCAACAGGATATACTCAAGCTAACGCTAAAAGTTCCCGATCTCATTCGATCTTTCAAATAAGTCTTGAAAGACCTGAAGGGGATGATATAGTTACATCTTCAGTAATAATTGATTTATTTAGCTTAGAATTGTTGATTTGGCAGGATCTTAAAAATTTAAAATACCATCAGACCTCACAGCTACAGAAAAATAAATCAGAATTCAAGAGTTAACCAGTATTAATGGAAGTCTTTCATGCCTAGGCCATTGTATTTCAGCTCTTATCGATAAAACTAGAACACACATTCCCTTTAGAAATTCGAAACTCACAAGAATCCTTAGTGATTCTTTATTGGGGCAAGGAAAAATGAGATTCATTATTTGTATAAGTCCTTCTGTCTCAGCTTCAGCTTAAACTTTTTCAACTCTACAATTTGCCAATAGAGCTAAAAGAGCAATTTTCGATAGAATAGAAAGTAAAAGTTCTCCAGGACAAAAGAAGAAAACCTCTACTGAAGAACTAGATGTTTTTAAAAAAGACTTATAAAAAGAAAGATAGCTAAGAGGAATAGTTGAAAAATAGTTAATTGAAGTGAAAAAGTAAAATGATATACTTAAATATCAAAATTAAAAGTTGATAGCCAAATTAAAATCTGAATCATCAATGCTACATCGAGATAGTAAAAGCTATGAAAAGGATTCAAGTATTATCTCCAAAGTGGGCTACTATGATTTAAACAAGTAAAATAAAGCTAAAGATTAAATGCTAAGACTTCCTATCTTTCAAACGAATAGGAACAACCCAATTAAATAATTTCACCCTTCTCCATCTCCAAGGGCAACCAATACAAATAATACATCAAACGATAATCAAATGATTCAAAATCAAGCTTCACAAGGTTCACAGACCTACATGAAGGCAGTTAACATAAATAAGAAAAAAGTAGATTTTTAGAAGAAAATTAGAAAATTCATCTAATATGACTCCCAAGATTAAAGTATTCAACAAAATAGAAACAATGGATATTCTTTTGATAACGACACTATCAATTCTTAGCTCCAACACAATCATAATGAACCTGAGAAATCTATGAAAATGGTTTACAAAAATCATAAGGTGGAGCAAAATTAATAAGAAATTTAATGGGATAGTCATAAAGATGACAGCAACGAATTCAGTATTTCTTTGTCTATTTAGTCCAAAGAGCTTGCACCAAAATGAATATGCCATAATTCCATTAACTCAAAACATAGATGTAAAAAGCAAGAAAATAATTGCTGAATCTTCGTAAAAAAGACAATTAATTGTAGCAGAGAAAAATAAATTTAAGATGATATATTTTTTTCTATATTAAACAATTATTAATAATGGGAAACAGCGAACAAAACAAGCAAGAAAAAGGTAAGTTCAATACAGAGCACCCTCGTTTTAAAAACGCCAGGTTAACAATCGATAAAAAAGTGGTATTGTAATAGAAGTATAATTAACAACAATTCACAGAGATTGCTCAAAAAATATTTTCATTCAATCCTCAAGATAAAAAGTTACCCTTGCTATTTCCAAAAATGCAGATGACACATTCTTAAAATTTATGTGGAGTAGATAAGTCAGTCAATGTAAATTGAACCTAATGTAGATGATTTACCATTATTGTAAATTTACTCTCTACGAGGAAATTTCTAGAAGAAAAGCGATGAAACTCAACTTCTAGTAGACTGAACTCTGGTTTTTACTTTATAATCTTACACTTGGCAGCTCCATATTCCAAAGAAAGAAACAGAAATCAGGGGATATACGTCCCAGAAATATTCTTATCGATTAAAAAGGAGATATCTTCATTATTAATTCTTTGACATTTCCTTATGAGCTTACAAATTACTACAAATCTCTTTATCACAAATAAAAAACGTATCTAGCACCTTAATAACTCGCTGAACTTTAAAACGAGCTTAAGTATTGCAAATCGGACCCAGTAATTTGCTAATCTTTTTCAATCGGATTAACAATGTTGGATGCATGCCTCTTAACTGATTGTTAAGAGCTCTATGACTTCTAAGAGTTCAATTTCAAGAACTATCTTTTCCAATAGAATTTAGTTGCGATGAAATGTTTAGGCCTCAGTCCATTCTTCATAAAGACGATTCTAAATCTGCTTGAAGTTCAATGCTTCAATAGACCTACTCCTGGATAAGTCTTAGCAATAATTCACCCCTATGAAAAAGATATTATGGAGCTAAATCCTTTTATGCCAGATAGATAAAAGTCAAAGCGTAGCCTATAATAATTCCAAAGTTGTAGACAAACATTTTGATTGTTATTTTTACTATTATTTAATTTGTTGTAATTTCTATCTATAATCTGTCATAATTGGTGTTTTCAAGTAAAATTTATTCTTAAAAAAATAAAGATAATTTGAGCGAATCAAAAGCGATTGCTAATTCAATACTCATGTAGAATACCTCCAAATTGAAATGAGCTCATATTATTTATCTATTTATAACCTTATAGAAGATGGAACACCTTATTGACAACAGACTCAACAGATCTTTGGCCATCCATGACCTTGATAATC
>Ga0194117_10003035_pt1 | contig 17248 bp, 8 predicted proteins | sample TA2MahsurfametaG_FD_160579 | JGI IMG/M metagenome (GOLD analysis project Ga0194117, IMG submission 160579) | Freshwater microbial communities from Lake Tanganyika, Tanzania - TA2015009 Mahale N1 surface | ecosystem: Environmental > Aquatic > Freshwater > Lake | place: Tanzania: Lake Tanganyika...
GGGGAGACTATTTGCGTCGATATAGATATCTTATCCTTAATCACACATCAAAAGGAAAAATTTTAAACGAAATTTCTGTAGGCTTTGGAGCGAATTTTAACAAGACTTTTGGAAATCTTAATTAATAGAGCAGAATATGATAGTTATTTAGGATTTTTCTAAAACCTTGTCGAATCAATAAATAAGGTACTTGTGGAGAAAAATTACAAGCAGATTGCAGAGATGTGTGTTGAAATTTCCAATATATTTGAAAAGAAAAAAACAAAAAAAGCTATGAAATTCATTATTGAGCTGTTTAATCCCGCACTTCTCAACTTTTACAGATAGAAAATGGGAAAGGACCTATCTCCTACCTAAACCTTATAGATTATTGAAAGATACTACAAAAATTTAGATATAGATAACATCTCTAAAATTAAAGCTGAATCCAAGAAATGATTAAATTGCATCTTAAAATTATCAATTTGAGCTATAACTATTATTTTAAAAATATATTATAACTTTTTTATTTTAATCTTTATTACCTCGAAGGACAGCAAATGCTTTTTTCAATATTTGCCAGTTCTTTTTCATAAAATAAATGAACTAGTAGTATTTAGTATTTTATTTATCTATTTTTGTAGTCTTTTATGAATTTTTCAAAAACTTATTAACTTCGCTTCTGACAAAACGGTCATTTATGAATGTTTTAAAAATTAGGAGACAATTATTATTTGGGAATTTAATAATATATACAAAGGTCTTTTACAGATGGTCTCAGCCATCAAATCTATAGTAGATTAATATAAGAAAAAAGTACTTGAACAAAATGATTGGAGCATTATGTCCGAGCGTAAAAAAATATAAGCAGAAATATCCAAAAAATCAGGCTCGTTTTTCTTATCCTTGATCCTCACTGTTTTACTTGATGAAAATGATGTTGAGATTAGTACTTAAAATAAACTCGAAAAATATAAAAGAAAACTGCTTTAAAGACTCAAAATGAAATACAAATAAAAAGATGAAGTTTTATAAAGGATTTTCGGAATGTTCATAATGTAATTCATTCAAAAAAATGACCAACTAAGTAATATATACAATTAATTTGATACTTACTTTGAGGTTGAGGAGTTGAGTTAGGACTCTATGGATATAAACTCTTAAGACGAAGATAATCAAACCAGCATTTATTCGTTGCCTACTAATATGTCACAAATAGCAAGTTAAGATATGCAAAGTAACTATAACAAATTAGTTGAAGAACAAAGTTTTATCAACTTTTTTGATTAAAACATCTAAAATGATGAAGCTCACTAAAATGTTGTTAATTAGTACATTATAAAACTATCAGCACCTCAGACCGAATTCACCTACATATGTCAACATTTTGGATGGAGAGGTGCTTTTAAGGATAAGTTTTTAAGCAATGGAAACTTTGAGGTAACAGCTGCAGTTGATTTTTAGTTCAAAAATTTCAGAAAAGAACTAAAAACAAATGCAGAATATAAAAATAAAAAAATAGCTCGAATGTTATCGGCTGCAAAATTATTGAGAAGTCTCTATATTTCTTTTCCTTAAGTTTGGACAATTTATAGTAAAATAAGAAATGAGAAATCACTAATTATTCCTGAAGATCCTCATAACTCACTACTTTTGCAGCAAGCGATAAAAAACGATAAAGTTGAAATCGTTAAGGCAAATAAAAGAAATTAAGATGAATTTTAAAGATAACTTTGTCAATATTTAAGTCAAATTTCAAGCTTCAAATCAGAAATGAATATACTTTTACAACAAATAAATGGTATGTTTACTCACCCTAAGATGGAAAAGATACCATTTGATAATAGATGGAAAGTTAAGGGAGAACTATTTATGAAAAATAATTCAACCGGATAAACCAAACAATATGTAGAAATAGAAATCAATACGAATTCAAAACAGGCTGAAGAAATAGTAGCCAAGAAGATTTTATCAAAAATGTATCTTTAAAATAGAGAAATTCTTGAAACAATGGCGATAATAAAAAAGAAGAAGGGTTTTAAAACTTGATCAATTTATCTTCATCAAAAAATCATCTTTATTATTCAAGCCATACTTGTTTTTATAAAGTTAAATTAAAGACCATTCATATAAATATGAATAAAGATATTTTAATCGGAATCGGCGTTGGATCACTTGTAACCATCCTCGCTTCATATGGTTTGAAAGCTATCTCGCACTAAAAAGTAAAAAAGGATCTGTCTAAACTTCTATTTGTTGGTATAGAGTTGGGAGGAACCAATTATAGTGTAACTTTTGGCTAACCTGTAGTCAATAAAGGTGAAATAGTAGATTTCCGCATCATAAAACGTAAGAACGGAACAACGTACATTAACCCAGCCCAATCTATCAAATAAATTGTCAGTTTCATTCGAGAATACAATGACTCAATAATAGCATAGACAAAAAATGTTATTGAGCCCATTTATTTTATTGGAATAGCTTCATTTGGACCTATCTGTTTGGACAAGAATAGTCATATTTATGGCTCTATAACAACAACTCCCAAAGAATTGTGGAAAGGTATAAATGTACTAAGAGAATTAACCAGTGATTTTGTAGGAGTAAAATCTAATATTGATACTGATGTTAATGCTGCAGCTTATGCAGAGTTTAGACTTGGAAAACATAAAGTTAAATAGTCACTTGCCTACATTACAGTAGGAACAGGAGTTGGCGTAGGTATCATTGCAAACGGAAAAACTGTTCATGGACTAACTCATCCATAAGGAGGCCATATCATGTAAATTGATTATGATTCAGAGCTTAGAGACATCCTTAGTAATTCAGACATTTCAAGGGTGTTTGCCCTTACCACAAATAACAAACATGTATCTAATCAATGGTCTGTAACAAATCGATTGCTTAAAGATTGAAAGTAGACTTCATTGCTTTAGCAGATATTCCTGACGACTCCAAAGTATGGAAACTAGTTGGATTTTATCTCGCCCAATTATGCTTGAACATAACTTTATCACTTTCCCCTGAAGTGATAGTAATAGGCGGAGGGATTATGAATCGTAAAATTCTCTATAAAATCATTCACTAACAGTTTATTAGGATGTTAGCGGGATATGTCTAAGACCCACTACTTGGCAGCAGAATCTAATAGTACATAGTTCCTCCTCGTTTGGGCTCAGATGTTGGTGTAAAAGGAGCAATGTCTTTGGTTCTATTATGATGTAGATTATAATATCATCTATTTTAATTAATGACGAGTTAAAATTTGCCTTCACCATTCACCATCTTCTCAACGTAGTTGATCAATAAAGTCAAACCTATTTTGCAGAACTATAACAATACTCCCTTCAACTATTTTTAGATTTCACATCGATCAGCCTTCTACAAAGAACTTAACGAGTAGTCAATGAGAAATTTTGTCAACTATTTCAATGTACCTTTGAATTACCATATTTTCTATCTACAACCATTGAGTGCGGAGTGTTCTGTACCTTTTAATCTTAACAAGCTTACGAATAATCGTTCTTTTTATCTGGTAAATGATTAATACAGTTAAAGGAACTATTAAGAAGCTTTGAAGATCAATTCTAAAACTATCAAAATATCAAAGATGGAAGATAGACTTTCTATTATTAAGAAATAAGGCTAGTCTTTTTATTTTTACACTTTTTACAATAAACTTTCATTATAAAATGGTCAGTTTATCGATGAACCTGAACCTATTTAATGCTAAATTCTAGTCTGCAGTCTCAATAACTGTGCTTATTATGAAGAAATTAATATTTCGAAGCATGGTATAGTTATTTTTGAAGGCGGGAGAGGTTTTGGTCTCTCAGGTTTTGCTTATGCTATAGTTCGAAAAGATTTGGTTGGAATGCACCTATAAACTTGTCCCGACATGGTCTGTTACTAAAAGACACTAAATGCAAATTCAGTTATAAACACTCCAAACACTCTCGTGACTTTGTTTACTCAAATGCATATCTAATAAAATCTTTAATTAGGTTATACACGGCAAAAAATAAAGGAGGAGTTGAAGATAATAAAGTAATAATATTAGAAATATCTGTCAAAGTATACAGAAGTGATTGATTGGCATGCAGAAGGATTAGTTAAATTCAAACTTCCATCAAATTACAAGGTATAAGATGCCGAATAATATGGTTTGGTAAAGGATCAGTATCTAGTAATTTTTTTACAACCTATCAATAAAGGAAAGGCCTCTATTTTTGCATCTAGAATATTTAAATGATTCTAATAATGGATATGTGATAACTTAGTTATTATACAATACAATAATTTTTATTTAGACCATGTCCTACCTTCCCTACTATCCCTACACCTATGGGTAAATCATTTTAGACTAAGATCACTCTACTATCCATATTATGACCCTTTGTTTGTTAGAAGTTCAGTCATTTAAGCTGAAATCGCAGCTTCAAGGTTGAGGAGATCAAGAGTCGAAGCATAGATAGCTACTGATAGGGCTTTGAGGAGATCGAGAATATAAGCTTAAGTTGCTGCATCTCGTATTGCAACTGAAAATGCTTTGAGAAGATCAAGAATATAAGCCTAAATAGCAACTGAGAGTGCTCTAAGAAGATCAAGAATTGAAGCCGAACTAGCTGTATCAAAAGCAGCAACATAAAGCGCACTTAGACGTTCAAGAGTGGAAGCAGAACTTGCAACTGAGTCTGCTTTGAGAAGATCACGTGTTGAGGCAGAGTTAGCTGCTTCTCTTCAAGCCGCTGAAGATGAAAGCAGACGTAGACGAGTTTAAGAAGATGTGAACAGAATTTTGACAAGATATTGATTTGGATTCCATCTATATACCTTTTACAATTAATAAAATAAGATTTCTTAAAGCTAGACAAGATCAAACAAATCAATACATGCCACGGAAATTGCCTGCGTATGCCATTGGACCAACTGGAGGATGGGGCTATATTAATTGCAAGTTACCACAGCATCGAATTGAGTAAATTTAGGAATCATATTATCTCCTCTCAAACGAATAAATGCGGCTTTGTTTCCACTGAAGTCACAGTAGTTAGGTGCAGAGAAAATAGTTATGCATTGTTTATCGTGAGTTTATTCATAACCATTGTGTTTTACCTCATGTGATCTAATCAAAAGACCTAAATATTATGATTGTTACTTAGTTTATTTTCAGCTAAGAATTTTTTAGTAATATCTGGACCGAAACACATCGAAGCTCCTCTCTTACTGATTGAATGCCCAGGCTTATCTGTAGGATCTGCCCAAAGCAAATCGCAAATAAGTCCTTTTTATGGAGGTTACATATATCTATAGATGTTTCTTATATCTTTAAGAGTGACACCATCATAAGATGGTAGTCCACCATGACAAACCATAACTTTTTAATTGAAAACATATGCCAAAGGTAGGTAGCAAAATATTTGAGAAAATGCTTCGTAAACACCTACATCTTTATACTTAGCTTCTACTTCTCCTTTAAATCCATAGATATGGTTCACTTGTTTGGCTTCATGATTGCCTCTAGTCATATGTAGAAAATCTTTATTAGCACACTTCCAAGCAACAAGTGTTAGAATACACTATACTGAAAAGGATCCTCTATCTACAAAATCTCCATTGAAGAGGTACTTATTGTTGATGGCTGGATTACCATTAAGTTTGAAGATATTGTAGAGATCATAGTATTGACCATGGATATCACCACATACAGTTATCTACTCCTCATCATTTACAGAGTAATCTACTAAAGATTGATATCCCGATAAAATATCTTTGCATTTTTAGATTAATTGCAAGGTGTATCTTTTGTGTAGGCTCTTTTGATCTTTGAAAATTTCCATTAACTTAATAACCCTATGTCAAAAAATAACTACCATTATGAAGTAACTTCCTATTTTTCATCGAGTTTTAATCCTGTATAGGTAGATTAAACTTAAATATCTCTCCAATTTTTATAGGCTTTTTACTATTCTTTGGGTGCTTCTTTTCTAGTTTCGTCATGAAACATTGCCAACTTTTTATTTTTTAAATATTACTCATTTTGCTTCTTACAGTCTGCTAATTTCTGGTAAATCATTTGATCTTTCTTTCCTGAAATTTCGAACGCCTGCTTTAAAACATAAATACTTTAAGGTAAGCAGAGTAAGCATCTTTGTAACATTGAAGAACTTCCTTAGCAAATGCAAGTCTCAAGTATCCCTTTTAGTATTGCGGATTTTTATTAATACTAGCCTATGCATCAGGAACAGCTAGTCCATAATTCTATTGTTTGATATTCGCAAAAGCTCGATTGGCATAGTAGATGGCGATTTTTTATTTGGTGACTCTGGATCCTTCGGTTTCAGCAAGTTCAATAGCTTTAGTATAATTTTCTATCGCCTTCTAAAAATCATTGGCCTTAAGGTTTGCATTACCGTCCTCCTTGAATTTCTAAGCTTGAGCCTGTATATCTTACATACTGTCAACTTCAATTATATAATAACTACTTTAAAATCTTTGAATAAATAAGTAAGAGCTTAAATAAAACGGCTTTTAACGTTATTGAATATTAATCATAGTCGATATTAGATAATTCAGATATTTTGGATAAAGAGATCATCTTCAAAAGTACTTATCACCTCTCTGTGGAACATAAGGATATTTGGAAGGTCTAGGTCCATATTACAAAGCTCCGGGGACTGGACAAACTGCAAAGCATAGACCACATCCAGTACAATCTTGGTTAATCTCAGGTTTATGTGTTTTAGTGTCAAATGAAATGGCTTGGTAACCAGAATCGAGACATGTCAAATAACACTTGCCGCAGTTAACACAAAGATCGTCATTGATGACAGGGAACTTTTGTTCTTTTGACATATGATTAATATCTTTAAAATGATGGTTTCCTGTTCCTCTGATATCTTTCAAAGTAGGGACTTCTTTGATATTTACTTATTGTGGTTTTTCACCATCTTTCCAGAAAGAAAAGTTATTTATGTATGATTTCAAAGTTTGACTTTATTGGACAGGTGGACTTTGTCCTTTCCATCCTTTCTTCTTAAGATCTTCTCTTTTGGTCAAGTAAAGTGCTGCTTTGAGTCCAGTATTGAGATCTTGAATGATTCCAAAGTCTTGCTCTTGAACGGCGGAAGCAATCTGGAAAACTGAACAACGTCCGAACTTAGCATAAGAAAGAGCATGATGAGAATTAATTATTCCACCAGTTGCCATCAATTCAGCTTTATTAAGATGGGGGTGATTAGCGATATTAGTGGCAACTCTAAGAGCAATAGGTCTAAGAACAGATCCACAGGCTCCTCCAAAGAATGTTTATTTTTGAGGTCCTACTCCGGGATAAGGTTATAAATTTTGATCAGGATCCATGAAAGAATACATAGTATTTGTGGCTGAAACTCCTACTCCTCCAGCATTTAAAACTGATTGAGTAATTTGTTAGGTGATAGTTGAATTAGGTGACAATTTGACAAAAACTGGGCCGGAATAGTAATTTCTTACCCATTTTACAATCTATTCAACAACTTCTGGAACGTCTGAGCATGCTCTACCCATGCCTTTGTCAGGCATACCATGATTACATGAAAGGTTAAGCTCCAAAATATCAAATTTAGCATATTATGATAGTTTTGCAAGGTCTTACCAATCCTGTTGATTGTGTGAAGCCATAAGCGAGCCAACGATTACTTTGTTTGGGAAATCTCTTTTTAATTCTCTTGCTCCTTCAACCCAATATTTTGCTTTCTTTTCAGAAATAAGTTCGATATTTGAAAATGAAGGTTCTTTTCTTAAAATATCATTTGTAGCTTTGAAGATACGAGGAGCTACATTTACTATCTCATCCTTGTCAAGAACGAATGTTTTAGTAACAGCAAATCCCCATCCCATTTCAAAGGCTCTTCGAATCATAGGATAAGAAGTGGCTGGGGGTGCAGAGGCAAGACCGTATGGATTATCAAAGTGGACACCTGCCATCTCGGTTGAGATATCTACTTAATCGATTTAAGTAAAGAATCCTGGAAGATTAGGTGTGTCACCATAGTTGATACCATATTTTTCTCCAATAGCTTTATGAATGTGCCAACTTGCCACTTTTCCGTCATTGACAGCATCAACGAGGTTGTTAGTTCCAATAATATCTCCTCCTGCAAAGACATGAGGTTTATTTCTATTTTGCATAGTGTGCCTGTTGATGACAACTTTTCCTTTCTCATCTTTCACAAGTTGCTAGATAGCAGTCTGGGTATTTTTTGAACCAAAAGCACTAATAATATAATCTGATTTTATAGTTATTTTTTAGCCTGTCTTGTTATAATCTTTGCCATCGAAAAAGTATTGTTCAAATTCTACACCTACTGAAACTCCATTTTACTTGAGTACTTTACTTGGAGTCAGATTGGAAATGAAATTAATTCTTTCGTAAACGGAAGGATCGAAAATCTAACTGTTAGCACGCATATCATTGAATCCTCTTCTAAAAACGAGAGTAACTCTCTAAGCACCAACTCTAATTGCAGATCGGGCACAATCCAAAGCAGTATCTCCGATACCTAGCACAATAACATGACCACTTAATTTATAGATTTTTTCTTTTGTTTTAGATATTTTAACATTCTAACAAACATTGGGCAAGAAGGATTTGGAGCTGAAGACATTTGGTAACATATAAGCTTCTTTTCCTAGCTAGTCTTTAGGAGAGTTAAGACCGCTTCCTACAAAAATGTATTAGTAACCTTATTTTTTCAATGAATCTTAGGTGATGTCCTTGCCAAACTATTTATTGTAGTGAACTTTTACACCAAGTTCTTCAACAATCTGGATTTACCAAAGCACATCCTCATAGTTTGATCTGTTTGCTGGAATTTAGTTTGTAACTAAACCTCCGGCATAGCCATGTTTTTCATAAATATGGACATTATTATAACCTAGTCTTGCCAAAAAAGCAGCACAAGAAAGTGATGCTGAACCTGCTCCAATTAAAGCAATTTTAGTATTCGCTACTCTGCTGTCTAAAGGCTTCAAATTAGGATCACGAATTTGTTTTACTTTCATTTATTTAAATACTTTACAAGCGAATTATTGGAGCTTTCCGATTTCAATGGTTCCTCCTTAAAGCCAATAAGCATTACAAGTTGAGGCACATAGTTAACTGACGGGACAGAGTCCACCACACGATAAACCAAGGGGATTGTCAGAGAGAATAGTTTTTGCAGCACCATAATAGTTGTTGTTTTGAATTTGATAAATGAATGTTCTTATATCGATTCCTACTGAACACGCTTTTTGGCATGGACTATCAGCACACTTCATACATCTAGAAGCTTAAGTGACTGCCTACTTTTAGGTGTAAATTCTATTATGAAAATCTCTGGTCCAGTTGTGGAGAAGGTCAGATTTAGGTATTCTTTTGAATTTGATCTTATGCTCTTCTCTATATTTCTATCTAGTATGGGTGTCAATCACTTGAGGTTTGTTGAGTTGAGGGGCAGTAGGGAGGATGTTTTCATTAATCTCTTTGGAGTATTTAGTAAGAGCGAAGGGATTGATGTTGAAGCGAGTGAGACGAGATAGCATGTTAATTCAATCTTGTTGACAAAATAAATAAGGAATTAATGAAATAAAAACTTCTACTTCAATAATAAATGTGATTTAATAAAATACTATAGTTTTCAGTTTACAAGCAGTAGAACGTAAACTATTCAGTTTTAAAATGAAAATTATTTTAAATAAATAATAAAAATTGTATTGGAAGAGTAGTTATGGCTTGTTGATTAATTTAATAATTGTTCAAAATAAATATAGTTATTATGAAAATTATCATCTTTGCGCTGTTAACTGTCCTCTCTATCGAAGAGATTCTGTTCGCTAGCCAGCCCTATATCATCGGAATAGTGCATAGTACTACCTATGTGCCATCAATCTAATCATATAGCGTGACTAAAACAATCTTCCAAAGGGATATAGATTTAAGATTTGCCAGAAATATTTCATCAGATCATTTCATCCAAAAACATCTACATTAAAATCATAATGGAGTTACAAAAGATATTTAGATGATAAAAGCTAATAAAGACAGTAAAACTCACTTGACTAAAAATTAATAAGTATTAAAATACAGCGAAAAGGAGAGCTATTTCGTACAGCTTTATAATAATGGCATTTTTCTATTGATCTTTCTTGTTGGCTTTTTCATTGTACTGTATAAAAAGATCAAACCATAGCGCGAAGTCATAAGAATACCCGATTTCTAGCCATCATTATCTTCAGTTGGAGTATCTGAATTTAACGCTGAATCTTAATAAATTTTGTGAGTTATCTTTTTTAATTTCTATTATACGTTTCATTTCGATATTTAAAGAAAACACTCATTATAAAAAATCTTTGCCTTATTAAAGTTTCCACTACCAAGGCGAAGGAGAAATGATTTCTAACTGTCTTCTGACGATTGATTTCTTAGAGTTGGACTAATGTTTTGTAGGCGAGAACATTTTTACGGGAGCATACTGGGTCGATGGCCTTCGATGATGTTCAGGAGGAGCCAGCTAAATAGTTACGATTTTATAAGATTTCGTTCTAAATCAACAACAAATTACATACTACTCATTCTTCTGAAGCGTGAAGCTTTTTTAATTTAAGTTAATTGGTCTCTCTCTTTGTTAGTAATATAGGAGTACTGTTGTTGCGTATATGGATTTATTTTTCGATGATAATCGTTTAAAAACTCACATTCGAACTGCTACTCTTGGCATTTTTAGTTTTTTTACAGCAACTTGCTTCTTTTATATTATCTTGTTTCCCTAACATTGACAAATTAACGTTCCGATTCATTTCTACTTTGTAAACCTTGATTATTTCGAATGAAGGTTGCATCCACAAGGTTCAGTTTTTTAGGCTTGCTGCTTTACGGATTTGTTTTATTATGAGATTTACTATTAAACATGTCTATTGTTTTGAGCGGCTGATGAAAATCATTTATGGAAGGTTAGCTCTTTAACTCGTTGTTTACTTCCATTGCTTTAGGCTTTAATAAGTTTAAAGTATATCGTTCTGCTCTGCTATTTGAATTTCTTTTATTTACGCGTTTCCTTTAAGCCAAGGATTTTAAAAGTTGTAGAGGTAACTTTGAGCGAGGAGGTGAACTTTCTTGTGAGAAGATATCTGAATCTATGTTTATTGTTCTTAGATTCGAATATTGTACAGCTTTCATCAAATAAAATTATATTAGTGTAAACTTTACTACTCCAGAGCAAGAGACAATTAAATAGATCTTTTGTTGTCTATCATATTTTTGGGAGCCTTTAGAATTCCTGAAATTAGAAATAATTCAAGAGTAAAATTTGTGAACATCAAAGGGCATTATTGTATGACATGAGCGAAATCATATTTACACACTTTCTAATTGACATTATTAACAAAGAGATCTCTCACAATTCAAAAATCAAAAAAATCTTTTTATTCAATTTCTTTTTTCTTAAAAGATAGTTTAGAAAAGATTAGCAAGATTTCAATTTTATAATGGTTGCATTTTATAACTTTGAAGCCGGATATCAGACTGTTTTTTGACTTGTGCATTTCTTTTTAGGATTGAAGAATAAAAAAATATCTCAACATAATGTCTGAACAATATTGACGAAATAATCATCATTCATCTCTTAAACTTCATTTTTTTTTTAACAGTCTCTTCACTCTAAGAAAATATATATTTAACTGTCTTAACGTTTAAGTATAACTTAGCAATTATGCTACTTTCTGAATATATTACATTCACAATATTTGAAACACGAGTTTTTCTAGTTACAGCAGTGCTTTTTATTCCACAATACTATCAACTTTCTCCATTACCCTTCTCTATGTGATGTCTACTTGCCTGCTTCATAGCGACAGTTATAGAGACCATCACGGATTCTATCACATATTGTTATCGCTTTATATTTAGCAATTGCAAAAGTTTCCTCTTCCCCAATCTGGTGATCACAAGAAGAGAAGGTGGTCAGACCCTTTACGATATTAGATAATTTAATGATATTAAAGAAAGTTTAAGTCAAGTGTATGGATAAATTAATATTAGAAGTAAAAAGATAAAAAATTATATAAATCACTCTAAAATTTAGAGGCTTCAGATATTGAATGTCTCAAAGAAATCGATATCTATAACAGTTAAGGGGACAGATTTTTCTTTGAGTTAATAACAGGGAATTTATGGTATTTTTCTCTTGCTAATCTTGTAAACCTTGGAAATTTCTTCAGGAGCAAGCTTGTACTTTCTCTGTCTGTATTTGATTTAGATGAAAGCCTTTGCCATAAGGTTAGTGATTTTATTTAGTAATTATTATGATTAAGTTCAAAAGGATAATTTAATTTTACTTGAAAACCCGAAGACTCATTATTCCACAAAAGCAATTTAAGAGTATTTAAACCTTGCATTATCATGCCAAGCTCTCTTGAAAACTATAAAAAGAGGAATATTTTGTGTGTATTGGTGACTGAGATGTTTGTTGTAATTTTAAAAAAGTTAAGATTACAAATAAAATAAAAGAAAATAGTGGATTAAAGTTTTATCGTTTAATGACTCATCTTACACAGATTTTGTTACAATTGTTAAGTTAAGCCAAAAACGAATGTTTATAAAAGTTTTATTTTTTTAGGGGTAATCATACTTTTTTAGTTATATTCCACATATTTAGCTTTTTAAATGAGCTCTAAACCGTTTTTATATAGTTTTAGGGATTAAAGTAGGATAATGATTGATTTTTTGTATATATAGATCTTTTAGTTAATTATGCGTTAATATTATGATATTTAAATATGATATTTGAGTTAAATCAAAATCACTAGATTTTTAAAAAGGCCGGTCAATTTTACGAATCTATCATTTTTTCTTACAGTATTTTAAAGTAAAAAGAGTCTGTACTTTTTTATACTTTGCTGGTTTAAAAATATCATAAAATAATCATAGTATCAGTTATTGAAGTAGAACATTTTAATGTTTTTCAATAGCCCACGTAAAAGTTACTTTTCACTACAATCATTGATTCTACTTAAAACTTTTTTTAGATTGAAAGTTTTTTCATTCCGCATAAATGGTTCAAAAACCTCGCTTCTCAGTTAACTGAAAACATAACTACTAGTTCTTGCAATGTAGATTTTTGTCAACAATTTGAGTGCAGCCATATCTTCTTTATTCGATTTGAGATCTTAATTTAGGAAGTGGGCGTATTCACTTAGACACTAAGTTAAATCGAAAGTACTATTTTAAACTGGTCATAAACAAAAGATGGCAATATTTCATCTGGATCACCAAAATATTTAGCAAATTTAGCTAATTGCGCATCTTTCTTCAATCTTTTTGCTGTTTTTTCTATATGCTCCTTAAGCATTACTATACGTTTCGTAAAACGAGCATAATAAAGTCGATGCTACAGTTCTTAGAATCTTTACCCCATCTAAATTCTTTATTTGTTCAGTTTACACATATTCATGTAGTTTTGGAGACTGACTATATATAAAGTAAACTCGCATAGTATTTTTTGGTTTGCTTCTCCAATGTAGTACTCCTTCTTCATCTCACGACTAAAGCTTTCTAAAAAAATGTCGATATCCAGATACTACAAAAAGCACCTAAACCTTATTTAACGAGTGTAAGGAGTGAGGAATTCACTCTATCCCATTTTTGATTTACTGTTCATGATTCCTATTCTTGACAGATTTTTTAGATGGCCAAGTACTGAACTATAAAAATTAGATTTTTCTTCATTTTAATTTTTCATGAAAAAATCACTATTGAGAAAATCTTAGAAGGAAATTCTGCTCTTGTATTCCCAACAAAGTAACTGTTTTATGAGTCTGTTGATATCACGTCTATGTACAAACTCATCAATTATGGCATCTATTTTTTCCTGGTTGTGATACTTTATTTTAATCTACTTATTAGTAAAAAAACGAAGCCATATTTTACCGATATTCCACATAAGCTAGCTTTAAGAGTCACTATGGTATTTAAACTATTCAGGATTGTAAACATCTTATCCTTTCTCTGATTATTGTTCATTGCGATCGCATATAGCGTGCCTAAGTCCCCAAATTTGACCACGTTTCACAACATAGGAGTACTTAATCTGACATGGCATAACCAAGTTGAGACGGAGATGCATCAACGCTTACATTATTGCCTTAATTGCTTTCTCAGATTACTATGCTAAACTCGGACTAGGTCTTATTTGTTATAGAGATTCGTCACTTTTTTGAAGCTTGGAGAAAATGAATTACTCGCTAGAGCGCTAGAACAATTCGCATAGGTCTTAATGGAAGATGGGAAGGCTCATCTACTTTTTAATCTAAGAGTTAAATTTAATTATATTGTAGTTTATAAGTCTAGACGAAGACCTATTTTTTTGGTCTATAGATGACCTCTTATTACCCGCTTGAGCTTAAGATTATAACTTGTAATATTGATCCTTCTTATGCTACCAAATCTATCAAAATAACTAGTAAATTTAATTAATTTAAAGCTATCGACCAATAAAAAATATTTAACTCTAAATTTACTTAATTTTTTATAAGCATCGAGTGATTTAATTTTTACTTTATTAATATTTTTAGATAATTAATCAAGGAAAATAAAAAAATGAACTAAAGTATTGAATAGATCTCAAATTTAAATCATAGATATTTTAAGAAATCAAAAAGTTTTTTGATTGTAAGTTTCTCAAACTTTAAAACAAAGAAATAAAAAAGAAGTGGGACGATAAGACTAATTATCATAGCTATTGAGAAATATCTTCACTCAAAATTTCAACATATCTAGAAATTCAAGATAAAATCGTTGCTTTCTATTTGAGTGCAATTCTGAATCAATTTCCGTTGATAAAAATGATTCTCACCTGTCCGTTTTAAATTTTCTTACCGGAATCTGATAGTCTAATATTTAGATAGTGATTTTCTAACTTATTACTATAATCCCTTAGAAGCAATCGACGTCATGGCCTCGAAAAAATTAATCAATCTTTCCTGTATCCTTGACCTTAGCAATTACCTTTCAAGTCTTTAACGCTGGCTATAAATCTACAAACTACATCAGGCAAATCCCGTGGAAGAATAAAGATACTTCAATCTTTTCATTAAGGTTGTAAAGCCAAATATTCACAAATACCATCATCGTAACACATTTTTAACTTAGTAACAACGACCCTCAATTCATAGCTATATGGCTTTTACAGTGACAAGCTTCAAAAGCAACAGATCCAGGCATTGAGATAAGTCTATGGTACCTCTGAGTTTATGTAGAGGAACTTAAAAAATTCGAAATATTGTCATCGGAATAGCTTAAGTAGACCTAGAAAATAAAAAAATACAAGCTTTTAAACAATGAAAATGTTAAAAGTACATAGAAAATTTATTCAGGTCTTTTAAAAGCACCAGTAACCAATATCTTCCTAATCCCTCTTAAATAAAAGCCTAAGAATGAATAGTTTTCTTATTGGGGGTCTTATATTAAAGTGGAAGAAGTTGAATTTCAATCAATTGTTATTCATGGAAAAGGAATAGCTAAAAAATAGTTAGGTTTCCCTACAGCAAACCTACAAGTTGATTAAAACGCCTAGCTAAAAATAAAGTAGCATCCAAATGGAGTGTATTTGGTATAATTCACATTCTTGAAGGGTCCAAAATACTTAGGTGTTTGTTGTATTGGCACGAATCCCCATTATTAAAACCTCAAACATAAGAGACTCATTGAAGTTTATCTTTTCCATTATTTTTCTTAAGACTTTTACGATGAAGCCATCAAAATGAAACTGATAGCCTTGATGCGTTTCTAAGGAAAATACTAGACTTTTGACTGCTTTTTAAATGCCATGCACAATGATATCGAAATGGGAAAGAAAATTGCTAAAGATTTGAAGCTTTCATGACTTGATTATTCTTATTTTATCTATTACAAATCATCATTCAATTTACATATTTCTTTACATTTCTTCGTAGAACTAAGTAGAGTTTGATTAATCTGTCGACTACCTTGCTAAAAACTCAAGTCTTACCTCGGATAACGTTTATCTTGCAGCTGCCAAATGTTTAAGTCTATTTCTTGCTCGCTTTTCTTTGTTTTTATAATTGAATCTTCGTATTTTATGAACTGTCCTTGTTAGAGAAAGTTCAGTTAATTCAGATGAGGAAATACTTTCTACTTAAATTTGGCTAAACCAAAGATGTTTCGTTAACAAGATTGCTGAAGGTCGTTTTTCTGGATCTTTTTAAAGCATTGTTCGTACTAAATCTATGGCTTTATCTCAGATCTTATACCTTTACTGCTTACTAAATTCCAAATTTAACTATGGAATTTTAACTAGTCAAACATAATTCTATCACCTAATGTGTCTTCATCACCTATGAAAGGATGTGTTCCACTTAATAGATAGTACATAACTACACCAATACTCCATATATCGACTTTTTAATTGTAGGTTTCACCACGCCAAATTTAAGGAGCCATATAGATAGGTGTCCCACAATTTGTACTAAGCATTTCATCAGAAAGTATTTTACTTATTCCGAAATCTGCAAGTTTAAGTAGACCTTCAGATGTATTCTTTGTTAGCAATAGATTTTCGGGCTGAGTATAATTATCTTTACTTTGATGTCGCGATGCACTACATTCATTTAGTGACAATAACGGATGGCATCAAGCAGAATCCTCATATAGTTTCTTTGTTAAGAATATTATACTTAACCTATGATTAGCAAAAGCTTATCCTTTGGCCTACCGCTTCGTAAAGTTATCCACCCTCCATATACTCCACAATCAGAATAATACAACCTTCTTACTAAAAAACTTCGTAAATATTAACGATGTTGGGGTGGTCGAGGCGTACAAGCATATCAATTTAATTTTTTGCAGACAAAAAATTAGTTTAACACATTTTGGCAGCAAAAACTTGTCTGGTATCTTTACGTACGGCTCTTTTTACTGTACAGTTGCCTCCGTCTATTTGTAGTTTACCTTACGACCGATGATTTAAAACAACTAGTAGCTCTAATATATGCTCATCTTATAACAAATCTATTACTAAAATTGTGTCCTAGTTTTTAACTAAATCTTTAATGTTCACAAAAGAGAGTCAAGATTAAATTACAATTTTTTTATTGAAATACTCAAAATTTGTGAATTTAGATTTGTTGATATTTTTTAAAGAGAAAGTCATGTAAAAAGACGATTTTTTAATCCATAAAGAGTCATTTATCAAAAGTAGGAGAGAAAACATTCTTTTATACTATAATCCTC
>Ga0194117_10003040_pt1 | contig 17227 bp, 20 predicted proteins | sample TA2MahsurfametaG_FD_160579 | JGI IMG/M metagenome (GOLD analysis project Ga0194117, IMG submission 160579) | Freshwater microbial communities from Lake Tanganyika, Tanzania - TA2015009 Mahale N1 surface | ecosystem: Environmental > Aquatic > Freshwater > Lake | place: Tanzania: Lake Tanganyika...
GGCATCACCACCAATTCCACATTCATGCTCAAAAATTCAGCAAACCAAGCACTTACCTTTGGAGATACCTGCAGTGCGGCAACTTCATCTCCCCAGATCTTCACTTTCATTTGCTTTCCGGAGTTCAATTCCAAATCGAAGGAGATTTGCTGAGAAGGGTTTATTTTGGAAGCAACGGCCAAATCCGATTTTGTCAAGCTAACCTGCAGCAAAGCGAGTTGCGGGTGCTGCCTTTGCGTCAAAAATTCACCGGCCTGATCCACCAACATCCACCTGCGATCGTATTTAAATCCCCTTTCCTCCACTTCGGCTTCTTGTACCGCAAGCCCTCCCAAGGATTTGATGGGATAGAGGTAAAGGCTTTGGATAAAAAGGAGCTGATTCATGAGCTAAAACTACAAGAAAATTGGAATTGATTACCAAACAAGAAATCCTAGCTGCCAAAAACTTAAAGTAGATGACACTCCCTGAGAAAGGAATAGGCTGACAGAAAGAAGGTCAAAACAAGGCTGCAATGACAATTGGCACACAGAAGGCAAATTTTCCGTGACAAAATCATGACAACCTGACACGAATCGAAAGAAAATGGGACATGGCATGAGCCTTGAATAAGGTGCATTGTCTTTCAAATAGAAAACATATAAAACTAATATACACATGGGAAAAATTATAGGCATAGACTTGGGTACTACCAACTCCTGCGTAGCCGTAATGGAAGGTAACGAGCCCGTAGTCATTCAAAACAGCGAAGGGAGAAGAACAACTCCCTCTATCGTAGCATTTCTCGACAATGGAAATGGGGAGCGCAAGGTAGGTGATCCTGCCAAGCGTCAGGCCATTACCAACCCTGCCAACACCATTTCTTCTGTAAAGCGCTTTATGGGAAAGAAATTCTCAGAAGTTTCAGCGGAGAAAAAGCACGCTTCTTACAAGGTAGAGCAAGGCAGCAACGATACGGTGACCTTAAAAATCGGCGATCGATCTTACACCCCACAAGAACTTTCCGCCATGATTCTTCAGAAAATGAAGAGCACCGCGGAAGACTTCTTGGGTCAAACGGTGACCGAAGCAGTCATCACCGTGCCCGCTTACTTCAACGACGCGGAGCGTCAGGCCACCAAAGAGGCAGGTCAAATCGCCGGTCTTGAGGTAAAACGTATCATCAACGAACCTACGGCTGCTGCCCTTGCTTACGGCATGGACAAGAAAAACCAAGACATGAAGATTGCTGTCTATGACTTGGGAGGGGGTACTTTTGATATTTCCATCCTCGAATTAGGAGATGGGGTTTTTGAAGTAAAGTCCACCAACGGAGACGTACACTTGGGTGGAGATGATTTTGATCAAGTGATCATTGACTGGTTGGCATCTGAATTCCAGACCGAGGAATCCATCGACTTGAGAAAAGATCCTATGGCGCTTCAGCGCTTGAAGGAGGCTGCAGAAAAGGCAAAAATTGAACTTTCCAGTTCGGCTTCTACCGAAATCAATCTTCCGTATATTACGGCTACACAAACAGGCCCCAAGCACTTGGTAAGAAACTTGAGTAGAGCCAAGTTTGAGCAGCTTTCTGAAACCTTGGTAAGAAGATCTATGGATCCTTGCATCAAGGCCTTGAAGGATGCGGGATTGAGTGCTTCGGATATCGACGAAGTGATCTTGGTGGGTGGTTCTACCCGTATCCCTAAGATTCAGGAAGAAGTAGAGAAGTTTTTCGGTAAAAAACCATCCAAAGGAGTAAATCCTGACGAAGTGGTGGCTATCGGAGCAGCGATCCAAGGCGGGGTATTGACTGGAGAGGTGAAGGACGTCCTGCTTTTGGACGTGACTCCCCTTTCCCTAGGTATTGAAACCATGGGTGGAGTATTCACCAAGTTGATCGAAGCCAATACTACCATTCCTACCAAGAAGTCGGAGGTGTTCTCCACAGCAGCGGACAATCAACCTGCAGTAGACCTTCATATTCTTCAGGGCGAGCGTCCCATGGCCAAGGACAACCGATCCATCGGTAGATTCCAGTTGTCAGATATTCCACCTGCACCACGCGGGGTGCCTCAAATTGAGGTAACCTTCGACATCGATGCCAACGGGATTTTGAACGTGTCGGCAAAGGATAAAGGCACCGGCAAAGAGCAAAAGATTAAAATCGAAGCTTCCTCAGGACTTTCTCAAGACGACATAGAAAGAATGAAAAGAGAGGCTGAGCTGAATGCAACCGCGGACAAGGCAGAGAAAGAAGCTATAGAAAAGTTGAACCAGGCGGATAGCTTGATTTTCCAAACGGAAAAGCAACTCAAAGAATATGGAGATAAACTTTCCGACAGCAACAAAGCCAACATTACCTCGGCCGTAGAAGCACTTAGATCTGCCCACGGATCCAAGAATCTAGAGGGCATAGATGCCGCCATGGCCAACCTCAATAAGGCTTGGGAAGCGGCTTCTGCAGAAATGTATGCTTCCAGCCAAGGTGCGGGAGCAGGTCCAGGCCCAGAGGCAGGGACAAGTTCAGACACCACAGGTGACGGCGTCTCTGACGTAGACTACGAAGAAGTGAGCGAGGATAAAAAATAGCTAGTCTCACGGATATACCCCATAAAGGCAGGGGTAACATGTACCAAGGCCAAGAATCAAGATTTTCCCATCGCGACTCTTGGCCTTTCGTTTAACGTAACAAACCTCATGAAATTGACCCCTGACAATAAATTAAAAAAACTCATCGTGGTAGGAGATCGGGTGCTGATCCGACTCAAAAAACCGAACGAGAAAACAGATGCTGGGCTGTATTTGCCTCCTGGGATTCAGGAAAAAGAAAAAATACAACAAGGCTACATCATCAAGGCTGGCCCAGGATATCCCATTCCTTTGCCAGTAGAAGACCAAGAACCGTGGATGGAAGCTGAAGAAAAAACGCGTTACGTTCCTCTTCAAGCCAAAGAAGGAGATTTGGCGATTTTTCTACTTTCAGGGGCCCATGAAGTACTCTATGAGGGTGAAAAGTACTACATCGTCTCCCAGGGGGCTATTTTGATGCTGGAGCGAGAGCAGGAGTTGTAAAAAAAGCCCGAAAATCTGATGATTTCGGGCATTTTTTTTAATGAATCCACCATTTTCTGGCTCTCATGGACTTTGGCTCTCGGTAGCTTGCCTTTGAGGAAGTCTTTGGAGGATGGAGATCAATTGGTTTTGCGTTTTTAGATCTTGGACCGCTCTGATTCCCTTCTGATGGATTTATAACTAGGGAAGAACCCTCTTTTACCTTTTTCTGCCAGGGCATTTTATTTTTTGCTTGGGGCCCAATTAGATTCGTGCTGGCCTTTTGAGAAACTATGGAGATTTTAAAGGCTTTGAGTTTACCGAACAATCCAGGAGTAGCCTTTGATTTTACTGCCAATTCCTGTGCTTGGATCGCAAGAGAAAGCATAAAGAAAAATGCAAAAAACAAGATCTGCTTCACAAGCTATAGTTGGGTTTATGGTTTATATACAACGAAAGCTCGAAAATGGTTTCAAATTGCCTCAAGTTTGATTAGCAAAAGGTGTTACAAACAAAAAAACCGAGGCATGAATGCCTCGGTTTTTTAGCAAATTTTACTGTTGATTACACCGCCTTAAAATGAAAATACAGCTGCTAGAAGGATGGAAGCCAATCCCTTACTTCCATTTAAATCTTTAGAGAGAAAAAACTCCTCTTTCATACTATCTACTCGAAGTTCTGGAATCAATTTCAAATTGTCCCCAACCTGAATATTCCCAGAAAGGGTTCCTGCAAAAACCGAACCTTTACCTTTAGAATTCAAGCCCACTACCTCTTCTAAACCAGAATTAAAGACCGAAAAGTATTCCCCTCGAAATCCAATACCAAATTTTTCAGAAGGCTTGGCTTGCAAATATCCGGCAAACCCATAAAAACCAGCCCCATCACCTTGGATAGTTTGAATCTCCGTTTGAGTGAAAACTTCACCAGCACTGGTGGTTTGATACGTAGTGTTAACCCCTGCATATACAGTAGGACTTAGATCTACCCCAGTTGTTAAATCGATTTGGAAAGTTCTACCCTTAGACGTAACACCCGAAAGCAATCCATCATTGACATTTAATCTACCATCTTGATCTCCATACACCACATTCAAGTAGGTATTGCCTGCATCAGTGGAGTAGGCTACTTGACCTCCTAGGGTGTAGGTACCATTCAGGTTAAACTCCGTCATATCTGTGGGGTTCATCACCGCAGCAAGTACAGACCAACGTTCGGATATTTGAATATTGGCCTTTAGACCCGTATGTGAAAATGGTCCATACGAAAATTGGTAGGAGGTGGAATAATTGAAATTGGATCTCGGCGAAATTACTTCATATCCCAAAAAGGTATTAAAATTACCTAGGGTCAAGGTCACTTTGTCTGACACATTCCAATAAACGTATAGCTGATTGACAATTTGAGAACTTCCAGCCATCCCGCCGCTGTAAAGTGGAGACCCAAAAACAGCATCCTCCCCACGCGGACCAAACACCAGGTCAATCACAGCACCTACTTTTTTGGTTTGGTATGTTGCAATGAGATTGGCCATGCCGAGTGAGAACCCAGGCAAATTGGCAAAAGAAGAAGCGGGTGCTTGAAAATTATCGCCTGAATTAGGAGCATTTAGATTGGAACGGAAGTAGGCATCTACCGATCCGGAGAGCGTAAGGGTTCCCTCTTCTTTATGCTCCAGTTCCTGGCTATGCAAAAAAGGAACAAGGCTAAAGAAAAGCAACAATAGGGTAAAGATTCTTTTTTTCATCTTAATTTTGTGGGTTGGTGAATGATAGAGTTGACCAATAGAGCCCCATTCCGGTCGAAAGAGAGTCGCATTTTTTTCTCCGGATGGGGTTCTTCTTTTTTTTAAACAGCGTTGAAATAGCTTTATACAAAAACAACCTCCCTACTTTTTATTTATCGGGGAAGAACCTAGGCAAACTGAGTCAAGATAGAAGGATGGGAATCAGCCTTCTGCTCAGGAATAATCGCTACAAAATGAGCTAAGGAGCAGATGATCTAAAAATAATTTTTTTCATAGGAAATAGGTTTGAGAGTGAGTCTGGGGAAGCAGTTAAGGCACCAAAATATCTTCCCTAGAAGAATTACCAAATGTAATTATTTATTTGGTTAAAAAACAAACCTATTTTTAATTTTTTTACATTTTTATTTATTGTTTATTAATTTTTTTAAACCTGTTTTATGCTTTTTTTTGCTTTTTATTAATTTGTAGGGTCATTTTTAAATCAAAAAATAAGTTTTAGGTGAATTTTGGGTAATAAGCAAAAAAAAGCCCCGAAGATTTCAGGGCTTTCAAATTCAATAGGTTTATATCAGATGTCTAACTTTGCAAAATCCTTAGCAAAATAGGTTAAAATGACTTTGGCTCCCGCGCGCTTAATGGATAGGAGTATCTCATTCATACAGTGGTCGTAGTCCAGCCAGCCTTTCGTTGCGGCTGCCTTCACCATGCTGTATTCTCCAGACACGTTGTAAGCGGCAATGGGAAGTGGATGGGCGTCACTGAGCATCTTGATAATATCTAAGTAACTCAGGGCGGGCTTCACCATCAAAAAATCAGCACCCTCTGCCACATCCAAGGCCGCCTCCACCAAGGCTTCCTTACTATTGGCAGGGTTCATCTGGTAGGTTTTTTTATCCCCAAACTTGGGAGCAGAATCCAGCGCATCGCGAAAAGGACCATAAAAGGCACTAGCATACTTGGCCGTGTAGGACATGATGGAAGTATCGGTAAATCCATGCTGGTCCAGCAACTGGCGGATGTAGCCCACACGCCCATCCATCATATCCGATGGACCTAAAATATCTACGCCTGCCTCGGCTTGAGCTAAGGCCATTTTACCCAAGATTACTAAAGTCTCATCATTCAAGACTTTGCCATTTTTGACCAATCCATCATGCCCATCGCTGCTGTAAGGATCCATGGCCACATCGGACATCAAGCAAAGTTCGGGAAACTCTTTTTTGATCTGCCGCAAAGCCTTCAGGTAAAAAGTTTCGGGATTATAACTTTCCGAAGCCACGGCATCTTTCAAGGATTCGGGATAGGCAGGAAATACATCCACCGCAGCGATGCCCAACTTCATGCACGCCTCAATCTCCCGAAGCATCCCGTCCAAAGACCACCTGTAAATACCCGGCATGGAAGCCACTTCAGTTTCCTGATCACGGCCCTCCACTAGAAATAGCGGGAAGATCAAGTCCTTGACAGATACCTGCGTTTCTTCCACCAAGTTGCGGATAGCTTCAGATTTACGGTTGCGACGGGGTCTACGAGAATTCATCAGGGAATGAGTTGGTGTATCAAATCGAGGCTAATTTCGGAATAATCCTCGATATACCCGTCGCAAGGAGGCAAATCAGATTTTTGATGGGAAGAAAGTACGGCCACTACTTTCATACCGGCATTCTTGGCAGCACTCACGCCAGAGAAAGAATCTTCAAAAACCAAGCAGCGATCGGGAGTCAAGGAGAGATTTCCTGCAGACTTCAGATACACTTCGGGGTCAGGTTTGTGCTTACTTACTTGCTCACTAGCAAGCGCAGATTCCAGGTAAGGGAAAATATCCAGCTTCCCAGCAATCAATTCCATGTTGGCAAAAGGCGCAGAGGTGGCGATGCCTATTTTCAGACCTGCTTGCTTCAGGCCATGAAAAAAATCTAAAAATCCTGCAATGGGATTCACTTGGTGCTGGTAGATCTCTCGAAACAAACTTTCCTTTTCAAATTCCAAGTCGAGGAGCTCTTGCCCTTCAATTTTTCTTCCCAGAAAATGACTCAAGATGTAGCCATTGTTCTTTCCATACATGTGCTGAAAGTACTCCTCCTCTGTGGGAAAAAGGTTTCGCTTCTCAAAAAAGCGGGAAAAGGCTTGGGCATGGTAGGGATTGGTGTGACAAATCACCCCATCCATATCAAAAATGACTGCTTTAGACACCAATCGAATCGTTTAATTGAAAAAACATAGAAATTGGGTTTTTGTTGCCTCAACCGTAGGTGGCGACTACAGACTCGATGATGTCCACACATTCGTGCAACTGCTCCTCGGTTAGGACCAAAGGCGGCGCAAAACGGATAATATTGCCATGGGTAGGCTTGGCCAGCAAACCGGCTTCAGCAAGTTTGACACAAATATCCCAGGCCGTACTGCTCTCAGGACTGTCGTTGATGACCACCGCATTGAGCAAACCCTTGCCTCGAACTAGGCTAAGCACCTGGTATTTATCCACCAAGACTTGCAGGCGAGAGCGGAATAAATTTCCCAAGCGCCGTGCATTTTGAGCCAATTTTTCATCCCTAACTACCTCCAAGGCAGTCATGGCTACGCGTGCCGCCACGGGATTACCTCCAAAAGTGGAACCATGTTGACCTGGCTTGATTACATTCATGATGGGGGCATTAGCCAAAACAGCAGAAACAGGATAAAATCCCCCTGACAAGGCTTTACCTAAGATCAAGATATCTGGCTGGGTATAGGTAGCCTGCTTTTCACAGTGCCCTTGGCAAGTACAATTCCCACATACGGCCAGGAGGGAGCCCGTACGTGCAATCCCAGTTTGGATCTCATCGGCGATAAACAGGACATTTTTCTTTTCACATGCTGCTTTGGCTTTGCGAATATAATCCTCGGCTGGGGTGTAAACTCCTGCTTCTCCTTGAATGGGTTCAATCAAAAAGCCAACCACTCCTTCCTGCTCCAAGGCCTGCTCTAAAGCAGTGATATCATCGTAGGGGATAGTGAGGAATCCTGGAGTGAAGGGACCAAAACTTTTCCGAGCTTGATCGTCCGAAGAAAAAGATACAATGGTCGTGGTTCGCCCGTGAAAATTGCCCGCCGCTACAATGATTTTTACCTGATTTTCTGGCACTCCCTTGACTTCATGGCCCCATTTTCGAGCCAGCTTGAGTGCCGTTTCCACCCCTTCAGCCCCGGTATTCATGGGCAATACCTTATCAAAACCAAAGTATTCGCAAATATGTTTTTCAAATAGACCCAATTGATCGTTGTAAAAAGCTCTGGAGGTCAAGGTAAGCGAACCCAATTGCTCGATCATGGAGTCTTTGATGCGGGGATGACAATGCCCCTGGTTGACCGCAGAATAGGCCGATAAGAAATCAACATATTTTTTTCCTTCTACATCCCAGACATACACCCCTTCTCCTCGGGCCAATACCACGGGCAAGGGATGGTAATTGTGGGCTCCATACGTGTCCTCCAAGGCAATAGCTTGCTTACTTGAAAGGATGGTTTCCGTGTTTTTCATACATTTGCAAGGGCATCTTTAAGCTCCCTCCAGGCTTTTCCAAATATAGCAAAGGCTTTGGTCTAACCCATGAAAAAAGAAAAGAAACAGGTCGCTCCCCTTTCCCCAGAGGATTATTACTTCAATTCCCAGGGGTTATTGGTATTTACGGAAGCCTACCATTTGAAACGAGGCTATTGTTGTGGAAATGGGTGTAAGCATTGCCCCTATCCCAAATCAAGGTAGAAGCAGGAATAATTTTAAAATCCTTTGTGATAATTATCAAAAAATTCCGATATTTGCAGACCCAATACAGAATTGCTACTCATTTAGGAAAAATATCATGGCAAAAGTTTGTGACATCACCGGAAAAAGACCTCAAGTAGGTAATAACGTGTCCCATGCAAACAACAAAACCAAGCGTAGATTTTATCCAAATCTTCACAAAAAGAGCTTTTATGTTCCAGAAGAAGACGCATGGATTACGCTAAAAGTTTGCTCCAAGGCATTGAAAACAATCAATAAGAAAGGGATTTCTGCAGTTTTGAAAGAAGCTCAGGAGTCTGGAATGATTGTAATCAGATAATTAAGTCACAACGGTTAATTTAAGATAGCGATGGCTAAGAAAGGCAATAGAGTACAGGTGATTTTGGAATGCACAGAACATAAGGATTCTGGCATGCCAGGTACTTCTCGATACATCACCACCAAAAACAGAAAAAACACGACTGAAAGACTAGAATTGAAAAAATTCAATCCTATTTTGAAGAAAGTTACTGTTCACAAAGAAATAAAATAACCACTCAGGACCTGGTCCCTAAATTACACTAACAATGGCTAAGAAAGTTGTAGCAACCCTGAAAAAAGAAGGTGGAGTAACTTACGTAAAAGTAATTCGCGCGGTAAAATCACCTAAGACTGGAGCTTACACCTTCAGAGAAGAAATGGTTCCCACTACTTCGGTACAGGAAGCCCTGAGAAAATAATTCAAGCATGTTTGCTTAATTGGATAAAAGTCCCTCTGATTGGTTCAGTGGGACTTTTTCATTATATTCACTTTGTATTTCACCACCCCATGGGAATTTTTGGATTCTTCTCAAAAGAGAAAAAAGAAAGTTTAGACCAAGGCCTGCAAAAGACCAACGAATCTATTTTTTCCAAATTAAGTAAGGCCATTGTCGGCAAATCCAAGGTTGACGAAGAGGTTTTGGACGAATTGGAAGAGGTGCTCATTGGTTCGGACTTAGGAGTAGAAACTACGGTAAAAGTGATTCAGCGCATAGAAGCTCGGGTCGCTCGGGACAAGTACGTAGATGCTTCTGAGTTGGACCTTATCCTTCGGGAAGAGATAGCTTCCCTTTTGGAAGAAAACAATACCCAAGATTTACTGGATTTTGACCTGCCTGCAGACAAAAAACCATACGTCATCCTAGTAGTAGGTGTCAATGGGGTAGGAAAAACTACCACCATTGGTAAATTGGCCCATTTGTTTAAAAACGCTGGAAAGTCAGTCATCCTGGGAGCCGCGGATACTTTTAGAGCTGCCGCGGTAGACCAACTGATTCTTTGGGGCCAACGTGTAGGGGTACCCGTGGTCTCCCACGGCATGAATACCGATCCTGCATCCGTGGCTTACGACGCAATGAAACAAGGATTAGAGAATCAAGCAGATCTAGTCATCATAGATACTGCGGGCCGATTGCATACCAAGGTCAATTTGATGAACGAGCTCACCAAAATCAAGCGGGTGATGCAAAAATTTATCCCGGAAGCCCCCCACGAGATAATGCTGGTCCTGGACGGATCTACCGGTCAAAACGCCTTTCTCCAAGCCAAGGAATTTACCAAGGCTACCGAAGTGACCTCCCTGGCCATTACCAAACTGGACGGTACAGCCAAGGGAGGAGTAGTAATCGGCATCTCCGACCAATTCAAAATTCCCGTCAAATTTATCGGGGTGGGCGAAAAGATGACCGACCTGCAGCTCTTCAACCGCACCGAGTTTGTAGACTCGCTCTTTAAAAAGAACTAGATTGTTAATCCTCTGAAAATTTCGGAGGATTTTTTTTGACTAATTCCAAACAAAATTGCTAGGTTTACGTATTCATTATGATATCAAATTAATATCAAACAAACATGGAAAAAATTACCAAGCCCTCCTCAGGATTTTTATTGCTCTTCCTTAGCTTAGCAGGCATAGCAACCTCAATTTTCTTGTTCTTCATAGGCTTCCCCTCCCCAATTGTCGGGGGAGTTCTATTGACGATTTCCTTGATCAACTTGGGAGGATTCTTTATTGTGGACCCCAACCAAGCCATGGTCCTTCTCCTTTTTGGTGAGTACAAGGGCACTGTCAAGGCCAATGGCTTTTTTTGGGTCAACCCCTTCATGACCAAAAAGAAGATCTCCTTGCGGGTTCGCAACTTTGAAAACAAGCCGCTCAAAGTCAATGACAAAATCGGCAACCCCGTCATGATCGGAACCATTGTTGTCTGGCAGGTGGAAGACACTTTCAAGACCAGCTTTGACGTAGAGGATTACGAGAATTTTGTCCACTTACAGACCGATGCCGCCGTACGCAAAATGGCCGGCCTGTACTGCTACGACAATTTTGACGACAACCACAGTGAAGTTACCCTACGCTCAGGAGTAGAGGAAGTCAACCATTCCTTGGAAAAAGAAATTGCAGAACGCCTCCTCCAAGCAGGCATCAAAGTGATCGAAGCACGAATCTCTAACTTGGCCTATGCAGCTGAGATTGCTTCCGCCATGCTCCAGCGCCAGCAGGCAACTGCCATTGTGGCGGCAAGGCAAAAGATCGTAGAAGGTGCTGTAGGCATGGTGGAAATGGCCTTGGCAGACTTGAAAATGAAAGACATCATCGAGTTTGACCAAGAGAAAAAGGCAGCCATGGTATCCAACTTGATGGTGGTCCTCTGCTCCGACCGCAGCGCGAGCCCGGTAGTCAATGTAGGCACACTCAACCAATAAGCATGGTCGCACAAGAGCAGCAAAGCTTCCGAGGCACCATCGTCATGTATGGGATTATCTTACTGGAACTCCCAACCCTGACCCTAATTTCCGTGCTTTATTTTACGGGCAAACTCGGGGAAGAAGGATGGATTCCAATGCTCATAGTGGGCACCTTGATTCCCCTCACCTTTCTGCTACTGATGAGCATCACCCTGGAAACACGCCTCGACACCCATGCTTTTTCCTACCGAAATTTGCCTTTTCAGCGCAGCTGGAAAAAACTACCTCTGGAGCAAATAAGCTCCATTTCCGTTCATAAAAAAGATGGGATTCTAGACTATGGTGGCGTAGGACTGCGCTTTTCTCGCAAAACCAAAGCCTATATCTTCTTCGCAGATCACGTCATCGAATTAGAGCAAGGAGGTAAAAAGCTCGTATTCTCCACGGCAAGGCCAAAAGATTTTGACGCAGTCATCAAAACTTGGCAAGCCAGTAAATCCTAACCCATGACCCCTCCAATTTTTAACGAAACACAGCGATTTAGACAGGTTTGGATCTGGGCAATCCTTCTAGGAGTAACAGGCTTAGCTGGTGGAATAATGGCCTATCAGCTACTCAACGACCCGGAGACAAGCATTAGGGAACTGATTATACCTCTTGGGATACTTGTCTTTGTCAATGGACTATTCTTTTCCATGCGCCTTACCACTCGATTAGATGCATCTTCACTGACGTTTACGTACTTTCCCTTCCTTCGAAAAAAAGTATATCCTTTTTCTGAATTGGCATCCATGGAGTTGATTGCCTACAACGGGCTTCTAGAATATGGGGGCTGGGGGATCAAGTGGAATGGCGACTGCTGGTCATACACCACCGGGGGAACCCACGGTATATTGATAAAGACGAAAGACAAAAAATTTCTTTTGGGAACTCAAAAACCTGAAAAAGTAAGGGAAGCCATTGTGCATTTTATGGAAATCAAATCCGGCTCCCATGGCAACTAAAAAACCATTCGTACTGCGCTTGGATGAAAGCATGATGAAAGCCCTTGAAAAGTGGGGAGCAGATGAGTTTCGAAGCACGAATGGGCAGCTGGAATGGATCATCCGAGAGGCACTAAAAAAGGCAGGAAGACTACCTAAAACTAAACCCGATTCTCCCACTAGCCCAAACCCTTAGTCCGCCTATTCCACTAGATTTTCGCTAAAAAAGAAAAGAAGACCTTTCTCTTTTGGTAACTTGCAGGCGCATTTTAGTACGCCATGAAATCCATCATCAGCTTTGTTATCCGCTACATCCCAAGGCCTATCCTTCAAACGGTGAGCCCTTTGGCGATGAAGGTGCTCTCCCAACTCAATCGAGGCAAAGATGTGACTTGTCCCGTCTGCAACCACTCCTACCAAAAATTTCTGCCCTACGGCCGCATTGCAAGAGAAAATGCACTTTGTCCCAACTGCCTCGCGCTGGAACGTCATCGACTGATGTGGCTTTTCCTACAAGAGAAAACCTACTTTTTCACAGCACCCCTAAAAGTGCTTCATGTCGCCCCAGAGCATTGCTTTATCCAGCGCTTTGAAGCACTTCCAAATTTGGACTACATCACGGCAGACATCGAGTCACCACTAGCCAAAGTAAAGATGGACGTACATGCCATCCCATTTCCTAACAATACCTTTGACGTGGTCTTTTGCAATCACGTATTGGAGCATGTGGACGATGACCTATTGGCCTGTTCCGAATTTAACCGTGTGCTGAAGCCGGAGGGTTGGGGCATTTTGCAATCTCCCGTATATCCGCTGGAAGCCACATTGGAAGATAAGACCATCACCGATCCTGCAGAACGGGAGCGCCTATTTGGTCAGCGGGATCACGTGCGCAAATTTGGAAAGGATTATGCCGCTAGACTTCGCCGCTCGGGAATTCAGATTGAAGAAAATCAATTTGTGAAGGAAATTGCTCCTGAAAAGGTGAAGCAGTATGCACTGGCTCCGGATGAGGTACTCTTCATTTGCCGTAAGGGAAATTAACCCTTCGTCCACTTGATGGCCAGCTCCAAGAGCAAGCCCATTCCATACCCTGAAAGTTGAACCAAAGAAGTGCCCAGGGCCAAAATCCCCACCAAGGGGGACCGGTACTGCCAGGTGCTTTGTACGAGCACCAAACTGGCCCAAACTCCAAGAATAAGTAAGTGTGGTATCGGGAGTAAGTGAATAAAAAGCAGGTTGACCGCTAGAGAAATCAAGAATAGCAGAAAAAAACTGGGCAAGGCATGGACCAACTTGATGGCCTCGGGATGAAAGCGAGACACATTGACCCGGTTTCTTCCAAAAGAAAAGCCCTGCTTTGCAAAGGACCAAAGCGTATTTTTTCGCTTGTGGTAGACAAAAGCCTCAGACACCAGTTCCAAGCGAAATCCCGCCTTCTTGATGCGGATGCTCCATTCGATATCCTCTCCCCGATTGGGGTCCACAAAACCGCCCAAACGGTCAAATACCTCCCTTGATACCCCCATATTGAATCCACGCGCTTGGTAAGCAGCAGGATTTTTGAGTTTACCTCGAATCCCTCCCGTAGTCCAAAAGGAAGTCATCGCAAAGTCCATCGCTTTTTGGAGTGGAGAAAAGTCAGCGGCTGCTGCATCCGGTCCTCCGAAGGCATCCAAGGAGCGTGTTTGGACGGCTAGCCTTAATTGTTCAAAATAGGCAGGAGGTAGCAGCACATCGGAATCTAAGATCACGAAGAAATCCCCCTTGGCTTGCTGCATTCCAAAATTACGTGCAAAACCTTGTCCTGTATTTTCCTGGTAGAAATAGCGTATGGAAAGGCTTTGGCTATAGGAAGCAACTATTTCGTCACACCGTAATGTAGAACCGTCTTCCACCACCACTACCTCAAACTGGGTATAGGTTTGGGTAAGCAGGCTGCTTAGCAAGTCCTGTAATTCACCCGGTCGATTGTAAACTGGAATGATGCAGGAAAAGAACATTAAAAATCGAGATTGATTTCTTCGTCTATTTTGTACTCCGGCTCTTTGGCTTGGTTGGAAGTCATCAGTTCGGCAATGAATCCTGTTAAAAATAGTTGAGCGCCGATGACTAAAGCCACCAGTGCCAGGAAAAATATCGGCTGATCTACTACCTCACGCACTTTGACACCTTGGCTAAGTCCATAAATTTTTTGAGCGATCAACCAGGCGGTAATGACAAAACCCGTAAAGAAAGAAAGCGTGCCGAGCAAACCAAAAAAGTGCATGGGCTTTTTCTTGTAGCGGTGCACAAAGGAAACGGAAATCAAATCCAGAAATCCGTTTAGGAAACGCTCCAAGCCAAACTTGGAGTACCCGTACTTCCGAGCCCTATGCTCTACCACCTTCTCCCCGATTTTTGGGAAGCCATTCCATTTGGCTAGCAGGGGGATGTAGCGGTGCATTTCCCCATAGATGTGGATGTTTTTCACCACCTTATTGCGGTAGGCTTTCAATCCACAGTTGAAATCGTTCAATTGAATTCCCGAAATCCAACGGGTCACCCCATTGAAAAATTTGGAGGGGATAGTTTTGGACAAGGGGTCGTGACGCTTCTTTTTCCAACCCGAAACCACGTCCAAGCCGCCCTTAATCATCGCATAGAGACCAGGGATTTCATCAGGGCTATCCTGCAGATCCGCATCCATGGTGATCACCACCTCTCCAGAAGCGCGTTTGAAGCCAGCGTCTAAGGCGGCAGATTTCCCATAGTTGCGGGTAAAATTGATTCCCTTCAAGGCTTCATTTTTGGAGGCCAAGGATTGAATTACCTCCCAAGAACGATCCGTACTGCCGTCATTGATCAAGAGTACCTCATAGCCAAAGCCCTGCTTCTCCATCACTCGATGGATCCACTGGGTCAGCTCGGGGAGTGACTCTTCTTCGTTAAATACTGGAACAACAACGGTTATTGAAATCATGTTAGAAATCTAAAGACTTGTCACGCTTTTTGAGAATAGCACCCAAAATTAGGGCAAGGACAGCATAGTAAAAAAATGAAACCCCAAAACTTATCAATTGTCCCAATAGGGTAAATCCAAAGCTTGAATTTTTCTCCATTTCTTTAAGCTGGTCAGGAGGAATAGAATCTACTTCTAAACCGAATCTTTCCATTGCTTTTAACTGACTTTCAAATGTAATTTCACCCAATACTTTGGGCAAATCAGGGTCTACAAGCTGAAATAAAATAATGTTCCCCAAAATAGAAACGAATCCAGAAATAAGCATAGTAAAATAACTAAAAGTAAAGGCTTGACCGAAAGCCAAAAAGCCACCAGATTCTTTTCTAAAGTCGATTCCAAAAAATATAATTAATCCAAAAAAGAGTACTAAAATAGAAATAAAAAAAACAAGTGAAGCTAGAAGGGCAACGTCTATAAAATACGCAACATAAGTAATCACCATGGAGACTAAACCAATGATAATTCCAGGTTTGACGGACGATGAGATGGGAGAAGGTGCTTGCTCGTTCATGTTTCAAGTTTATTTTTTCTTAAAATAATGGAAATTAGGATGCTAAAAAACATTCCTGGGATGATTTTCCATAACCCATCGTTGAGGGCAAGGTCCCAGGGGCTCATGTTTTTGAGTTCAGCTTCTGCGATTTGGAAGGACTCCAAGCCCACTTGACTAATTATGGTGTCTTTATTTTGAATCAAAACCTGCGTTTTGGACTGGTAAATAGCGGAAAATAGTTCTGGGGAATTGCTTAATACTACCCAAATTCCAATGGTAGACAAGGTCGCAAGCAGAAAATAGGTTACTGCCCCTACGGTCATCCCTTCAGCAAAAGAAAGGAAGCCTCCATTGAGGTAAAGTTTAAAATAGGTAATGGCAAGGTAGATGGAGATAGGGGTAATGACATACCCAAAAATCAAATTGAGATTGGTAGGATCAGGGTTCAGCCAAGAAAGTAGAAAAAAAGAAAGACCACTCAGAATTCCTCCTAGCATACCAAATTGATAGGCAGTCTTAAAGTATTTACCCATTCACCTGAAGGAGTTGGCCATTTTGTAGGCAATAAGTCACCTTGCCTTTGAGTTGCTTTCCAAACCAAGGGTGATTAGAGGATAGGGAAGCATTGCTTCTCTCGTCGTATACCCAAAGGCCATGGGGATCAAACAAGGTCCAAGAAGGCTTGGACTTCCCCAGAATCTTCTCTGGACCTGATGTTATTTTTTCTAGAAGTAGCTCCCAGCCCAACTCCTCTGCCAATATGCCCATGGCCGGCAGAAAGGTTTGTAATCCAGTCATTCCAAAAGAAGCCAGGTCAAATTCACAGAATTTGGCATCTACTTCTTGAGGTTGGTGGTTGGAAACTAGAGCATCGATGGTGCCATCCTTCAATCCTTCCACAAGAGCTTCTCGATCTTCTTTTCCTCTGAAGGGAGGCTTTACTTTGAGTCGGGTATCAAAGGTAGTTAGGTCTTGATCCGAAAAAATTAATTGGTAAACGGAAATGTCAGCAGTGACGCGCAAGCCCTCTGCTTTGGCTTTACGAATGAGGTCTACCCCCTTTGCAGTGCTTAAGGTTTGAAAATGTACCCTTCCACCGGTATAGCGGATCAGTTCTAAATTTCTTTGGATGGCCACCTCTTCGGCGAGGTTAGGAATCCCCCTCATCCCCAACTTAGTGGAGACTTCTCCTTCGTGCATCTGACCAAAAATAGCCAATAAGGGATCGTAGGCATGGTCAAAAAGCAATCCATCTATTTTTTGCAAGTATTGCAACACTTTCAGGTAGCGATCGGTATGGGAGAGGGGCTTGGTGCCATCGCCAAAAATTTGAATACCCGATTGGAAATGCATGTCTAGCATCTCGGTAAGGTCTTCTCCAGAGGTATTTTTGGTCACAGCGCCAGTGAGCACAAGTTCTTGAGCAAATTTCTCTGCCTTACTCATCAAAAAAGTAACCTCTGTTTTAGATTGAATAACAGGGTCGGTATTAAAA
>Ga0194117_10003057_pt1 | contig 17169 bp, 22 predicted proteins | sample TA2MahsurfametaG_FD_160579 | JGI IMG/M metagenome (GOLD analysis project Ga0194117, IMG submission 160579) | Freshwater microbial communities from Lake Tanganyika, Tanzania - TA2015009 Mahale N1 surface | ecosystem: Environmental > Aquatic > Freshwater > Lake | place: Tanzania: Lake Tanganyika...
TTTTGGATCAGTGAATAAAAGACCCTGGAAAATACAAGAAAGATGACGTAAGTTGAACTCATAATGGAAGTTAAGTGCAGTCTTTCTGAAAGAAGTCATAACGTTTTGATGGAGAGTCAAAGCAGATCTAATGATAAGAGGAGCTAATTATTGGAGAGTAGGTTTGAATCTTTTGAGATGACCTTGCAAGAAAGTCGAATAGATAAGGAAAAGAGACTCATTATCAGGGAATGGAATAGAAACAGTCCAGAAGTGTCTCATATATCTCGGATTAACAAAGAAAGAACCAGCTGAAGGATTCATAGCAGCGATCATTTGAGTATTGACGATATCCTTAAGAGTAAGTTTACTAACATCATACCAATGTTCATAGTCAGCATGCTGTCTCAAAAGAGCAATAGCACTTTGTGTATCATAAGTATCAAGTTGAGGCATGTTGAGATCGTCAATGAAATAAATAAGTTTTTGTTTTCCAGGTGGACCAAATTGTTTACCTGCAATTTTCTTCAAGAACTGTTCAAGTTGAATCTGAAGATAGCTTGAGTCAGTGTAATATGAGAAGTTGATAAGTTGATAGTTGAAGTTTTCAGGTAATTCCTTTACAATAGTTCTAAGGCATCCTTTTGCTAAAGCTGTTTTACCACAACCAGCCAAACCAATCAACAAAACAGGATGATTCGCAAAGATAAATCTTTTAATAAAGAATTCAGTTGCAATACTTTCTTTAGTTGGCACAGCAATGTTACTCATAATGTCACCTCTAGCAGTATCGTAATCAACTGCTGTTAAAATCTAAGTCCATTCTGCAAATTTACAAGGCTCAACTCCACCCTCTGCATTCCTTGGATTGAGAACATAGTAGTCAAACACAGTACCTTTTGAGGGGAACTTAGCTGCAGTTTTCCATTCACTCTTCCACCAATTACTGAACTATTTACGATAATCCATATTTTCTTTTTCAGCAAGAGCACCTCCACAACACCAAATGATAGCAAAAGCAACAACATACTCAATGTTACTGAACTCGTCTTTTAACAAGTTTTCCAAGATAGCACAAACTGATGCAACCATAGAGATAGGAGCAACTGTAATGAGCAATTTACAGTTCTTTTTAATATAGAAGAGTGTGCCGGCCATATATTTCTTGAAAAGAGTTTTAAGATCTTCTCTTTTTTGTTTCGCGTTATTAATACTTTCCATTCTTAACAATTTATCAAGCCAAGAAGCAATATAAGATTCCCATTGATATCCACTATCGTCAGAAATATACAAAATACCAGCTCTTGATACAGTAGCAGGAGAGGCGAATCTTAAATCTCTGATTTCGAAAATCATTCTCATATGGCCTTTCAAAGGAATTCTTTAGTTGTTGGCCAAGGTCAAAATCTTATTATCATCCATGACAGAGTTCATTGACTCAATCCAGTTAGTATCGAGATCACCGTCTAGCAAAATCCATTTAGGATTTGAATCAGGCAGTTCAGATAGAGATCTCATTGTTTTGGATAAAAGACCGTCTTTCCATTCTTTTGATGGTAGGTTGTAGCCATAAAGATCTTTTGTTGAGACAGTTTTGGGATTGATGTCAACAATTGTAGTTTTTTTACCGGTTCTATCTTGTGCTCTACCAAGCTGTTTCCATGTTTGAGTTTTACCTGCACCAGGAGGACCCATCACAAATACACAGTGACGAATTTAAAGAAGTTCTTTCAACTGAACAATTTTTAGAATGAAACTTTCGTGAGGATAAAGATGAGCTTCAATGGTACAATCAGTAATAACCTTTTCGAAATCCATATCTCTCTTTCTTTCAATCTCGATTTTAGGGAAAAGATCACCAAGCAAACCGAAGAAAATATCCAAATCGGCAAAAGCGATTTTAGGCAAGTTGAAGTCTCTCAAGGCTCTCATCAAAAGGGCAGCTTCAGAAACAGTTGGTTAGTTTCTTTTGAAAACACCTGCCACGACTAACACAGACTTAATAGCTCTTAGACCCCAATCATAATGCAATTGTTTTGAAAGCAAATCTCTACAAAGCATATAAAGAGTAACAAATTTCTTAGCTAAAACTTTAGCATCGACGAAACCTTAGGCCATCAACATATTTTCACAGATCAATTAAAGATCAGGGACAACGACTGTGATAGGTCTGAAAAGTGCTTTGAGACCTTCTGGCAACTCAGCACGACCAAGATAACCAGGATTCATTGTAATGAAAACACCGCAAGTAAAATCAAGGTTGATTTAATCACCTTGCAAAATAAATCTTTGTTTCTTTTGTTTAATAGCATCAGTGACACTCTTAAATTGAACAGAGCAGACAGAGAGCACTTCAGGTAACAATCTATTGAACTCATCAAAGCATCCCCAACATCCACTTGAAGCTAATCCCTTGTAAATATTTCCCATAGACTCATAGTTCATCTCAGATGAACAGTTAAAGACATAGATAGCTTTAGCCAACGCAAATGAAAGATCTTTTGTTGTTTAGGTCTTTCCAGTTCCTGCAGGTCCAGCGGGAGCACAACCCATCTTCAAGTGCAAAGCTTGAGTAGCTGTCACGTAAATTCTATCAGTTAGAGGAGTAACAACAAGACGAGGTCCATTTCCAAGATACTCATAGGAATACCAGAATGAAGCATCAGCAATTTTGATGACACAATCTTTTGATTTTGTAGTAGGATTATCCATCCAATAGAACTTGAGCTGAGATTGCCATTGGAAGGCATCAGCTTTTTTAACATTCTCAATATCTAATTTGTCAACAATATCTCTAGAGTGAGTATCCAAGGTAATCAGACACATAATTTTTTGACGATCCTCTTTAGTAAGCTCACCCTGTACCATTTTAATCAATCCTGTAAGCAATTCTACTGATTTTTTATAGAAGTCCTTTAAGGCATTTACATTAGATCCATCTGAAATTTTTTTGAAACATTCCTCCACAGCTAAAGATGTTAACACGTTGTTAACAAGAATAGTGATTTGGGCTGGATCTTGTTTAATCCAATCTTATCTACTATTTTTAGTTTGATTAACAAAGGATTTAGTGGCGATAGTTCTTAGACTGCTCACGATTGAATTAATGATATCTTGAAGATAGTTTTATACTTTTCCAACAAGTTTAAGAGGCTCAATAAGTTTGACGTTTTCGGTTCCTACTCCTGATTTCAAACCATTAACTGTTGGACGGTCACCACTCTATTGCATGTTAAAATTGTCAACAGCTTGATAAATTTTAGGAGAGTGCTTGTTAACTTTAAGAGGAGAGTTACCATTTGAAAGGATATCAAGCAAATCATTGACTGAAACGAAATAGAAACGAGGGAAGGCTTTACGCTTAGAATCCAAATATTAATTCAATGCTTTCTCACAAACTTTGAGTTCACCTTGTATCTTATCAAGTCTTTTGTACATTCCATCGATAGTACAGAACTTAAGAATGTTCTTAACCTCACCACCTTTCATCATGGTTTATCTCATGTCCTTATCAATACCAACGAACTGTTTCGAAATTTCAGGCAGCTCTTTCTTGACTTATTCTGAGTGAATGAACAAGTTTTCTAAGAAACTCCAAGTCTTCTGGACTTAACTGAGTAACTGAACAACATCATAAACACTACCAAGATCTTGTTTCCATTTTTAAAATAGTTTCTAGAAGAAAGCAACGAATTTAGAAAGTAACATAGTGTTGATTGAAAGTTGATGACCCTCAAGTATTTAGAAGTGATCATCTATCATTTTCAAAGTCGAGACATTACTATTTTTCAAAGGAACTAACTCGAATTAAACAACTTTCCAAAATTACATAATTGTTTTGATTTATTTGTCCATCTTAGCTTAGTTCTTTGCGATTTCACAAATTTATTCGATTGTCTCCTTGTAATCAAAAAGTCTCAAATACCAAAGCAGCTTTAATTAGAGATTACTATCTACTTTAAAGTCTTGCTTAACAGTATCTTTAACTTTTTTCCAATGTCTACCATCTTCTGTAATCATAGACTCATGTTTCAAGTCAAGAATCATAGGAATAAAGATGCTCCATCTCTTGATTTCTTATGAAATACCAGTGAAAGTATTACATTTTCTATCTGCAATTTTGATGGGTTGTAATCCTGTTCTCATCTTTTTGACTTAATCTTACATCTCTCCAATATCCATCTGAGTCCATTTCAATTTAAGATAGTCATCAAATCGGTCTTGACATTTTTTAATATGTTGCCATAATTTTTGCATCCATCCGACTTCAACTTCAATTGTTTAGATAATCTTAACACAACCATTGGTTTCGCTTTCTTGGAATTTAAACATCTATTAATAGTAAATAAACTCATTAAGAGTTTTCTTTTCTCCTTCAATAATTTTCTTGAACTCAGTAATTCTGGCAAAGCTACCCTCAACTCCAGTATCATAGTAGTAAAAACTTTCTTTTTTGAGGCCAACTTGTACTTCTTTGAGGTGCTCCTCGAACTTTTTGATTCTTTCTTTAGTTTTAGTAGCTTCAATAGTCTTAGGACCACTTATTTATTTTTCTACTTTTGCAGCAACAAAAGTGATAGTCTTATTATCTTCCATAAGTTTGTTGCACTTTTTCATTTCGTGTTCTTTTTTCTTTTCAAATCTTTTTTCAAAAGTCTTAAGGACTTCTTCTATTCTATCCAAAGTAAGATAGATATCATCTCTGCGTTCATCCAAAGCTTTTAGAGAATTCATAACTTTAAGCAAATCTTTGACATTTTCATTGATAGCTTTATTTCTAGTATCAATATTTTCTTTTGAAGTTTAAAGGAATCTTGAAATCTAAGCCAATTGATTGTTGATATATGTGATCATAATAGGTCCATCGAATTCATTGGCTATTTTAGGATTACCTTTATTGACAAAGCTTGAAGTAAATTTGTTTCCTCTAATAGGCTGATCTTTTCCATCTTAAACAAAGAAAATCTAAACCTAACATTTGCATTCTTCAGGTAATTTGTATTTGACAAGATAAGTACCATCTTCATGATCAATAACTTTAGGGGTAATGTACATCTTATCCATTATTGCCTTCTTCTCAGCAGCTTTCTTATCTTGAATTGCTTTCTTTTCCTACTATGGCAAAGCATCATAAGCTTTCTTTTGTTTTTAGTCCATTACTTCTTCTTCAGGTAAAACTACATCCAAACGTCTAATTTTAATCTTGAATTCATCAGCACCGGTTGAACGATTATGACCTTCAGCGTTACGGGCTTGAATGAAGAATGAAGTCTATGCATCAACATGATTATCCTCAAGCAAACCTGGACCGAAACAGATAGTTTGATCTGCTTTGGTATTCAAATAGTAAGTAAAATCTGCTGATGTGATGGTAAAGTCATATTTACCACAACTAACTCTAATCTCACATTTTTTAGGCTGATCAAATGGAGGAGTTTAACATTCAATTAAGTTTTAGTCTTTGAAAATACCAACTGCATCAATAGGACCTTTTCCTCCGAAAAATCTCACAGTTATTTGACCATATGATTCTTTAAAGCCAGCACCATAGATCGAAAGTTTTGTTTTACCTGTCAAAGGTCCTACTTTAGGCTTAATTGATTCAATTGCGTAAGGTGGACCAGTTATGGAGCCTACAGGAAGCACCCACATGTCATTTAACCATTCATTTGACCATCCACCAAAAACATAAAATCTCTGTTAATCAGCATTGTAGAAACATCCAGCAGATTAACGGGCAAGTGGCTTAACTTCTTCATTATCTTCTAGTTTTACTGAGACCCAATTCATATAGTCGATATCCAAATACAAGACTGAGTTTTCATATTTGCTGCCAGTTCTATTGCTACCTTCGAAAAAGCTGCCTGATGTACCTCCAAATATGAAGTATTTCCATGAAGGAATACTAGGAGCGAGGATACCACCCATATTCCATTTGGCTATCTCGTGACTCACTTAGGGATCAGTCCATGTTTCAGTTTCAAAATTATAAATAAACAGGTTGCTGAATTGTAAGACAAAGTTCCATCCTCCAAAAATAAGTAACTTGTCTTTTTGAGCGACCAAACTTGCAAGATGACCACCTCTTGGCTCAGGAGGATTTCCTTTAGTCTTTGGCTTTCTCCATTCAAAAGTGTCAAGATCTAATTCGTAGAGATCGTTGAAAGCAGTACGTTGATAATCAACACCTCCGTGCCCTCCGAAAATGACGATTTTGTTTTTGTAGTATGTCATAGAGTGATAAGCACGAGGTTATGGTCCTCCGATTTTGCTCATTGCGTTTTTAGGAGGCCCTTGAGATTTCTGATTGGGAGGCTGGAACCATTGGAAAGCGGCTATATCAACAAAATCTTACGTAATTTAAGGTAGAAAGTATCGTTGTATCTTTCATTGGAAGTGTAGCATCCTCCGAAGATAAACATCTTGTCCTATTGTACCTTACATGCTGAGTGAAAAGCACGACCGAAAGGTAAGTCACCAGTACATTGCTTTAAAGTCCACTCAATTGTTTGATTGTTAACAATCCTCAGAGCGTAGAGCTCGTTTTTGGGGAGGAGGTCTTTGGGATCGTTAAATTTTTCTGGTCTTTAGAGTCCTCCGAACAGGTAGTGCATTTTGCCGATGGTGACAATGGTATGTCCGGAACGAGGCGAAGGCACATTTCCTGTCTGTTTGATTTGCTGCCAGGCTATGGGAGCAGGCATTCAAACAAATTAGATAAAAAATGATCAAAAAATAAGCACATAATGTCATTTGAATTGATTAAGTTACATTATTACAATAAAATTTCATAGCTAAGCTCTCTTTATCTTACAAAATCCAAGGCTACTCTTTTCAATAAACCTAAAATATAAATAAATGAGGTTAAAAAAGATGTCACTACTTGAAAACATTTTCTTATTTTATCCTACTACTCTATATGATAAATACTTTCACCTTTAGATTTGGATATCAGCTTGTTTAATGAAATACCGCAGTTATGTTTTTAACTATATTTTTTAGAAATCTTCTTTCGATAAATATACTTTGCTCTTTATTATTTAAAAATATAGAATGAGCTGGCTTTGTCCTTCCATTCCTTCATAATTACATACACTTCCGCTCAATAAAACAATACAATATGAATATCGTAAAGTCGATCTTAAAACTAAACAAATCATGATCTTTGTCTCTGAAGATTAAGATGGAAATCAATCCGGTGCATATGACGATTGTCGTAAGATTAAAATGGAGTCACCCAAAGTTAAATATCTCATAAATGAGTTTAGAAAAAATAATACTCATTTCATTGATATTGAGTTTCTCCATCACAATTTTTCTCTGAGTTCTGAACAGTTTTTAGGAGAAATAAAATGGCTCAGAGTAACACAAATCATTGAGAATGCAGTGTATGCAAAGGAGCAAAATGCCTTAGATGTATAAAATCTTAACATCAATCGTAAAGCCTTTGCTAATGCGTTAGTTATGGTTTCTAGATGTAACCCTCCTCTCTTTAAATAGCTAATTTGTAAAACTCTAAATTAATAGGGTATCTATTAATTCAAGTAAAATCTATGGGATTTAGATTATTTAGAGATGGATACATAAGAAATGTTTTGGTTGATGATTATGTACCTGTTCTGAAGGGATTACCTATGTTTGTGGGACCTGTTAGAGCGAATTAGGTTTATCCTATGTTGATAGAGAAGGCGCTAGCCAAAGTTTGTGGCAGCTATGAAGATATCCCATAAGACACACAATAAATTTTATAAATGTTACTCTGTGGTCCTGTAAACAGATTTTTGCTATCCGATCTTAGAAAATAAGGGAAATTAGTCTAAAAAATGTAAGAGTCAATAATAAAAAAATAGATAGTAATTTTAGTGAGTAAGCAAGAGAATAAAATTAGAAATTATGGGCTCAACTAAGATTAAATCTATCAAGTAGTAAGTGTTGAATTATGCAGGTCAACAAGTATGAAATTAATTGGGAAGGATTGTATTTAAAAGAACTACAAGAAAGTAAAATTTCACTCTCAAATCAATCAAATTTGTTTAAAAACAGTACTTCCCCCTCTCAATTCGGTAAAATCAATATGGAGTAGTCCTTAGTAAGATCAAAACTTGGCTAGAGTTCAAAATTGAACCAAACAAATAGTCTAAGTCAAATTTAAACTGTATTTGAATTTGTAAGTGAAAACAAAATATCAGCCTGGAATGGTAGATACTCACTCAATGACGCAGTTTGGTAGAAAGTTAGCATTGATAAGAAAATGTAAATATACAAACAGCTCAATAAAAATCGATCATTTGTCATCAGCTAAGTAGACATTGCCAAACACTTTTAATAATTACTCATTTTATAGCCCACATAGATAAATAGTAAAGATTGGATTTAAAATTAGTCACATAACTCGTTTCTCTCGTTCTCTAGATTTTAAGTCACCCAACAAGATTCTATCTTCATTCGAGTGACAGCAAGATCACAATTGAAGCAAACCTTGATTTTGGCAAAGGAAATTGGCGATAAAAAATACTAGTTTATTTAAAGTGCATTTACTGCCAACTCTAAAAGATTATAATTAAGAACAGAAGTAAAACCTGGCAAATATATCGTAGGGGTTATGCATGAATGGTTTGTTAACAAATCAGGTATGTACTATATTTTTCTTGAATCCAAAACTCATACTTACCTTCAAAAAGGAGGAGTAATTGATAAAGATTTCTTGTTGAAAGTACTTTTTAACAAAGAGGAAGTAAAAAATAGCAATAAATAAGTCAAATAAGAGTGTACGATTCATTTATAATTATCTAAACTTGGCCTTAGCTACATTATATTGAGACCAGAAAATACAAAAAGTAAAACTTTATGTATGCTTATTGACCAGATGTAACATTTTCACGATATAGTTCTTTGAAAAAAGATAGCTGGCAAGTTCTATAGCCTTACACCGGACTATCTGAAGTCATTGTGACTGAGAAATCAGAGCAAACATCGAAAATAATCGTGTTATCTAAAATAGACTTAGATTTAAAAAAGAAAAACTACTTCCCAACAACTGCTTTTGTAATAAAAAAGTGATAATTGTGTAACTTATAAACCAAATTCAAAGTTATCTTAGTTAACATTTATATAGATCTTTTCATTTTGAAGATTTATAGGTGGAGGTTTTTGTTATTGTTGCCTCCATTTTTGCTAATTTAAATATAAAATCATGACAACTCCTAGAGAGTTAACTCCCTTAGCATTTATCCAAAATGCATTGGGATAAGCCAAATTCAAAAAAACAGTGACTCTTACATAAATCGCATAAATCATGAAGAGTTGGAAAACTTTAGTGCGAATGCATGACAAAGGACTTTTCATTGTAGTCACCGCCGAGCTCATAAATTATCAATTCCAAATATTTGCAGGCAGAATGCGAGCTTTTTACAATGAAGTGTACCCACCTGTGAAGGTTATCCGCAAAAAGAGAGATGGATAGTAAACTCGAGCAATCAGAAGAAGGAAAAAAATCGATTAAAGTATAAATGTTAGAGCATAAAAAATCGATTTGTAAGAAGAAGCAAATAAAGTTTTAAGTAATGCTTCAAGCCAACAGCAGCAACAAGTTCGTTTACAGCAAGCATAAAAACCAAAATCGTAAAACTCAGCAGGCAATGGATAAATAATTCCCAAAGAAGGCGAAATACAAGTTGATTTTCAACAACAGCTAGATCAACTTGACCAGGAAGAGGGGATTAATAATATGCAAGAAGGCTTAGCCTTAGATGAAAATACCAATACTGTGACCAATAGTTCAAGTTCATCAAATTCAACGGCAAATTTGATTCCTAATTTGGAATAAAAATTAAGAATTTTGGGAGGAGGAGATGTCAGCTTTGAAGGGAAGAAGACAGTCGCGAGGAGAAGAACAGGGGCAGCAGGAGCCACAGTGAGACGCCGACAACAAAAAATTGACACAGAAATCCAACTTTCGAGAACCTAAACACTCGATCTAACCTAAATCCCTTAAAGAGTTCTCCAATAGAAAAGACAAGCCTTTGATTTAAAGAAACAAAGTTAGGACTTCTAAATAGAACTGAGCAATTTAACATCAGGTATAAAGGAGAAACTATTCTCAACTTAAAACTTGCGTAGGCTTAAAAATTTTCATAAAAGTAATAGGCAAGCAGGTTAGTTTTTAAACCCTGAGACAGAGCCATTAGTTGATTTTTCAATCAGTCAATCTCACATTTAAACTTCTTTTACTCTCAATCCTTCAGCTTTTAGCAACAATATTAATGAATAAAGTGATTTCAACAAAATAACGATGTAACACTTCGATAGCAACATTTTCAGAGACGAAAAGACCACTACTTTGAAAAAGCTAAAAGAACGCACAGGTAGGCCTAAAGAATAAATATTTATGAAAGCTCTATGGATGGCACAACGTGGCTAATTAAAAATAATTCAATAAAACCCTTAATCTTTTGGTGAGATATCGATTACCCTTCTTAATCGTTGATTTTGATACTTTCCACTAAAAATTGATAAATTTAATTAATACAAATTGTAATAATTTGTAATAAACGTATAAATGGAGAACACTAACAAAAACGGACTTATCCAGCTGAAATAAAATAAAGTTGTACTTGATCTTAGATTGATTGATCAACATACACCACCTTCTTTCGATTGCCTACTTTTACTCAACAGTAGCTGCTAATCTTGGATTTATGAACTATTCATTCCTAAAGCTTTGAATATAATAGCTACAGATGGGGGAGCCAACTTTCTCTATCACTCACCTTACAAAAATGCAAGTAACCTCTGTGCTATTATTGGTGATTTGGATAGTCTTGATAACGAAACAAAATTGTTTTACAAGTAAAAAAATGTCCACATAATCGAAGATATTAATCAAGATACAAATGACTTTTAGAAAGGAATTATGTACGCAAAACAAATGAATTTTGTAACATTGGTCAGTTTAGGAGTATTAGGAGGCAGAATAGACCAGTAACTCTGTAACCTGAATGCTATCTAGAAATATAGCAAACTCTACGGGCAGAGATTTGTAGCCTTAGGCAATTCTTCTCTTATGTTTCTGTTAAAAGAAGATGAGTAAGCTATCATTATCCCTGGAAAACATTGCATTCTAAACTAAAGTGGCCTATTTTGTTTCGGTCGATCTAAAGTAAGGACTAAAGGCTTTAAATGGTAGTTGAGTAGTTAAGGTGCTTAACTCGAATGGAGTAAGTTGGTATCCTCATCCAATCTTATAGTGAGTTCTCAATTGTAGATAAAAACATAGAAACAGATATTTTTTACAATATCGCTGAGCAAACATTAAAGAAATATTTCAAATCAAACACATTGATATTTTATACTGCCAAAAACTACTCAAAATAATCCATATCAGATGCATACATCACATCCTCTAAATATTAATTCATTTATCGATATTGAGAATCATTTTAATTTGTTACTAATATTTTGTAAGTTCAACTTTATTACCCGTTGAATTGCCTTGAATGTTCATATAGCTCATCCTCAGCAAAGGACTGCATTTCAAACCTATCTATTTCTAATATTGTTAAGGATTCGTAGACATCCTGTTTCGAATTTTTGTTACTTTATTATAGCTCATAGAATGCGCTGGATTTTTATTGATTTTTTAGAGACAGAAGTCTTACTACTCTTTGCCTCTAGACTGGCTGACAAATACGAAATTGCCTTTGATGTCCAAATCACTGTTTTTTCTCTACGCTGTTGTAGAATTGTTGATTTGTCTGCATTAGGTTTTTCCTGCTTTCCTTACAGATAGAATTTTCGAACCTTAAAAATTTTGTTTCTACATTCTTGTAGTGAGATCTAACTCATAAAGCATTGGTTTGCTTAAAAGAAGGGGTCTTCTTAACTATTTTTTTTAGTAAATACTACTTGGTCGAGTAAAGCTCTCTTTGTTAAAGGATTATCTTTGACTTATTCTTTATTTCTGAGAGAAACTTTTGATCGTAAAAACGTTTGCTTTAGGGGATTCCGTTTTTTTGTGTTTTGCATAGTAACTCTCTACAAAAACATTGTAATCCTTTCTGATTAACGCATTACGATAATAGCTTTCTGTATAAAGTCTTTCAAGATACTGCTAACAAAGTTGCTAAAGTCCACAATCCAACACTTATTTTTCAGATCGGGAGATTTTGTACTTAGGATACTCTTCCAAATCATTGATAAATTCATCAAATTTCTTGATGGAAGTATTGAGATTGTCTGAGAAATGTGAGATTAGTGCCAGATAATTGCGATGATTGTATTAGATTTCTTCAAGACAGTTGGAATATGCTTTTCGATGAAATAAAAAAGCCTTATGGCGAGTAGGTGTGTCTGTGAACATCATTGTAGAATATCAATTATGAATTATAACACAACTATTTCAAAATACATACATTAATTCGACGAACTAGGCATAGATATTCATCTGGGATAAATAAGTAAGTGTCTGATTAAAGTCTTCTTTTGGACATATATTTTTAATAAATCTATCTATAATATTGATACTTTCTGGTTCATATTTCATCGAATAGCTTTAGATAGCAATAAAATTATGACAATCAGTAGTCGGCCAGAAAAATCATTGAAAACAAAGTAAACTAAAGTCTATAAATATGAAATTGTTATTGCTGTTTTTTTTGTTTGATATCTTACGTAACAGTTTTCAACTTCTTTTTATAGATTTAAAAAATTCAGTAACAGAAATATCATATTTATTTCCGTTCTAATTTCAATGATGAAAGAATTGGGAGCAAACTATGATAACTTTCTCGAACGCAACAACTATAATTATTAAGTCATTTCCGTCAAAATACGCCACCTTTCGTAAGAAAATTCAAACTTGCGCCAATATTTATCTCATTTGGAAAAACAACTGTAATCTCTAAGAGTTATCAACTACCAACTCCTCAACTAGTACCCAAGAAATACACAAATTTTGATCTAAGAACTCACTAAACAAAACTCACAACTTTAAAAATAGATTCAAAGAATCATGAAAAATAACTAAGAACTATCCAGTGATGTACTCATGAAGAGTCAAATCATCACCTAAAATTAGAACTAGTTTCGGTAAATTCTGACAAACTATTAAAATAAATTTTTTGAGCTAAAAACAAATCTTCAGGCCAAGTAAAGTTTTATGGCCGGCATATAAAATAAAAAAATGGCAGAAAAAGGTGAAGTACTTGGTGCACCATCTAGATCAAACATGATGTGCTTAAATGAACTAAACTAACTGAGATTCTTGAATGAAAGGTACCATTTTTAGAACGTAACTTTACAGTTGTTGGTCACATCCAAAAATTAAGAACTTGAATAAACCAAAAGGAAGTTAAAAATGTGTGAATAGTCCTTAAAAAAGGGGCAGAACTGGTCTTTATACAAAAAAAATTTTGTAAATACAACTTAGCTCTAAAAAAATAAATAAAAATCTACATATAAACTAAAGTTAGAATAATAGCTATTAAGATACGATAATAAATACAAACAATAATTTCATAATAATAAAAAAAATGACACATCAGCCGAAAATTATAAACTAAAACTCCTTGTATGCTAGCTCTACAATTATATCCAAAAGTTAGAAGAAGGGAAACAGAAATTATAAAAAATGGACACAAAAAAAGATAAAGATCTACATGAAATCAAAATAGCATACAGACAACTAGAAATGGAAATGAAGAATCAAAGAGTCGAAGTTGATTTCTACAAACAAAATTTCAAAGAACTTACCAAAGTTACCCACTAGCAAAAAATTAAATACTACCACGATTATTATAGCTAAGATTTGCCGTTAATCCAACAACATTTCAACAATTTGTAACAAATGGTCTCCACTTGGAAAAAATAACAAAAATAGAATTCAAGTTAGAGACGAATACTTTCTAAATTCATCAAAAAAAAAGAACTAAAGCGTAATATAAGAAGCCTTTCTTGCATTCCAAAAATTAACAAATCAGACGACTAACAAAAAAAAGTATGCTTAGACTTAAAAAAGCAGAATTCGATCCTAAGTTTTATAAATAAAAATCATGATCTCCCATCTCTTATTGATTACTGTACTAGCTAAACAAAATAAAATGTCCAAACAAAAGAGACAAGGTAATAATAGAACATCTCATTTGGAGAAATATCTGAGATTGAAAAGGTGATCAAGTCATTTCAAAAGTCCAAGAAACAGAAATAATTCTTTTTGAAAGAAGAGTTATGATTTATTTATTTTAGAAACTTTTTTATTTAGTCATACTTAAAGTTTATGAACATATACATCCCTTATCATATCTCGAACAACATTCTTTTTGGGTTTTAGACCAATGTTTGGATACGCTTCAAAAATAGAACTGCATCTTTACCATCCAGAAGTCTATGATCGTAAGTTAGGGCTAAGTACATCATTGGCCTTGCCACAATTTCATCACCTCTCACAACTGGCCTGTTGATTATCGAATGCATTCCCAAAATGGCGCTTTGGGGAGGATTTATTATAGGTGTTCCCATTAATGAACCAAATGTTCCACCATTAGAAATAGTAAATGTTCCACCTTGCAAATCTTCAATTGTAATTTTTCCCTCTTTTCCTTTTTTAGCCAACTATGCTAATCCCTAAATAATTCAATCTTTTACAAGTTCTAAGTCGTGGAACTTCATATTTTGGCAATTTCTGAGAACAGGTACCATCAAGCCAGTTGGAGTGGCTACAGCGACTGAAATATCTATAAAGTTCCTCTTTAAAATGCTATTTCCATCAATCACAGAATTAACTATTGGGAATTCTTGAAGAGCCAAAGTTGCAGCCTTTAAGAAAAATGACATGAAACCAAGCTTGACATTGTACTTTTTCAAAAAATCTTCTCCTAATTACTAAATTAAAGAATAAAAACTTTTCGGGTGTTTGTAGCCTCATACATATCTACTTCTTGGAATGTTGTTAGTAAAGCATATGTATTTTGAGATTCTTTTAGTCTTTGAGAAACTCTCTGCCTTAATCTCGACATTGGCTCACGAATTTATTTTCTTTATCCAGCAGAGACAGAAGGACTTGGTTGAGGAGGTTGCTTTGGAGTTTCTTTTTGTGCCTATTTTAGTTTATCTGTTTTAGGAGTTTACTTTGGAGTATCTTTCTGTGGCTCTTGAGAAGTTGGAGATTTAGGAGGTTACGGTTGTTTAGTTTGTTATTTAGTTTATTTTGGAGCCTATTTCTGAGCAGATCCTGCTGGTTTTTGAGCATCAACGTCCACAGCATACAAAGATTTTCCAACAGCAAGAGTATCTCCTTTTTTAACAAAGAGTTTAGTAAGGATTCCAGCTGCGGGACTTTTGATTTATACAGTAACTTTATCGGTTTAAACATTCGCAATGGTTTAATCAAGTTATACCCAATCACCTTCCTTTTTAGTAAACTAAGCTATAGTTCCTTAAGTGATCGAATCTGCGATTTGTGGAAGAGGGAATACTTTTTCTTAATATTAGACTTGATACCTGCAAACATGTAGTTTATTTTATTGATAAATGAGATTGTTTTGGTTGCGGGGAGTAGAGATTGTCCAAGTTTGGTGAGATGTCTGCCAAATTTGATCATTGATTAATAATAGTGAATTAAACTGAAGGAAGTAAAAGATAAACTATTTTATCTTGAAATACACATAGCCTATCACGAATAATAAATAATGCAAAACTCTTCCCTACAATAGTGTGCCATTTATTCGTATTATTGTATTTTAGGTATAAAGGTAAGAAATATTTATTAAATCCAAATTATTCGTATAATATAATCACCACAAAATGGGAAGAGGTACTCCATCATTCGGTAAAAGGCATCAAAAAACCCACACTCTCTGCAGAAGATGCGGACGTATGAGTTACAACAAACAAAAATCAACCTGTTCCGCCTGCGGATACCCTGCTGCCAGACTTAGAAAGTGTAAATTTTGATTAATACAGACGGGTGGTCACTCAAAGTACAAAACAGAAAAGGTACTGGAACTGGACTCACAAGATATCTTAAAACTGTCAGTCGTGTTTACAAAAATCAAATTAAAGGCAGAAATTGATTTTGTTCGCTATTCATAAATATAATGTCTTTGCTATCAAGTAACACAAGACATGATTTGTCTTGTTTGAAGACTATGTTAAGTAGTTTTTATAAGGTTGTTGAATAGATAAATCTATTCATATCAGTAACTAGTATAAGAATGTTTATGCCTTCTTGGTCCGGCATCAACAAACATTGGAAAATCGAGGAGGTCAGTGATTAATGGCCGATCTTGAGGATCTTTTTGCAGTAGAGCTTCTATGAATTCTCGAGCCTATTATGGAATACTTGACAGTCCTGGAAGTTTAGTTTTATCAATCTAAATAGTGTAATAACTACATTAACAATATTCTGCATCTTTTTCTGACGGTCACTGAACTAAAAGGGAGCATGTCCTATCAACAACTCATAAGCCAAGATGCCCAAACACCAAACATCGACTGACCAATCATATTACTTCTGTTATAAAATTTCAGGAGGAGCATAGTCTAAAGTACCACAAAATGTTGTTCGCATTTTCTAAACAATAGTAGACCATCCGAAATCACATAACTTCGCCATGCCTGTTGAAGATAACACTATATTTTCAGGCTTTAGATCTCTATGTGCTATATGTTGATCATGTAGATATATCAAAGCATTGATAATATCTCTCAAAAATGTTGCAGCCTCCTTGACACTGAAAGTTCCTTTACTACTTTGGAAATCAAATAGAGTCCCACCACTGAGATACTCTAAGACCAGACAGATGTTGTCATTTTCTTCATAGTAACCATAAAGCTGAACAATATTTGGATGATCCAACTTGCTGTGGATATAGATTTCCTTTGAGAACCTTTAGATCATGTTGTATTATACTAGTACTGCTTTTGATACCTTTTTAATGGCAACTAAGAAACCAGTGTGAATATGCCTACCTAAGTAGACTTCTCCAAACTTCCCCTTGCCTAAAAGTTTTAAGAATTGAAAGTCTTCCTTTAAAATTGGCTGCTAATGGCTTTTGGTTTATTAATTCATAACTTTGTGCAAACTAAAGAGATTGTTACTTGAAATATTAAAGATTTAACTCTCAGTTCTTTTGATTTTTTTTTTTTTTTAAATTTTACGTGCATCTAAGTCTCCCTTAATAATCGTTTACCAAA
>Ga0194117_10003067_pt1 | contig 17147 bp, 16 predicted proteins | sample TA2MahsurfametaG_FD_160579 | JGI IMG/M metagenome (GOLD analysis project Ga0194117, IMG submission 160579) | Freshwater microbial communities from Lake Tanganyika, Tanzania - TA2015009 Mahale N1 surface | ecosystem: Environmental > Aquatic > Freshwater > Lake | place: Tanzania: Lake Tanganyika...
TTCTCAAGATCGTACCGCGTGTACCGCCAACCGGCCTGCGGCCGCAGGTAATAGCCCGCGTTGCCAAAGTCGAGCCCCAGGCGGGGTGCGACATCGGCACGCCAGCCCTGCACACCGGCATCGCGGTCAAAGTTCACGAGTTCACCATCGAGCCCGAAGCTCACCGGCAGCGCACCAGGACGTTGCCAATCACCGCTCGCGAGCACACGCGGCAGCCGCGCGTAGGGTCGATCGACTGCGCTGAGTGCTCGATCGATGGTCTGGAATTGATCGGCCTCGGCACGCAGCCACCAGTGATCGTCGCGATAGCTCAGGCTCGCGAGCCGACGCAGGAAGGCCGTGCTCGTGCCTTCGCCTCCGGCGGCAAAGTCCTCAAAGTATTCGGCGTCGCTGACGCTCTGCGCGTCGAGGTCGAAGCGCCAGCCCGCCGGCAGTTCGCTGCGGTGCCTGACCCGCAGCCAGTTGCGATCGGCATCTCGAAGCGAATCGGCGGGCAAATAATTGAGTCGAAGTTCACCGCGATGCTGACGCGTCAGATAACGAAAGCGACTGCCGAGATCGAGTCCGCGTCGACCAAAAATCGTGGGCTCGAGCGTGAGGTCATAGTTCGGCGCGAGATTGAAATAATAGGGCAGCGTCGCTTCGGCACCGCCGCGTGTGCTGTAGCCGATATTCGGGAACAGAAAACCGCTCTTGCGCTGCCCACCGAGCGGGAACGAGAGATAGGGCAGATAAAGAATTGGCACGCCCTTGAATTCGATCGCGGCATTGCGACCCGTGCCGTTGCGGCTTCGGGTATCCAGCTCGATGCTGCGGGCGCGGATGCGCCAATCGGGCGAGGTCTGCGGGCAGGTGCTGAACCACACTTGCGAAAGCTTTACCTTGCCATCGAGGCCCACTTCCATGTTCGCCGCGGCGCCCCGCGCCGGTCGCGTCGGCAACTCGAACTCGGCGTCATCAAAACTGGCGCCGCCCGCCGGATCGTAACGACCCGAACGACCCGAGGCGCGCAGCTGCGGATCGGCATAGCGCACGAGACCGCGCACCGCGAATTCGCGGGTTTGGGCGTCGTACTCCACGTCTTCGGCGCGCAGGCTGCGCTCGCCCTGACGAATGCTGACGCCACCGCTCAGGTCGGCATCGCCGCTGACGCCGAGTTCCGCTGCATCGCTCGTGACTTCGACCGCATCGTCGGTTTGACGCGCCAAGGGCGCGGCTGCGGGCGGTGGGCTTCCTGCCTCAGGCAGTCGATCGCCGCGAGCGAGTGCCGCGCGTACGGAACTCGGTGCCGGGCAGCGCAGGGGCTGCGCGGCGGCTTCGGGAGGTGCGGCGGCTTCGGGAGGTGCCGCTGTGTCTGAGGAGGCGCGGGCGACGAGCACGCCTTGCAGGACCGCGAGCGCTGCGCAGGCAAGGAGGCTGACGGGACGACGCGGCGGGGCCATGGCGCCGCCCATTATAATGACCCGCCTTTTCGCCACTGTGGATTTCAGCGCACTTGTCGAGTTCTGCCGATTCAATCAATTCGCGGCCGTGGGCCGACGCGCGATTCGAGCTGCTGTCGCTGTGGGTCGTGCAGGAACTCGGTCACGATGCCGCAGAGATCGGCGTGGCTTCGGCCGATGCGAGTTTTCGCCGCTATTTTCGGGTCCGGCTGCGCGATGGCCGCAGTTTTGTGGTCATGGATGCACCACCTGCGCACGAGGACATCGGCCCCTATTTGAAAGTCGCGACGCTCTTGCACGCAGCGGGTGTGCATGTGCCCACTGTCCATGCCGTCGACCGCGAGCGCGGCTTCGTGTTGCTCGAAGATTTGGGCTCGACGCCGTTTTTGCCCGAGTTGCGTCGGCCCGGTCGCGCGGCCGTGCTTTATGCCGCAGCGCTGCAAACCCTCGAGGGGATTCAGGTCGACGGACTGTCCGCGGCGGGCGAGTTGCCGCCCTACGACACCGCTGCGCTGCGCCGCGAGCTCGGGCTGATGCCCGAGTGGTTTTGCGGTCGCCATCTGCAGCTCGAACTCGATGCCACCGAGCGTGGGTTGATCGAGCAGGCATTTCTTTGGTTGATCGACCAGGCGCTCGCGCAACCGGTCGTTTTCGTACACCGCGATTACCACTCACGCAATCTCATGCTGCTGCCCGGTGATGCCACGGGGGTGATCGATTTTCAGGACGCGCTGGCCGGCCCGGTGGGTTATGACCTCGTCTCCTTGCTCAAAGATTGCTATATCGGTTGGCCGCGAGCGCAAGTCGAGACCTGGGTTCGCGAGTATCGGGCGCGGCTGCTGCGCCGCGGTTCGTCGGCACTTTGTGGCCGCAACGATCGAGAGTTCCTGCGTTGGTTCGATCTGATCGGTGTGCAGCGACACATCAAAGTGCTCGGTATCTTTGCGAGGCTTTGGTGGCGCGATGGCAAAATAGGCTATCTCGATGATCTGCCGCTGACCCTCGATTACGTGCGCGACAGCAGCGCGCGATACCCCGAGTTGCGCGAGTTTGCGCTTTGGCTCGAGCGACGCGTCGTGCCGCAACTGGCGATCGCGAACCTGCGCGCCAAGCAGGCAGCGCCAAAATGAAAGCCATGATTTTGGCGGCCGGGCGCGGCGAGCGCATGCGGCCGCTCACCGACCATTGCCCCAAACCTTTGCTCGAGGTCGGCGGTCGGTCGCTGCTCGCCTGGCATCTGGCGGCGCTGTCGCGTGCCGGCATCCGCGACATTGTCATCAACCATGCTTGGCTCGGCGTGCAGATCGAGTCTGCTTTGGGCGACGGTCGTCGTTACGGCGTACGGATCGCCTACAGCGACGAACGCGGCGAAGCGCTCGAGACCGCGGGGGGGATTGTCAACGCGCTGCCGTTGCTGGGCAGCGAACCCTTTTTGGTGGTCAACGGCGATATCTGGACTGACTTCGATTACGCGCGTCCGCCGCTGCTCGATGCCGAGGCCAGCGCGAGTCTTGTTTTGGTGCCTAATCCGCCGCAGCATCCGCGCGGCGATTTCGCGTTGTTGCCGCGCGAGGCTCGCGAAGGCAGCTACGACGTGCTCGCCGACCCCGAACGGCTCGCGGCGCCTGACGCGCCACCGCGATACACCTTTTCCGGCATTGCGATGTACCGCCCCGAGTTCTTTGACGGCTGCAAGCCCGGGCGCTTTCCCTTGCTGCCCTTGCTGCGCGCCGCTGCGGCAGCAGGGCGCTTGCGCGGTCGTCTGTATCAGGGGCTTTGGTTCGATATCGGCACGCCCGAGCGGCTGCGCGAACTCGATGAGCGGCTCGCCGGCGGGGCGAACGGTTAAGTCTGCGGCCGTCGCGTAAACTCCCGCCCATGACCGACAAGGAAAAAGTCGTCGCCGTGCCGCCCCCCGTGCGCAGTGGCGAGAAGTACCGCACGGAACAGGGTTTTTCCGCGATCCGCGATGGCATCAAGGCAACCGCCGGTGCGCCAATGCGTGTGCCGGGCGGCAAGCCGCGCTGGCTCAAGGCCCAGCTCGCTGCGGGCGAGAACTATGATTTCGTGCGGCGCACGGTTCGCGAGCATCGTCTGGCCACGGTCTGCGAGGAAGCAAAGTGCCCGAACATCGGCGAGTGCTGGAACGCGGGCACCGCGACCATCATGCTGATGGGCGAGGTCTGCACGCGAGCCTGCCGTTTTTGTGCCGTCGACACCGGGAATCCGCGCGGCTGGTTGGACCCGGAAGAACCGCGCAATACCGCGCGCACCGTGGCGCTGATGCGCCTGCGTTATGTGGTGCTCACGTCCGTTAACCGTGACGATCTGCCCGATGGTGGTGCGGCGCATTTTGCGGCAGCGGTGCGGGCCATCAAAGAAATATCGCCGCAGACCGCCGTCGAAGCCTTGACCCCCGATTTTCAGGGCGTGCTGGCTGATGTCGAGACCGTGGTCGATTCGGGGCTCGAAGTATTTGCGCAAAATGTCGAGACCGTGCGTCGGCTGACGCACCCGGTGCGCGATCCACGCGCGGGTTACGAACAGACCTTGCGCGTGCTCGCCCATGCCAAGCGCCATCGGCCTTCGGTGTTGAGCAAAACCAGTCTGATGCTCGGGCTCGGTGAGACCGACGAAGAAATCATGACCACCATGGATGATTTGCGCGCGCATGACGTCGACCTGCTCACGCTCGGGCAGTACCTGCAGCCGACCGCGAATCATTTGCCGGTGGCGAGGTTCGTCACGCCGGAGGAGTTCGATCGCTACCGCGAGTGGGCACTGGCGCGTGGCTTTCGCGAATGCGTGTCGGGGCCGCTGGTGCGCTCAAGCTATCGCGCCGAGCAGGCGCTCGCGGGCAACAATGCCGGGCTCGACAACGCGGCGCTTGCGGCCAGTGTCCCGCCTCGTCCGTAACCTCGGTCGTGCCGAGTACCTGCCGGTCTGGCAGGCGATGCAGCGCTTCACCGATGAGCGCACGGCCGAGACCGCCGATGAAATTTGGGTGGTCGAGCACGAGCCCGTATTCACGCTCGGCATGAATGCTGATCCCGCGCACGTGCTCGATGCCGGCGACATTCCGGTGGTGCGCGTGGATCGCGGCGGGCAGGTGACCTATCACGGGCCCGGGCAGTTGGTCGTTTATCCGCTCATCGATCTGCGACGCGCTGGGCTCGGTGTGCGTGATCTCGTCACGGCTCTCGAGCAGTCGACCATCGATTGCCTCGCCGGATACGGGATTTCGGCCGCCACGCGGCCAAAGGCACCGGGGGTCTATGTGGGCGGGCGCAAAATCGCCAGCGTCGGCATCCGTGTGCGGCGGGGCGCGAGTTATCATGGTTTGGCATTGAACGTGGCCATGGATCTGGCGCCGTTCGAGCGCATCAACCCCTGCGGCTATGAGGGGCTCGCGATGACTCAACTGGCGGCGCTAGGCGCCCCGACCGGGATGTCACGTGTGGCCGCGGACCTGCTGACCGAACTGCAGCGTTTGTTGTCGAGGATCCGCCATGACCCCGCCGAAACCCGTGCCGAGCAAGAAAGAAATCGAGATGGTTCGCAACCTTCTCGCCTACATCGGTGAGGACCCGGACCGCGAAGGCCTGCTCGAAACCCCAGCCCGTTTTTTGAAGGCCTGGGAAGAATACACCCGCGGTTACCGCGAGAAGCCCGAAGAAATTCTCAAGTCTTTCGAGGATGGTGCGCAGAGCTGCGATGAGATGGTGATCGTGCGCGACATCCCCGTGTACTCGCTTTGCGAGCATCACCTCGCGCCATTCTTTGGCAAGGCATACGTAGGTTATGTGCCTGACAAGCGAATTTTGGGCTTGTCAAAGATTTCGCGACTGGTCGAAATCTATGGCCGACGCCTGCAGGTGCAGGAGCGGCTCACCAACCAAATCGCCGATGCGCTCGACACCCATCTGCAACCGCTCGGCGTCGCCGTGGTCATCGAGTGTCGTCACATGTGCATGGAATCGCGCGGCGTACGGCACACCGGGACGGCGACCGTGAGCTCGGCGCTGCGGGGTTCGATCAAGACCAACGCCGATACGCGGCGCGAGTTTCTGTCGCTGATCGGCCGCTGATCAAACCCCGGGGTCTGATCGGACTCAGATCACCATCATCACGCCTTCGGTGGCTACCAGCGCACCGACCAGCGCCGTCACCTGTTCGCGGCTCTCAGCGACGATGGTGTAAGTGATCGAGATGAAGTTTCCGGCGCCGCTTTCGCGCTCGCTGATGCGATCAGCCGAGAGCGAGGGGCTGTGCTGCGTGACCACCGCATCGATACGCGCGCGAAAATCACGCGATGTTCTGCCCACCACCTTGATCGGATAGTCGGTTGGGAACTGCAGCGGGCTCGCTGCCGGATCGACGGGTGTTACCACGGCTGCGTTGCGAGCTCGCGCAGCAGGTCAGCGATGCCCTGGCGCATTTGCTGCCACACGGGCCCCGGTTTGCCGTTGCCCACGGGCTGACCGTCGAGCGTGGTCACTGCCGCAACCGTGCGTGTCGATGAAGAGATCCAGACTTCCTCTGCACTGCGCAGTTCGGCCTCGCTGACGTCACGGGTTAGGCAGGGCAGCCCCAAACGATCGGCAACTTCTTCGACCACGCTGCGCGTGGTGCCTGGCAGGATCGCGGTCGAATTGGGCGGCGTGACGATGGTGCCTGCGAGCACCACGTGCACGGTAGAGGCTGTGGCTTCCATCATCTGCCCATCGCGCAGCAGGATAGTTTCGTCGGCGCCGACATCACAGCTCAGTTGTCGTTGCAGCACGTTGCCGAGCAAGGCCACCGATTTGATGTCGCAGCGTGCCCAGCGGATGTCGGGCGCGGTGACGCAGCTGATGCCGCGCGCGAGTTGCTCTGCGCCGGATTTGGCGAGGGGCGCCGCGAAGCCGAACACGGTGGGTGGAATTTGTGGCAGGGGCGCGTGGGCGCGTTCGCTGTCTGCCCCGCGCGAAATCTGCACGTAGACATACATGTCACCGCCGCCGTTACGCTCCATGAGACCGCGCATGATGGCGCGCCAGCCGTCGCGATCATGCGGGTCACGCAGGCGCAGCGCTGCGCAACTGCGGCCGAGTCGATCGAAGTGTTCGCTGAAGCGGAATGGCCGCCCTGCAAAAACAGGGACTACTTCGTACACGCCATCACCGAACAGGAAGCTGCGATCGAGCGGCGAAATCTTTGCCTCGGCGAGTGGCAGCCATTCGCCGTTCAGGTAGCAGATCGGCAAGGGGGCGGCCATGTCAGCGCATCCACATGGCGACGGTGTCGCGTACGCGGGCCCAGACACCGCCAGCGGGCAAATCTTTGCTGACCACGAGCGGCACGCGACGGATGACGGTGTCGCCGTCTTGAACGCGCAACTCGCCGACTTGTTGCCCGGCCTTCAGCGGTGCGACCAGAGGTTCGTTCAGCTTGGTGGATACCCTAAGCTTCGAGGCACCACCGCGCACCACCGTGACGGCGACGTTGCTCTGCGGTCCGATGGCTGCGTACTGTTCGCTGCCCTTGTACACGCGCGGTTGCAGCACCATCTCGCCAGCCTTGCGCAGCGTGACGGTTTCATAGAACGCGAAGCCGTAGTTGAGGATACCGGCACTCGCCCGTTCGCGGATTTTTGGCGACTCGGTGCCGAAGACGGCCGAGATCATGCGAGTGCCGTTGCGCTCTGCCGAACTGACGAGGCAATAGCCTGCAGTATCGGTGTGACCTGTCTTGATGCCATCGACGGTCGGGTCTTGATAGAGCAGACCGTTGCGATTTCCTTGACGGATATTATTCCAGACGAATTCTTTCTGCGAGTACCAGCGGTAATACTGCGGGAATTCGCGGATCAGGGAGCGCGCCAGAATCGCGATGTCGCGTGCCGTGGTGTACAGCGCAGGATCGGGTAGGCCGGTCGCATTCGCGAAGCTGCTGTTCTTCATGCCGAGTGCTTTTGCTTGCTGCGTCATCAGCTGCGCGAAAATCTCTTCCGAGCCCGCGAGTCGCTCGGCGAGTGCGATCGCGGCGTCGTTGCCCGACTGCACGATCATGCCCTGCAGCAATACTTCGGCGGGTACTTTGTCGCCCACCTGCAAAAAGGTGCGCGAGCCCTCGGCACGCCAGGCTTTCTCGCTGATGGTGATCGGTTCCTGCAACTGCAGGCGCCCTTCGGCGAGCGCGCGAAAGGCCACATAGGCCGTCATTACTTTGGTGACGCTGGCGGGTTCGACGCGCAGATCTTCGTTCTGTCCTGCAAGACGACGCCCCGTGGCCTGATCCATGAGGATCCAGGATTTAGCCTCTACGGCCGGCGCTGGCGGGACGGCCGAGGTGATGGCTGCAGCGGGTTGCACCGCAAAAAATGGCAGCACGAGCGCGCAGGCGAACAGGGCAAGACGGGACAAAACAGAAGTGGACAGCGACCGTGACAACAAGATGCAGCTCCTGCGAATGAAAGGGACCAGAGTCTGCCGCGAATTGTAAACGTGTTACTCGTGCGCGGGACGAGCATCCGGGATGCCGGCAACCCGCAGTCTTTCGATCATGTCATCCGCCTCGATGGCGTTATCGAGCGGACCGACGCGTACGCGGAACACCGTACGCTCGCCGATGCGCGCCTCACGCACGCCGGCATTGCGGATCCCGGCGCGTGCCAGCAAATTCAACATCGCCTCGGCGTTGGTGCGGGTCGCGAAAGATCCTGTTTGCAGATAACGCGAACTGACGCCGATGTCCGCCGCGGCAGTGACTACGGGCGCAGCCGCAACCGCAGGCGTAGCCGCAGCCGCAGGCGTAGCCGCAGCCGCGATCACGGGCGCGGGCGCCTCATCGCCCGGTTCGATGACGCGGATTTCCACGGGGGCGGTGCCCTTTCTCACCATGTCGAGTTTGTGCGCGGCGGTATAGGACAGATCGATGATGCGATCGCCGACGAACGGCCCGCGATCATTGACCCGAACCACCACCGAACGCCGGTTCTCGAGATTGGTGACGCGCACGTAAACGGGAATGGGCAGCGTCTTGTGCGCCGCAGTCATCGCATACATGTCGTAGGGTTCACCACTCGAAGTACGCTCGGCGTGAAAACCGGGTCCGTACCACGAGGCTGTGCCGCGCTCGATGTGACCGCGTGCACTGCGTTTCACGCGATAGGTCCGACCGAAGACTTCGTAGGTTTCGGGATTGCCGTAGCGGCTGCGCGGCTCTTTGCGCGGTACGGCGTCGGGGATGTCGTCGATGCGGCGCGGCGGCTTGACCGTGCCCGCGGGAACATCCGCACGCGGCAAAGGCTCCGGACCACGACGCAGCGTGTCGCAGGCCTGCAGCAAAAGTGCCGTGACCGCGAGCAAGAGCAGCGCGCGACTTTTGAAGATCATCAGGGGTTAACGATCATCAGGGTTGAAAGACCATTTAAGGTGTGGAGACCGCTGGCGGTACAGGCTTGGCAAGTTCAGCGGCGATCGCGGTCGCTAGGTCATGCACCGCCATGGCGTAGAGGATGCTGCGGTTGTAGCGAGTGATGACGTGGAAATTCCGCAGTCCGACGCGAACGTTCGCGCGATCGGCGAGTTCGGCCGGCACGAGGATGACTCGCGTGTCATCGCTGATCGACTCGGGCAAGGAGAAGCCGCGCGCGCGAGCGCCCGCTGCGGTTTCATTGAGTTCGAGGTTACGGCGATCGAGTGTTGGCATCACTGCTGCCATGGTCTCGTCGCTGGCCTCTGCGGCGAGGATCGCTGATTGCTCGCGTTGCCAGCCGTGTTCGACAAAATAATTGGCGACGCTGCCGATCACGTCGTCCCAGTTATCGAACAGATCGCGCCGCGCATCACCCGCTCCATCGAGCGTCCCGTTGACGGCATAGCGTCGGTAGCTCGAGGGCATGAACTGCGGCGCGCCCATCGCTCCGGCATAGGAGCCGAGTGTGCTCAAGGGATCGAGTTTCTCTTCGCGTACCAGCAACAGGAATTGCTCGAGTTCGGAGCGGAAAAAACGACTGCGCGGCGGGTAGTTGAAGCCTAGCGTCATGAGCGCATCGAGCACGCGCCACGAGCCTTTGTTTCGACCGTAGTTGGTTTCGATGCCGATGATGGCAACGATGTACGCAGGCGAGACTCCGGTCTTGGTGTGCGTGGCCTCGAGGCGCGCGCTCTGGCTGCGGGCAAACTCGACTCCGCGCGCAATGCGCTCCGCGCTCACCAGGCGATTGCTGTATTCAACCCAACGCAACACGCTCTCGGCAGGTCGGGTGATGGCGGCGATGATGCGCGGCTGATGCATGCCCTGCGCAAGCAGCGCGCGGATGTCGGCCGCCGGAATGGAATTTTTGGTCGATACCTCGTCGATGAAGGCACGAATGTCTTCGCGCTCGAGATCGAATGGCGCCGGGGCCTCAGGCAGAGGTGCCGGGGCGGCGGGTGGTGGCGGCGACGGTGCAGGCGCAGGCACTGGCGCAACCACAGGCGCAACGGCCGTCGGGACCGATTTCTTGGGCGGTGAGGCGCAAGCGCCGAGTGCGAGCAAAAGCAGCAGGGCGGGTGCGCAGAGACTGCGGCGGAGCGCAGCGTTGACGGTAATCATCAGGCGGCGAGTTTCCGGTTCGCGTACAACGCCATCAGCATACCGAAGCCAGCGAGCAGGGTCACCATGGAAGTTCCGCCGTAACTCACGAGTGGCAGCGGTACGCCGACCACGGGCAGCAGACCACTCACCATACCCGCGTTGATGAACACATAGACAAAGAAAGTGGCCGCCAGACTGCCCGAGAGCAAACGCGCGAAGGTGTCGCGCATCTGCGAAGCGAGGAACAAGGCACGCAGCGTGACAAACACATAAAGACCAAGCAGAACGACGGCGCCGACGAGACCGAGTTCTTCGCCGATCACGGCGAAGACGAAATCAGTGGTTCGCTCGGGAAGAAAATCGAGCTGTCCCTGTGTGCCTTGCAGATAACCCTTGCCGAAGAGCCCACCCGAACCGATGGCGATGGTCGACTGAATGATGTGATAGCCCGCGCCGAGCGGATCCGCCTGCGGATCAAGAAAAGTCAGTACGCGCTGCCGCTGATAATCGCGCAGAAAAAACCAGCCTATTGCGGCGGCGCCGATACCGCCGACGCCGAGCAGCAAGATGTAGCGTATTGCCAGACCGCCGAGCAGCACGACAATGAAGCCTGCCGTCAAGATAAGCAGCCCCGTGCCGAGATCGGGCTGCACGATGGTGAGTGCTGTCGGCACCAGGATCACCGCGGCGAGCAGCAGCAGCGTGCGCGGATCTGGCGGCAGCGGCCGCTCGCGCAGCAGCCAGGCGCAAGCCATGGGCACGGCAATCTTCATGATCTCGGATGGCTGAAAGCGCACGAAGCCGAGATCCAACCAGCGCTGCGCGCCTTTGCCGATATAACCGATGGCATCGACGATGAGGAGCAGCACGAGTCCGGCGAGATAAAGCCAAGGCGTAATGAGGCGCAGCACGCCGGGTCGCAGCTGCGCGAGCGCCAGCATCAGCATGGCGCCTATGCCTAGCCGAATGCTGCCGCGCACTACCGACTCCCAATCCCCACCCGATGAACTGAACAGTATGAATTGCCCGTAAAGCGCGATGGCGGCGAGCCCCGCGAGCAACGGGCCATCAAGGCGCAGTGTCCCCAGCAAGCGCGTCGTGCCGGTGAGGGTTCGTTGCGTTGCGCTGTCGACGTTTTCACGCAGCATGCTTACTCCTCGCTCGCGACGGCAGTGGTAGCGACGACAGGCTCGTCAGCGGTGCGCGGCGGCGGAAATTTGCGTAGCAGATACGCGTCCATGACCTTGCGCGCGATCGGTGCGGCGGTGCCACTGCCGCTACGACCGTTCTCGACGATGACCGCAAGCGCAATCTTTGGTGCTTCGGCGGGTGCAAAGGCCACGAACCAGGCGTGATCGCGCAAACGCTCGGCGATGGCCGCCTCGTTGTAGCGCGCATTCTGTGCCACGGTGAAAACCTGGGCCGTACCGGTTTTGCCGGCGATGGTGTAGGGCGCCCCCGCAGCCGATCGACTCGCGGTACCACCTTGCATGACTGCGAGCATGCCGTCGATCACCCGTTCCCAGTCCTCGGGCTTGCCCGCCTCCGGTTCCGGCAGAGGTCGAGATGCGAGTTCGGTAATTTTTTGGGTCTCAGGATCGCGCATCGCGCGCACGAGACGCGGCCGATAGTTCTTGCCGCGCGTGGCCAGCACCGCTGTCATGTGCGCCAGTTGCAGCGGCGTGCTCGTCATATAGCCCTGACCGATGCCAAAGATGACGGTCTCGCCCGGAAACCAAACCTGTTCTGCTCTTTTTTTGAAGACTGCCTTTTTCCATTCGGGTGAAGGCAGGATGCCGGCTTTCTCGCCACCGATGTCTATGCCGGTCGGTTCGCCGAGCCCGAACTCGGCCAAAAAGTCATGCAGCCGACGAACGCCGATTTTGTTCGAAATATCGTAAAAATAAGTGTCGCAGGATTGCGCGATCGCCGTGCGCAGGTCGATGGCGCCATGTCCTCGCGGTCGCCAGTCACGGAAGCGATGGCGACTCCCGGGCAAAGAAAACCAGCCCGCGCAGTAATGCGGTTCGGTCGGTTGCACGACACCGAAGGTGAGCCCGGCGAGGGCGACCACGGGCTTGATCGTGGAGCCCGGTGGATAAGTCCCGCGCAGCGCGCGATTGAACAGCGGCTGATCCGGGTTTTCATTGAGCGCGCGGAACTCGGGGCGGGTCAGGCCGCGAGCGAACATATTGGGGTCGAAGCCTGGTCGACTGACGAGCGCGATGATGTCGCCGTTGTTCGGATCGAGGGCGACGATGGCTGCGCGCTGATCGCGCACGGCATCTTCGGCAACACGTTGCACCTCGAGATCGAGCGTGAGCAGCAGATCGGTGCCCGGGTCGCCGGGTATCGCCTGCAGTTGCGCTTCGAGTCCGCCCGCTTTGTCGACCGAGCGGCCGCGAGCGTTGACCATGATTTCGCGTCGACCGTTGCGGCCGCGTAGCTGCTCTTCGAAGGCCGCCTCGACGCCCACCTTGCCGATGGTGGAGGTACCCGCGTACTGCTCGCGATCGATACGTGCGAGATCGCTCTCGGAGATGGTACCGACGTAGCCGAGCGCATGCACCGCGACCTCACCCTGCGGATAGCTGCGCGCAAGGCGAGTGCGGATATCCACGCCCGGAAAATCGAAACGATTGACCGCGAAGCGCGCCATATCCTCGTCGTTCAAGAAGAGTCGGATCGGCGCGCTGTCGAAGGGTCTGCGCGAGCGAACGATGCGACGCAGATCATCGATATCGTCGGCATCGATCAGTCCGACGCGGGCGAGGCCCTGCAAAGTGGCCCTGAGGTCCGGTACCTCCTCCGGGACGAGTTCGAGCTGATAGGCCGGTTTGTTCTCGGCGAGGATTGCGCCGTTACGATCGTAAATGATGCCGCGCGGCGCGGGCTGCGGCTCGATACGCACGCGGTTGCCCTGTGCCAGATCGGTGTAGTCGTCGTATCGCAGCACCTGCAACCAGACCAGTCGGCCAAGCAGCACCAGCGTCAGGGCTGCGACGATGAACACCGCCGCGACGGCGCGCTGTTCGAACAATCTTTGTTCGACCCAGAAATCTTTGATGCGTCCGCGGATACCCATCGCCGTGTCGATCTTGCGTCGGCGCTCAGCGGCGCGCGCGATTTTCGCTCGCCTGCCAGGCGGCAGTCAGCGGCCAGAGCAGCGCGCCGACCAGAATGGGCAGCCAGCGCATCCAGCCGCCGGAGGCATTGCCGGTCCAGCCGTCGATCGCCCAGCTGACCGCTTCGCTCGCGAACAACAGCGCTGCAGCGAAAACGGATTGCTCGAACAGCGGCTTGTTGCGGACCAGCAAGTGCTGGCGAACCGCAATATAGGCGACCAGCGAGAGCGCGAGCGCGTGCTGACCGAAGACTGCACCTCGATAGACATCGAGTGCGAGACCGGTGACGAAACCGAGGGTGATTCCGCCCACACGCGGCGCAATCAACGACCAAAAAATCACGGCGATGACCGCGAGTGGCGGCCGGATCGCGGCGAGCCAGAACGGCAGCGGCAGCACTTGCAGCACGAACGCTGCGAGTGTCGTCAGCACCAAGCGACTGCGAACGGTACTGGCGATCATGGCGGTGTGCTCGCCGCTGCAGGCGTCGGTATCGTGAGCTGGGCGGCTGGCGGCGCGGCGGGATGTGCCGGCTTGAACCAAAGAAATGCGACCACACGGTCGCGATCGAGGGTGGCCGTAATCTTTGCCGTGACCTGGGCGAGGGGCGAGGCACCATCGCGCCGCACCGCGCTCACGCTGGCGACGGGATAGCCCGCCGGGAATGTTTCGCCGAGCCCCGAGGTGACGAGCAGATCGCCGTCACGGATATCGGACTGCAGAGGCAAATAAGGCAGGCTGAGTTCGCCGCTGCGACCGGTGCCGAGCGCCAAGGTGCGCTGACCGGTGCGGGCGATCCGCACCGGTACCGCATGCTCGGGATCGGCGAGCAAAATGATCTCGGCGCTCCACGGCCCTACGCGCAGCGCTTGACCGACGAGACCTTCGCCTGCAATCACCGCCTGACCTTTGCGCAGGCCATGCACCGTGCCGCGATCCACCGTGTAGCGTTGCCGCAGTCGGTTGGTCTCGACGGCGATCACGCGGGCCGTCAGCCAGCGATCAGCGACGTCGGCCGCTGCGCTGCGCAAGTTGCGCAGTTCGAAGTTTTCGCGCTCCAGATCGGCGCGCCGCATGGCCAGCAGTTCGAGTTCGCGCAGGTGCTCGCGCAGTTCGCGGTTTTCTTGTTGCAGCGTCGCCCTTTGCTCAAAGTTTTCTTGGGTCCATTGCCACGCCGCTGCCGGCGAGGCGAGCGCCATTTGCAGCGGATAGGCGACGGCTTGCAGGGCAAAACGCACGCTGTCGAGCCAGCCGACACGCTGGTCTAGCCACATGATGCTCAGCGAGAGACTCGCGTAGACGAAGAAGCGCAGCCCCGCCGGGGTGCCGCGTGAGGGAATGTTTCGGCTGGCAGCCGTGTTACTCAAGCCCGAAGTTGCCGGGGCCGAGCTCGTCCATCAGTTCGAGGATGCGCCCGCCGCCGCGCGCCACGCAGGTGAGCGGGTCCTCCGCGATGACGACCGGCACGCCGGTCTCCTCGGTTATCAGTTTGTCGATATCGCGCAGCAACGCGCCGCCGCCCGTGACCACGATACCGCGCTCGGCCACGTCGGAACCGAGTTCCGGCGGGGTTTGTTCGAGCGCCTGCTTGACCGCACCGACGATGCCCTGCAGCGGCTCTTGCAGCGCTTCGAGGATCTCGTTGCTGTTGAGAGTGAAGGCGCGCGGCACACCCTCGGAGAGGTTGCGACCCTTGACCGAGATTTCGCGCACGGTCTGTCCGGGATAGGCCGAGCCGATTTCGATCTTGATGCGTTCGGCAGTCGTTTCGCCGATGAGGATGCCGTAGTTGCGACGCACGTAGTTCATGATCGCTTCGTCGAAGCGATCGCCACCGATACGCGCCGATTGCGCGTAGACGATGCCGTTCAAAGAAATGACCGCGACTTCGGAGGTGCCACCGCCGATGTCGAGCACCATCGAGCCGCGCGCCTCTTGCACCGGCAGGCCCGCGCCCACGGCGGCCGCCATGGGTTCGCTGACTATGGCTACCGTGCGTGCGCCCGCGCCTTCGGCGGATTCGCGGATTGCACGGCGCTCGACCTGCGTCGAACCCACCGGTACGCAAACCAGCACGCGCGGTGAAGGCTTGAGCAGACGGTTGTCGTGCACCTTGGCGATGAAGTACTGCAGCATCTTCTCGGTGTAGGTGAAGTCGGCGATGACGCCGTCTTTCATCGGCCGCACGGCAGTGATGTTGCCGGGCGTGCGACCGAGCATGTTCTTGGCTTCCGAACCGACCGCGACGATGACTTTGCCGCCGCGGCTGAAGTCATCTTGCACGGCGACCACGGACGGCTCGTTGAGCACGATGCCTCGATCCCGGACATAGATGAGCGTATTCGCCGTACCGAGATCGATCGAAATATCGCTGGAAAAATAGCCGCGCAGGCGCTTGAACATCGTGTGGTGCCGGGGGAGTCGGGTGGGGGAAAAAGAGCCGAGAAAACGCGAGCAATCTAGCAATCTGCGGGCTCGCCCACAAGGCAAGGGTGATATGATTTCGCGGTTTTTCAGCCCCGGTGCTTGACCATGAGCCTCAGCCGAGCCGACATCGAAAACATCGCGCGTCTTGCGCGCCTAGAGCTCACGGAGGCCGAGATCCCGGTCTACGTCGACTCCCTCTCCAAGATCTTCGCCTTCGTCGGTGAGCTCGATCGAGCGCCCACCAGCGGCATCGCGCCGATGGCGCATCCGCTGCCGGGTCTCGCGCAGCGCCTGCGCGCCGACGAGGTCAGTGAGCCCAACCGCCGCGACACCTACCAGCAAAACGCTCCCAAGATCGAAGCGGGCCTCTACCTCGTGCCCAAGGTGATCGAATGAGCGCCCCCGCAGCGACCGTAGCCGCGCTCGCCAAGGGTCTCGCCGCCGGCGAGTACTCCAGCGTCGAGCTGACCCGCGCCTACCTCGAACGCATTGCGGCGGCGCAACCCGAACTCAACGCCTTCGTCACCATCACGGGCGAATCCGCCCTGGCCGCCGCGGCGGCGGCTGATGTAGCGCGCGCCCAGGGTCAGGCGGGCCGACTGCTCGGCGTACCCATCGCTCATAAAGACATCTTCTGCACCGAGGGCGTGCTCACCACCTGCGGCTCGAAGATGCTGGCGAATTTCGTCTCGCCCTACGACGCCACGGTGGTCGCGGGCCTGCGCAGCGCCGGCACGGTAATGCTCGGCAAGCTCAACATGGACGAGTTCGCCATGGGCTCGTCGAGCGAGACCAGTTTCTTTGGTCCGGTGCGTAACCCTTGGGACACCAAGATGGTCCCCGGCGGCTCGTCGGGGGGGTCGGCCGCCGCAGTCGCCGCACGCCTCGTGCCGGCGGCCACCGCCACCGACACCGGCGGTTCCATCCGTCAACCCGCCGCGCTCTGCGGGGTCACGGGCATCAAGCCCACCTACGGGCGCTGCAGCCGCTACGGCATGATCGCCTTCGCCTCGAGCCTCGATCAGGCGGGTCTCATCACGGTCAGTGCCGAAGATGCGGCGCTGCTGCTCGGGCCGATGTCAGGCTTTGATCCGCGCGATTCAACCAGCGTCGAGCGCGCCGTGCCCGACTACACGACCACCCTCGGCGATTCGCTCGAGGGGCTCACCATCGGGCTCGTCAAAGAATTCTTCGACAAGGGGCTCGACGCCACCAACGAACAGCGCATTCGCGATGCCATCGCCGTGTTCGAAAAACTCGGCGCCCGCGTGCGTGAGGTGAGTTGCCCGAATTTGCCCTTGTCTGTGCCCACCTATTACGTGGTGGCGCCCGCCGAGTGTTCATCGAACCTCGCGCGCTTTGACGGCGTGCGCTTCGGTCATCGCTGCGAGTCGCCGAAGAATCTGCTCGATCTTTACTGCCGTTCGCGCGGCGAGGGCCTCGGTGCCGAGGTCAAGCGCCGCATCATGACCGGCACGTACGTGCTCTCGGCAGGCTATTACGATGCCTACTATCTCAAGGCGCAGCGCGTGCGGCAGCTGATCAGCGCCGATTTTGCGCAACCATTCGAGAGCTGCGATCTGCTCTTTTT
>Ga0194117_10003083_pt1 | contig 17080 bp, 9 predicted proteins | sample TA2MahsurfametaG_FD_160579 | JGI IMG/M metagenome (GOLD analysis project Ga0194117, IMG submission 160579) | Freshwater microbial communities from Lake Tanganyika, Tanzania - TA2015009 Mahale N1 surface | ecosystem: Environmental > Aquatic > Freshwater > Lake | place: Tanzania: Lake Tanganyika...
CACATGGAGATTGTCAGCACATTCCTTAGTTTTTGGATAAGATTGGGTACTATAGATACGCTACATGATTTATGTCCTTTTTGACAGTTCTGAACGATAAATATACAGTTGTTTTTTATTTCAATAGTTGATATTAAGGATGAACTAATGATTAATGATCTTATTTTTAAATTACAAGTAAACATTTTAGGAGGGTTAATTAATCGAGCCTTCACAATACTTATTTTGATATTTGTATTCATCTGAATAATTATAATAGTTGAAAATATTGTTTTTTGGCGTTCATGTAAAAATTAGTAAACTTAAATAATAAAGAAGATGATTTTATATTTTAAATTACGCCGATAAAAACTTTCTCACAGTCAAGGGGATGCGTGTTCTTACTCCAGAATTTAGTATCTTTATAATATAAAATAAAGAGACAATCATTTACTATGTTGTTAGTTTTGAATTTAAAAAACAATAAAAGAGATTCTAATTTTATTAGCAACTATTTTACTTGCTTTACTATTCATTTCTGATCAGATGATCTAGTTTGATATAATTTGGTTTAAAAAGTAAGTATAATCTGTAAATGCTACTCGACATTTAATAGGGATTTTACCCAGAAGACGAATACATAGGCACCTACACTTAAGAAAATATACATCAACAAGCACTCAAAGCATTGATGGCAGGCAACTACTCGCTCTTCCTCAGTTTACTCAGCAAACATAATATGGGACGCTTCAATCTTCCAGCCTACTAGGTGCTCGCTGAAAGTCTAAAAATTAAACATAATTAGGCCAAAGAAAAATATGGTAAACTTTTGAATCAAAAGTTTGGCTAAGTACTTCGAGCGAGTGAGATCGAAGGCAGATTTTTCGTGAAGCCTGAACAGCTGAGTCTTCATAATTACGCAAAATATCAATATTTTGAAGATAAAAATAGGCTCAAGGCAGATGAAAGTATAGCTTAGGCCTATACAAGCATCTTTAGACGTATCACACATATCGATGATTTCGTTTACTTCATTGACTTTGCAGTGGCATCTGTTGATCGGGAGTCTTTCGCGGCAGTTGAAGAAAAGGCTCGCTAATTTTTGAATGAAGATATCGAGCTAGTGAGAGATATTTAGATTTTAAAACAGATGGATAATCAAGGGAGATAAGAAAAGATGATAATTGAGTATAGCTTTTGTATTGTCACTCTAAATGCTTCTAAAAAAATTGAATCAAACAATATAGAAAAAATCACGTAGAAGGTACAGTAGGCACTCAAAAATTAGCCCATGAAACACTTACTAAGTGCTTGTTTGGAACTCAGCCCCTCCAACATCATCGACGATGCCATAGAGAAACATCCAAGGGAGTTAGTCCAATATGACTTTAAAAATAACGAAGTGAGGTTGAATAGTCAGTACTTGCACCCTTAACTATGTGAATATTAAACTTTTAAGACCTACTTCAAAAAAATGAACTACCTTGAACAGCTAGTTTAGAAATTTGAAATCATAGCGCATTCTGCAAAATTTTAGTAAGGCAAGCTACTTTTGGGTATAAATTATGATTTACTGGGAGATGATGAGATAAACTATGATTCCAAGTACACGTACAGCAAGAAAGTCACAACTAAATGTATTGCTGAGTTCTCTGAGTTTTTATCTCTCATAGCTACTCATATTTCCGATGAGTTTGTGGTGATCGGTTAGTAGAAACAAAATGATAAGTTCTACAGCGTGAAGTATGCTTGCAAATGCCTGAAATTATTTGGTAATTTAACTAAGCTTCGGTCTATCAGGTAGCACCACATTTATGAGCATATTTTGACTGTGTGGGGTAGACTGCTAATAAAATGGAACTAAATTGAGGAGATAAGACAATAGGATTATTTTGCAAGAACAATTGCTTCTTACTTTTCGCTATTGCATTCCATCAACAAATACTAAGTTGAATTCCAGCAGATATCGAGTTTCTAAAGCGAAGTAAGCAAAGTTATTTATGAGTTGCTCATCAAGTTGGAAAAATACCCCTATGATCTACACAGTTTCAAGGGAATGAAAACAGTCATTTTCGAGTGGGGCATCCAAAACCTGCCTATAACTACCGATCTTAAAAATATCATTTATAAATTCATCAGCTGCTTCTTTGATGATCGTCTTCCCGTCAAAATTGCCCTTAAGTATGATATTTTCTAGACTCCAGCCATATCCAAACCAGTTAAAAAAATGATCTCAGCGCAAGTCATTTAAACTATTTCTGCAAAAATTCTTAAATTAACCAATTAGAAAATCAACACTAGTTGGCATCGAAATGCTCATCAGTACTCTAATTTCTGCATCAAGCTCGGCTCGATTTTATCTTCAAGAATTTTAGACTCAGTGTAGGAATTTGCTTCTTAGCTTACAAAACTGTATCTAAACTTCGCTCATGTTTGGCCTTGTTTACATAAGTACAGACTCTGGATTCTGCAGATTAATAAAAATATCATCGATTTTAAGTACGAGGAGAAACTTCTAAAAGCGAAATAAACTTGGCAAGTTCTCTCAAAAAAACTCGAATCTTAGGCCACCTAAAACAAAGTGATCAGCTGGGTTAATTTGAGCAAATAAACTCTCTCGACTTATTAGCAATTTTATACTTGCGCCAATATTTTGATTAACAATCTCTTCTTGAAAAAAAATAAGGATCCCTTTACCAGATAAAACTTCAGCAAATATTTCTAGCTGCTCATGGACATCACCCAAAAATTATAAGGTTTTACTAATGCTGATGAAAAAGGGGAAAGCTTAATCAAATAATGGACGATATTAGGTTACAGTGTTGAAAAGGGTTTAAAATCCATTCAAACTTAGCTACTTTTTAATCTAAGGTTTTGGATATGCAACTCGCTTCGATTCCTAAGCATCACCTAAGAAGAATCGTTTATGAATTGTATCGGATAAGTTATGATTAAAGCTTCATTAAATCCAAGTGCTTACCACCCTTGGACACTTCTATGTGACATGCTAGGATTGAGCTTATATTAAAAGGTTTCTGTACTTTCTACTCTCCAGCAGATTGGTCCACTTCACAGATATACAGGAAAACTGGTTCATGACTTATAACCTTTTGTTCCTTTTAATATCATGTCAACACTCTATGCTTCCATCAGGACGAACTATAAACTCATTTTAAAACATGTCTTCAATCAGTTGTTGAAGGAAGAAAATGAGAATCTTTGGAGTTTAGTCGATAAAATTGTATTTTCTCGAGTCCTGATTAGTGGTTCATGTATTTTCAATGGGTAGAACCACTAAAAAGCAAAAGAAGATATGGCTTTGGGTATATATTATGACCAATTTTAAAAAATCACCGAGTTGCTAACTGAAGGGCCAGACATGGTCCAGAATGTACGGATTATCGTCATGCTCTAAAAGAAGAAAATTTTCACTAAATTTTACTAAATTTTAAGAACTAAGAATGTAAAGATAGTTGAAAAAGCTCGTCCAAATCCTCCCTCCGAACTTAGATACAGAAGCAGAAACATGACAAATGAAGAAGTGATCAACACTTTAAGCCAAATGGGTGTTAGTAGGGACTAAGCTGAAATAGCTCTGTAAAATATCTAGTATCCTGATCACAATTTAGCTATGTAATGGATTGACAATAATCAAGAGCGTTTAGATGATATGATTTTAAACCGTACTTTATAAAAGACAAGGCAGGAGGCTAGGAGAGAGCCAAGGAAATAGCCAGAAGTACCTGCAAACCAAATAGCACCATTAAGCTACTAAAGATTCTATGATAAGGAAAAGATGATAAAAATTTCTCGAAGTTGGATCAAAATAATATTCAAATAGCTTTTCAAAGAAGAAAATATGAACTCAAGCTAAACTTTAAAGGATTTGCTGTTTTTATTTATGGATTCACTTAAGGCAGAACAGATTCAGAGCCAATATACCAACCTTAACGACAAAATCTTTGCAGAAATTGACGAACTAAACAAACAAAAAGAAATCAGTCATAAGTTACTTCTCTATCTAACCATTTTGTCGGGAAGTTTCTGCAAAACTTAAAAGACCAAAGCTGATTTTTTCCAAAAATCAGTAAACCTTAAAATCTTGAGCTATTTGCCCCGCATCTAAAATCCCGAAATAATCCAAAAAGTCTTTTAGTTGATAAATGCAACTCTACCAATTTTTACTCCCAATGATGTGATAAGTCCTCAGCTTTAGAACTATCTCTCCTATTTGTTGGATATCGTTTTGAAATATCGTTGTAACGGAAAAGCATTTTCAGACATTATGCTAAAGATAGCAAAATCGGGCAAGCAGGGGCTAATGCAAAGGATAGCAAGAAACGTAACAGTATTTTTCAAAGAAAAGCTTATAAAAGAAAATATTTTTTCTTTGATTAATATTTTGTTTGAATCTGACAAAGAATTCTGCAGGGTAAACGCATAGCTCGACCTTAAAACTTATCTCTATGAACGTTATAAACATAGACTATCGAATTTCCATCCTGACAAACAACATGTCCTAGAAATAGATCTAAAATAATTCCAAACTAGTTTCCCCAAATACGACAAAGGTTCAGCGATTTACTAAGTGGCCATCGGAATGCTATCGAAAAAGAAGAATAAAAATAGACTACTATTTTACGATTGCCGTAAGTAAAAAAATGCTTTCGATTATTCATCCTATGGTAAATGTTCATTCTTGAAATACCCTATCAAATAAAATTTTAGAACAATCATCAAGTCCATTTTAACCTCTCTCTTTGAAGCGAAAGAAAAGTATCTTGAGGAAGAAGTTATGACTGATCTTTACAAGTTGCTCAACAACTACAGGATACTAATTCCATTTACTATTCATGAACATATAATTGGTACTAATTTGATCGAATGGTTGCTGTCTAACAACAATTCAAAGAAAAAGTTCAAATTTTTGACATTTTTAACACTGAATGTCAACATACTTATTCCTATCAAAGACTACCAGTTCTCTTCATTATCTTAATACATTATTTCTAGAATAATTTTAACTCTCCTCCACTCAAATACTAACAACTTGTTATGGACTTCTTTCACTGCTCTTAACTTGAGCCAAGTTAAAAGGTTTAGTTAGCTTACTGAAGCTAAAGTCTCGCAAGAAGGTTAGATGAATCTGATTGAACACTACTAAAAACTATTGGACAAAGCTGATGCTTTTGAATACATAAACATTTCATAATTTTTATATGTTCAATACAAAAGAAGAATCGTCGATAATTTGCGTAGAAAATACAAATTTGCAGCAAATCAAGTAGAGTCTACTTTTGATCGACAATTCTTAAACTTGTCTCCCTTCTTCAACTCAGTGCCCCTAAAAAAATAAAAATCATCTTAAATGTAAATTGTATTGGTGGAAAATATGAACGAAATGGATGACTAAGATGAATAAAGCTAACTTATGCTATTGGATGAAGAATAAGAGGGACATAGATTTTTGAGAAGAAGACAAAATTTAATGAATCCCGAACCTCTATATGAGCAACTTATTGTGCCTTTACCACAGCCTGTTCCTAAGTAAAACAAAGATAAGCAATAAGAAAAAGCAGTTGAACCTGAAAAAGAACTGTAGCCAATAGTAATAAACAACTGGTAATATCTCTAAGATATTATCTCAAGATTCGAAAAATACTTATGTTTTGACGAAGAAATAGATTCTGAAATCGAACTGAAAGAAGCTTTTCTACCACAATAAAATATTATCTTTGCAAATCTGAGCAATGGGTTCAACATCGAAATTGAACAACTTCAAATTGATCTCGATTTAAAAGTAAAGAAACTCAATGGATTTTAAAATAGGATATGCTAAATCTATAATCTGATTGCTCCCAAAAACACATGGGATAATAAGAAAAAAGAAGCTGTGGATACGACGAATATGGTTGAAGAAAGGATGGCCTTTATGAGTTTAGGAAGAAGATTGATTTAGAGCCTACAAAGCCAAGGAGATTCAACTCTTGCACACAACAGATAGGCATTACTAACCCTATAAAGATTAATGCAAGGCAGGAACAGCAGAGAACCATAAATCCCACCTCCTAGAGTCTTAAATATTAATGACATATATCAACATCTTGGAGAATTCGCTGAACCAATTGTACCTGTAATACAGCAACAGCCTCAATAGGCAAATCAGCCACAACCTTGTCAGTAACAAGTACAAATAATAAATGAGCCACCTAAAAATCAAGAACCTATGGTAATCTAAGAAGCTGTTAATAATAACGCAGAGGATAACAACATTCATAATGCAAATCAAGGCTAAAATATTAATGTATAAGTTGCAAATAATCATCCGGAGGAATTAGATGTACCTAATGATTTCTAATATCAAGAGATCGTGCCAGTTGTTATGTAGTACCCAGCAGAAGTTTAAAATGTTGTTGAAAATATAATAGGCCAGCAAAACCAAGCTATTAATAGTCCTCAAATCAATCCTCAGCCTGCTGTCTAGTCTCAATAAAACTTAGTTTAAGGAGTCAATCAACCATAAGTAGGTCTAATCTAAATATAACAGCCTCAAAATGCCTAACAGATTCCAGAAGTACCTCCAGTTATGCAGCCTCCTACAAGGCAAAGATAAATACTTGCCATGATGGGCTTACCTCAAACATTTTTAAGAGATGTAGGTTTGGATTAAGAATTCTTTGACTCTTTGCCTGAATATCTACAACAAGAGCAGCTCTTGCAATTTATGGCTCAACAAGGCTCAAGCGCTAATCAAAGGAACAATAATGCTAATAATAATCCTAATCAGCCTAATGAAGGTCCGGTTGACCAGGTGTCATAAAATGTGGCATTTTTGGCATCTTTAGATATGCAAACTCGAGCTCAAGTTCTTTTGGAGGCGACACCTGAGTTTTTGGCAACTCTACCTCCAAATATTAGAGAAGAAGCATAGAGATACAGACATCATCAGATAAATCGCATAATCTAAGAGGAATAGATTTAATAGTAGAAGAATCATGCTCAAAAAAGTAAGGCACCTTTGGTGTATCCTGTAGTAAAAAAATAATAATTTTCAGCTATATCTGAAGAAGCGGCACATGGTATTTTCTTGGGTATTTTCAACATTTACCCCAAATTTAAGCTGTCAGCTTTAAAAATTCTTCTTTAGAACAAGCAGAACCAAGATAAAACATTAAGCACAATTATAGCTCTTTTAAAATTCTCCGAGTCCAATGAAAAATAACTAAAAAATGCCAAATTAACAAAAGTAGAGCTGTAAGCAAAAAAATTCAAGATAACTAAACACTCAACATGGTCCAACGCAGATATCAAATAAATCAGAACTTACATTTTACACGCAATATTGGAACACATGACGATCCCTTTGTACAAAGATGAATAATTTTTGCAACATAAAATCGGAAGATAAGTTTATTGCGAATAGTTGGGATATTACAATAAAGGCTAAGAATAAATCGATCCATTAATTTAATTGCTAGATTTCGCACTGAGCTACTATCCTGAATTAGCTACTGAACTTTTTAAGAAAGCAAAGAATATACCCATAAAGATATTATAGAAGCTGGTTGATGGAATAAGAAGATAAATATGGCCTTTACAATTGTATGATAGCTTGCAAAATTTCAGTGAAAATGAGTAACTCAAACAAATTTTTGCGAAGTAGTTCGATAACAAGCCTCCCACAACTAAAATTCTTAGCAAGCTTTTAAAATATAAATTTGCACAGCTTATCTCCTTAAAGAAAATTCATCTAGATGCATTATAGTACTATACTAACAATAACATTTAGTTGCTCAATCAAATATTCTGCATTTATAATCTTTAGAATATCCATTAAGTTGAACCTCTACTTGTCAAATACAAACAAATTCACTTTGAAGTTATTAAGTACCTCATTCAAAATGGAAAGTAAATTGAAAAAGAACCCATTGGAATACTACTTAAACGGCCACAATTACTTGACTTCTAAACCAAAAAGTTTATCTTTAGAAGTCATCCTAGACTTAGAAGATCGAATGGCAGAAGAGTTCATATTGAAGTAGATCGTGCACATCTATTCCAAGGATCTTACAATCAGCTAATGGGCCGCTCAGTGCGGGAACTTTAGGGAAAGATCCAAGTTTCTTTTATTAACTAGCCAGGCTATGATGCAGGAGGTTTAAAAAGATAATGGTTTTTGCTGGTTTCTCGAGAGATTTTTAATCAAGACTATGCATTATTCGAAAAATCTTCTTCGGGAAGTACTTACCAGCCAAATCCTAAATCTTATATAAATCCAGACCATCTAAACTACTTCAAATTTATAGGCCGTTTTATTGCAAAGGCATTAGTGGAGCGTGAGTTAATAGATGCATATTTTACTCGTGCTTTTTACAAGACAATAATTGGACAGTAGCTTGAATTCAAAGATCTTTAAGCACAAGACTATTAATTTTACAAATCAATGTAATGGCTGAAAAACAATCAAATCGATGAGGGTATTTTCACTTTTAGCTATATCTACGATAACTTTGGAAATAAAATATAGAAAGAGTTGATACCAGGTGGTAAGGAAATTATTGTAACTTAAAAAAACAAAAAAGGTAAATTTTATTTTATTTAGATTACATCGAAAAATATTGTATGGCCAAAATGAGAGATGATTTCTCCACACAACTCAATAAATTTTTGGAAGGCTTCCATGAGGTCGTACCTCAAGAATGGATTTCATATTTCGACGCAAAAGAACTAGAACTGTTGATATCAGGTATCCCAGAAGTTGATGTTGAGGACATGAAGCGAAATACAGACTACTCGGGCTACAGTCCAAGTGATCAGATTATAGTATGGTTTTGGGAGATAGTCTCGTAATATACTCAGGAAGATATAGCTAAGTTGGTCCAATTCATTACAGGAACATCGAGAATACCTGTTGAAGGATTTTCGCACTTGATTGGAATGAACGGAATCCAAAGAATATCGATTCATAAGGACCCTTGCGAGCATCAGCTCCCTAAATCGCATACATGCTTCAACCAGCTGGATTTGCCAAACTATGCGACTAAATAAATACTGAGGGAAAAATTAACAATTTGTTTGGCTTGGGGTAGCTAGGGTTTTGGTTTTATGTGATGTTGTATAACTAATTGAACTATCAAACATCCGAAGTATTGATTGTAGAGAAGATTATATTGGGAAATTTTAGTTTCTGAAATATGAAGAACAGTAGAGGTGAGCTTCAGTAAGTTTTACAACTTTTTATGCAATAATATTTAAGAGATATTTTAGGAGGATTATTATTAGTTAGATAATACTAAAATAAATTTTAGTTGTTAATTTTCCAAATGGACAAAAAGGGTCATCTGCTTAGTAATCTGAAGCGCCAAGTTCTCGCCCTCAAAAACCAACTTGAAGGACTATAAATGCGCAGATAGGCTAAAGTTCAAAAGGCTGCTTATAATTCTAAAAATACTAGATCTGTAAATTATTCTTCAAGGTTTGACTCTATTAGTCTTGATTGCTCGTATCTCAACAAAGGAATCAAAAAATTCTACTAGAATAGTCCTAAGTTTAAAAACATCGCAGATTTGATCAAAGAGAAATCTCAACCGGAGAGAAGACCCATTCTTTCGAGTCAGAGAAAAGCTGAAAATTAAAGGACCAAGTAAAATTTTAGCAGCGAACAGCCTGAAAGATCCAAGTCACGCTCCAAAAGCCCTAATCCTTTGACAGGATAGGGATATAATGACAAAAAATCAGGCAAGAAAAATAATTTTGAGCCGAGAAAGTAAGTGGAGGCACGTCCTTGCAGCAAGAAGCCTTTCAATTTATACTATTGAGCTATTTTTCTATTGTTAGGATTTTAATATTTTAATTTATATTAATATTACCATAGAAAAGAATGGGTATTGACCTTATCAGAGGAGGAAGAATTGCTAACCGTGGATTTAGAACTACCAAATCAAGCAACAGCTATCTCAAGAGTCTAATCAATGTAACTGTCTAATAATGAAGCTCTATTCCTTCTTGTCAAGAAGAACTGACGCCAAATTTAACCAAGTCGTCCACAAACGTCTAAATCAATCAAGACTCAATCGTTATCCCATCTCCATCTCACGCATTGTCAAGCATCTCTCCCATGATCGTTCTCCTGCAGCCCAAGGCGATAACAAATTCAAGCGTATTGTCGCCATTGTTGGAACCGTCACCAACGATGTTAGATTACTCAATGTACCTCAAGGACTTAGAGTTGTTGCTCTCAGATTCACCCAAGCTGCTAGAAACAGAATCACTGCTGCTAAGGGTAGCTGTTTGACCTTCGACCAACTCGCCCAACTTGCCCCAACTGGAAAAGACGTCTTTTTGCTTAGAGGTCCAAGAGATAGAGAGGCCAAAAGACATTTCGGTCTTTGTCCTGGTCAGAAAGGTTCACACACTGCTCCTCGCGTTAGATCGGTGGGTAGAAAATTCGAGATGGCCAGAGGCAGAAGATGATTCATTCCTATTTAACATGCCAAATAATTCTATGTCATGCCGAATATAATGTTTCAGATTATTACTATTATTTATGTTATTGTTATTTAAGTATTGATAAATAAACAAATAGTCATGATCTATCAAGGAGATCAAAAACTTACGAATCAAGCAGTATTATGAGATCTCTTGCGCGAGGAGTAAATAATCAGAACAATGATAGTTAACAAGAGTGAGTTATTGATTACAGTGTTCTCTTCAAAAAGTGACTTCTGACAAATAGTGCTGTATTTTTTACTTGCTTTTTCAAGTTTACTCCTAAGCTTTTCATTAGTTAGTAAGTTTATTTTCCTGTTATTTGGTGTCTTACTACAGCTTTGCTATGAAATTCTTAAGATTAGTAATTTTGGGCTGGTAAAGTGAAAGCATCAAAGGTGCCCAAAATAAACAAACCATCGTTTCCTTGAGAAGATCATCTCCATATGCGAGAGAATCATTAACAATGGCGGTCGAGATGAAGGAACGGTTAATGTTGCTGTTGCTGCCTGGATAGAGTAGTAGGTACCTGTGTTGAAGACGTAAGATTGTCTTAAGACTGTATCCCTGAAGCCTGATTGGTTCATATTATCTTCAAATCAAATTAAAATTCAAGAGTAAGAATCTTTTTTTATTCGAGTATTAAATTTGGAGAAACTTAGAAACAACAAAATTAAATGTCAAGCAAAATTAGAAAATTAATGATACAAGCTGCACTAATGACAAGATTTAAGTGGAAAAATAAGATACGAAGCTATCGCAATTAATTTTCATAATTCAAGATTTCCTAAAGAAATATACGGATGTGATCAATCTGAATGTGATGTGGAGTTTGCAAGTAGGGTAGCAAGAATTAAATTTGTGCTGGTCATTAACATTTGGTCTATATTAAACATTAAAATATAGTTTAATTTACTTATTCTTTAATTATAAGCTAAAACAAAAGCCTTAATTAACTCCTTAATCAACTAAACAATCTTTGTTAAATCATTTTCGGATTTGCTCAGAAATTATTATATTCATCAACTAATTTAAATCACATCAAACAATAGGTAAAATGAACAATAAAAAACGACATTTGGAGTTGTTTGCTTGTTAATTTATTAGAAATAAAACTATATTAATCATCAAAATATAATAACATGGATGCAGGACAGAATGTGCTAGCATTGATGATGAAGAAGAAACGAGCAGAAGGCAGTTTGGATATGCCCGTCGTCAAGAAAAAAAAGAAAAAACAAAAAGCAGAATAACCACCGCCTGAACCACCCAAGCCACCTACTCCCCCTCCTCCCACACCGCCAGCTTAGGAGGGAAAATTAAATGTAATAGTCATCGAATAAAATACTCCCGACTAAAATGAGTTTTTTGATGCTTAATGTAAAGCAGCTGATGAGCAACTTTAAAAGGAGAGGCTGTAAAAATAAAAATTCGGCAGAAAATTAAAAAAAGTAAGTGGATTGATGGCCAGGTTGCATGCGAGTGTACAGTAGATCAAATCAAGATATAATGATCTAGATTTAGAAGAGTTAATTACTAAAAAACCCAATAAATAAAATATAGCACAAGCAAATGCCTTTGTTAAAAGTCAAAAGGTCAAGAAGAAAAGGTTTAATGACAGTATCGATGGTAAAAAGAAAAAATAGGAAGATAAAAAGCAGAAAGAGGAGCTCACTAAGTAACAGTTGGAAGCAAAGTAGAAGGAAAGATTAAAAAATTAAATGCTAAAGTAATTAGAAAGGCAGAGGCTATAAAAGCTAAAGTAAAAGTAGTAGATGGACAAGAAAAAGTAAAAAGCAAAGCAGATCATAGGCAAATACAAAGATTAAAAACCTTTGTATGTGCGTTATTAGCTCAAGCAGTAAGAAAAGGATAAAAAATAGTAAGAAAATATGTAAGCTTTTTTGATGAGAAGAGGAGAAAGATATAAACCTGTATAGTTTAGTGATATTGGAAGCCACATGAAAGCTCATAAATAGCATCTGAGAGATTCTTTGTTAGTGAAAGAGCAAGAGCATGCTGAAAAACACCATCAATTAATGCAAGAAAATTTGAAACTGCTCTAAAAAATATACAGAGGTAAAACTTACGAAATGATTCAGCAATAAGAAGAGGAACGTAGGTTATTGAGACTACGTGCCAAGGCTCAGAGAGAAAAAATCAAGAAATACGAGTCTTACGTCAGATAGAACTTCAAACCTGAAGTCAAATAAAACTAAAATGACAATGAATAAAATTAAATGTCTAAATCAAATAACTCACAAGTCTAATAATAAAATGAAGATGAGGAGGAAAATGAAGATGAAGCTAAAAAAAAGGAAGAGTAGTCTCAAAAGTATAGAAAAATCAAGAGGTACAAATTTTTGCAGGGGAAGTCATGTGGATAGATCATCTAAACAGTTAAGGCACCACTTTCTGAAAGATTGAAAAGACGACTCGGAGATGATTATTTACAGCATATGATTAGCTTACCAAAGAAAAGATTATCTAAAGAAAGTTAAAGACGATTGCAAGCAAACTCGGTTGAAATAATGACTCCAGTAAAAAAACCATTAATTTAAATACCTATAATACCGAGGCCAAAAAATTATAGTGTTAGGGTATCTTAGACTCCTAACAGAAAATAGCTATCTAACATCTTGTAACTGCTAAAGAGTAAAGACAGCCAAGCGTAAATGAAGCAAAAGCATCTCTTGCGAGCAGTTGGAGATAAGGATAAATTCGAGTACAAAGCAGCTGGAAGTATCCACGACGACATTATTCATAACATATAGCGGAAGTTATCTCTGCTGCATCAATTATGATTAGCGTGTTACTAATATTGATCAAGTCATTTTTATTTTATGTTATAAATAGGGGAAAATCAGCGTTGTGAAATAAACGTGTTTAAGGATCTGTTGGCTTTACGGAAAGAAGATTTGTCTTTGCTTGCAGATAGATTGTATATTTTGACTTTTTTGTCTCTTTAGAGCCTTTTCATTTCGCTCTCTATCTTTTTGAAGTGTTTGTCATCGATGAGGGGAGATTCGAAGTCTCTGAATATTTCGTAAAGTACATTTTGTATTTGTAAGAGCCAATTTTATTGCAAAATTACTCTCCTTTGCTTACTTTGGCTCTGATTAGTCTCCAAGTGTGAGAGTTGTTTATTATCATCTTCTATTCTTTCCACTCTTCCTTTAATTTATGCTGTAAAAATTTGGCTGGTTAAGATTATTCTGACGATGACTAATCTGGTACTTAAGCTTTCTTGAGTTTTGTTCTCAGCAGCTTATTGAAGTTAAAAGAGTTGAAATATGGTGGGATATCCTTTTATTGTCCAGGGCTGGTCCTTTCACTCTTAGCGCCTTATTTGAGACTATGATGAGGAGAGTTCTAGAGTGTTTGATTTTTACGGTCCAGCTTTAAAACATTCTCATTTGTTAGCAATTTAATCTTTTCATTGATTTTTTTGACTGCTTTTTTCTGTTTTTTCAAACTAGGACTGTCTCCCTCAAAGAAATATTTCAATTCCTTTTTGTTAGAAAGATTGATGGTAGTTGCGAATGCATTTTGTCGATATTTAATTTTTTATTTTACTGTCTCTGTTATTCCTTTGATGAATAGCTTGTAATTATCTCCTAGAGTCTGGCTGAGTTTTTTTAACTCGATAGAAAAGTATGTGTTTTTAAGTGCTACGCATCTCACAGTAGTCTATCTAAGTCTTGATTCAATTATTTCTTCTTCTCCGAAAATACAGAAAGGATTGAGTAAACCGATTTCTATATTTTTATAAGTAGGTCTATAGTTGTATAATAGATGAAAGTCAGCGTAAGGTAGGTACTAATTGTGAGATAATTAACGGTCATTCATCAATTTACGTCTATCCAGATATAGAGTGTTCGGATTTTATATAAAAAGTTTGGATGCTTTTTCAATCTTCAACTCTCCCTATTGCAGGAAATAAATTTTATCAGCCTATGTTCCCTGCTAATAAACAACTTCTCCTTTTGAAGCTTTAGTGACCACAAGGTATGCGATTACTGATTAGAGTATTTAATCGGTCAGCTGAATTAAAATAGATTTACACAAGCGAAGCAAGGATGCTGTCTTAACAGTTTAAAGCTGACTTACAGTTTGATCTAGAAACAATAATTGAGCCATTACATGACATTCTTGATGTCTATACTTAGCAATAAAGTTTTTTAAAGAGCCACAGTCGTATGAGTATGGATACCGAGCTAACATCTCACTTTATCTGCGAAGGTATGATGGCGTTCAAAGTATTCCAAATATTCAACGTCTTACCAGCCATCTAATATCTTAGTGTGCCTTTAGTAATTATCTCTCCAAGAGGATAATTTTCTGCTTAATTTGGTATATCTTTTGATTTCTCTCCTGGCCATGTGTGTAAGTGTTTAATAAATTTTTCTTACTGACATCTATTCAATCATATCCGTGTTATCAAGATTCTTTATTGTCCCGAGTCTGCCCTATAAGATAATGTAGATTTTTTTAGCCTCATTCCCTCTTTATTACACTAAAGATCCTGCCTAGTATTCTTCTAAACTGGCAGTGCGCATCAATCCTTTACTGTATTCACATCCATTTATGTCTGATAGCTCCGAAAGGATCGGATTTTGGCGGATAAAATCTGCGATGAATTTGAGTTCATTATGGTTACGGAGTGAGTGAGGTCGGGAGAGTATTTTGAAGAGCGTGAAATATTCAAATTGACAAAAGTTGGTATATTTTTAAAGCATGCGAGGAGTGAGGTCTGCACTGGGTGAAGGCGAGTGCATTATAAACTACTAAAACTGTCCCATTTAGGTGATTTTTTGAAAAGTACCTAAGTTCATAACAATAAATATATTTTCATGTTATAAATGGACTTATTTTAATCAGAATAATATAGATAATTTAGATAATCTGATCGTAATTATCAATGTCCTATGCACTCAAGACTCTCACCCCTTACTATCTCGCTAATCCTTTATTTCAACAGGTATATAGCTATATCGCCAAAGCCAATATTATGCAGGGTATGATACTCTACAGACGAGACAACGAGAATTACCTCTTTTTGAAGGATGGTGATGTACATGTTCCTTTTGATTGGCAAGTTTACAGTCTTATGAGAGCTTCTTCAAAGTTGTTCATCAATTCAGGGGAATGTATTCGTCAAGAAAAGGGTGTTTATCTCACTCGTTAGAGTTACGGAGATACACATGTCGAAGAACTTTATCAGTCTTTACTTGATAAATAAAGGCAAAAACTAATGATTATCACTCGCAAGATGCAGTAGAAGGAAATTCCCCCATTAATTAATCAATAACTATACGAGCTTGTCCCTCCTCCTAAATTCACCTCCCTCCCGAATTTATTAGAAAAAGTCGTCAAGAGTGAGCAATCGCCTGTCCTTTTATAGTATGGATTGAATGCAATGAGCAACTACTTTAAGGCTGTTGAGAAAGGGGAACCCAATTACTTAGACACTTTGATTTTATCTTATTTCGAAGGCCCATTTTTGCCCAAATACATTGGTTAGAAATTCTAGATTCCTCTCGATAAGTATTACAACAAAGCATGGGCATCTCAAAAATTACCTTGCAAGATGCATAACGACATGAGAGGAGACCTCACCATTTAGGTTTTCACTAAGAAAACATGATATAAATGTACTGTTGTAAAACTGATTGAAATTTATAACTATATCTACTAATGAAAACTCTCATCTTTGTATTATTACTCACATCCATCGCAATGACAACACCAGAGATCAACTTGGATTAAGATCCTACTGAGCAAGTCGAAAATGTGTCGAGATTTTTGTTGGAACTCATCGAGAGATACGACGATACTGGTATATATTGCATCATGTAGGTAAAGGAGCCATTCCTATATAAAAATATCCACGATTCTTGGCGGATGTTCTAGTAAAGGGTCATCTTTCAGTTTCACCTAATGCTGTAGTAGGTGAAGATCTGCAGGATCTATTGATGACAGCTACGACTGGTTTTGTGAAGAAATACAACACAACTGAAGTTGGCGTGCAAGATTTTTACTTCGATTTGGTGAAATAGTTCACAGTTTACCTGCTGGAACACGAATAGTAGTTTACTCCAATCATTGAGACATTTTTCGGAGATACTCCGTTTTCGGATGAGCCAAAGAATAGCGTGAGTTCGAAGAAAATATCGAAAATGTTGAGCTATGATTATTAAGCAATATATGATTGTTATTTGGTTGGTGGGATGCGTTATATGATTGTTATTTGGTTGGTGGGATGCGTTATAAATTATATATGATTTTGATTGCAGATATAAATTAGCATCAAATAAGAATAAACAAATAACTTATACAAGCCAATATATTTCAACCAATTGTTAGTGGAGTTTTTAGATTTGCTTATTTACAGATTATTGGATGGTGATAGTCTTAGTAAAATAAGAAAAGATGGGTGTTTTTATCTACCTCTTTTTCAAGTTAGTAGATGAGGGCCACTATTGTAAGATAAGCGCCTAAATGCTAAATTGGAAGTGTTTTTGAAAGCTCCATTATAATAAAATGAAAAAGTAGCTTTTGATTATTTTTCTTGTTGTTCAGCTCACTTTCACCCAATACTGTCCAACTCGCC
>Ga0194117_10003103_pt1 | contig 16984 bp, 13 predicted proteins | sample TA2MahsurfametaG_FD_160579 | JGI IMG/M metagenome (GOLD analysis project Ga0194117, IMG submission 160579) | Freshwater microbial communities from Lake Tanganyika, Tanzania - TA2015009 Mahale N1 surface | ecosystem: Environmental > Aquatic > Freshwater > Lake | place: Tanzania: Lake Tanganyika...
TTTTGGGTTATCAGAATCAGAGACAAAAGTTTGTTGTATGTAGTTATTTTAGGTGTTGTAAAGGTAGATTTTATTTCCGTCCTGTGCGACAATCACATTAGGGCCAAGTGATTGTATGGACTGGGGTGTGATAGAAAGCTATAGATTCTTGGTGCCAGCATAACGATAGGCGAGAATCTGTACTAGCAGCAGAGAGGCAATAAGTAGATATATTTTCATTTGGATTATTTAACTACCCGATAATTATTTATCAATTAATAAATTTTTTAGGATTGAATTGCATTTATCCAGCTGTTTTATTTTATGTATATGTTAATACTTAGTTATGAGCTATTATCAACATAATAAAGATAAACTTGGCTTGGATTTATTTTCATTTTATAAAGCTTTACACATACGATGAGTTTCTATGGAATCAAATATGACTATGACCCCTAAATTAGAGAATTAGAACGAAAATTGGAAGTTGTGACTGCTAAACTAGCCACGAGAGAGTATACTGACATCAAATTACCCAAACAGATCAATCTCAACACCATCGGAAACACCATCCTATAAACTATCTTCTCAGGACAGTATGTGCTAGCCTGCCTCAAAACATACTTCAAAAGAGAGTGGATTCAGCCCGCAAATATATACCTACAACCACATTTTCAGATGTACGAATCAGCTCCAATGGCACTCACAAACCTAAAATAGCAGTATCTGGGAGGACTAACAACAACTCAGAGGATGTTAGTAATAAATTTGCTAACAATGAGTGTATTTGCAGCTGGCTTGAAGTGCACTCCAAAGCAATTACTACTTAATACTCGAAATAGTTTGTTTACGTTTGGCTTTGCGAGTTGGCTTTTGCTTCCAGAAATCGGCTAGAAATACATCTCTATGTTATCTTAGGTCTTGTGATCGTATTTTTTTAATATTTTGCAAAATATGAAAAAATCAGTTTTACTCCTGCCTTCTCTCCAAGAAAGTTTACAGTGTTTTTTTCTGTTGAATTGTAGGATTGAAGTAGTTGACTACGATCAATGACTATTCTACTTTGGGAGTATGTTTTTGCTCTTCATCTGAAATTGAAATAAATGAAGCTTTGTAAGTACTCAGCTGGAGGTTAGTTGGAATTTTCAGTGTCTTACTTACAGATTTTGTTTTTTATAGTTATGGATCAACTAAATGAGGAGTACTCTGTAGTTATTATTTATTTTATGCTTTTTTTGTTCTTTCTAGATCTGTTTTCCAAGCGAAGGTGATCCTTGGTTTCGGACTTACATGACACGCAATTATTCTAAGAGTAACAGGATTATTGTTAACAGTTTAGGTATAGAGAGGTGAAGTGTTCAGTGTTATTTTTTCTTGATTTTGTTCCGATTTCTGTTGGGTATTGACCAACTCTGATCGACTTTGCACTCGTCTAAGTGAAATTTTCTCGCCTTTACTCTCACGTTTATTAAATTTAACTTAAACATCCTACTATTGGAGATAGACAGGAGTAGGATAGCACTCTACGAAGTTACATATATGGCTGTCTTTGTATTTTTACATCATTGAGTTTATTACTGATTTATTTTGATTAATATAATCATTAAAATTATCAATCCTAAAGAGCTACACCGTCGTCTTCGAACTATTCTTCTTATTCACGATCTAACTACTAAAGATTTAGTTTGTTACTTAAATTTGCTAGGTTTAAAAATTCAACCTCATCCACTATTGAGTCGTAGACTAATTAGAATTAGTTTGAGGCAGATGCATTGCCATTGAATCTTGGCCGCTTTTAGGTGAAGTTTATGGGAGGGCCAATGATTGAATCCACACATATTTTGAGGGTATTTTATACTAAGTCGGGTATTATGTTTGTCAGTAAAGGACAACTCAACTCAAGACAAGGATTGCTGTTAACTTCAATTAGCCAAGGTTTGAAATTGCGATCTATCATGAAATCCATTCCAAAAAGCTAGAAATTATGCTATAAATTCATGGGATCTATAGTTTTTGCGCAGGCTCTTACAACATCTGCAGCTATTTTCCTCATCTGCGGATATATCTCTTTAAAGAAGTTGTACTTATTTGAATCTTATTTGTCCAAATATGCCTGAAAATCCTAGTAAGAGATCTTATTTCCTTTCTCGTATTTGCCATAATCTGGCAACCATTTCTGAACTGCATCGTTTGTAAGATGGACACTTGCTTGTCCATGCTTTAGAGTGTATTCAGCAGATGATGTTCTTATGTAGCCTTGTTTGAACCAGTACCCTTTGAAATGGCCATTGATGGAAGTAATCAACATGTAATGCCTTATATCAAATTTTCTTTTTTGATACAAGAATGGTTTTTAGATGTAATCCTGCAAAATAAATGTTTTGGTTGATCCGTCATGATGTTTTCCTCCTTTTTTAAGTATATTTTTGATTTAATCTAGAGTTAAACATACTATTATTCCATTACCTCTGTTGGTTAGTTCGCCAGGTTTTACGATCCAAACATTATTAGTGCCTTATTTCTTACTCTTTTTCTTTCTATCGTAAAAGTAAGACAAAAATCGAGCATACTCTGGATCTTCTATACCCTTGGTAATATGAAATGACAGTGGCAAGTAGTCAAATACATCCATTCCAATGTTTTCATAGTACTGCCTCATAGTATACAGTAGAGCTTTTTTATTTCCAATCACAAAATTTTGGCTCAAATGATTTTGGATTCTAACATTCTTCAAATTGACTTGAGATAAACCTATTTTTCTAAATGCATTATTCCTTTTCATCATATCTCCTGATAATTTTTCCTCAAGATTTCGATTTTCTTTCAAATACTTACTCCAAACAGAGACATCATTCTAATTCATTATATTTAAGTTCAAAAGATTTTGTTATTTGATATTTTTTTACAGCGAGATGTGTTCTTTCTTCGGTTTTAATTATGCTGTTTGTTGGAGTTTGAAATAGCTGTTTATTTTCAACTGCGTCCATATAAAGTTAGCCTCCTCCCATTTTTCAGTAAAAGTCCACCAAGATCTTCTTTTGATTATACTTCTCACCAATTGAGAATTATTCCCCTTTCCAACGTATACCTTCACTTTAGAATCCTCGGGTAATTTACTTAGTATCAAACCATTTGAAAATGCAACTTTCCAAATAAAATCTTTGTAGTAATACCTCTAGAACGGTGGCAAAAATGGTTTAGTCCTTACTTTGGTCGTCCATTTAATTGGATTTCCTTATCTCATTGTTTTATTTAAGTTGATTACAAGGTCTTTCAATTATTTTTCATGGATCAATTTTTACTCATTTTATTTTTCCATTTGTTATCGAATCAATTCTGTTGGAATGATATTGTATCTTTCCTAAAAACTATCTGTTCCACGAGTTGACTCTACCTTACGTTCTACTTCGGAGTAAAGTTTTATTAGCTTTAACTTTTAGATATTCAAAAAAGTTATCCTTTGCAAAGAGACTTCTCGGTTTGAATCAACACTTGAAGCATTTCGTTTCTAAACTTTTATCCTTTTTACTGGTGACAATCTTCTGCGTATACTTTGCATTCGATCTGCAGTCGTGAGATATTATTCTGTAGTGCCTGTCGGTGGAAAAATATTCAAGGTCTGCTTTTCAGAATGAAATGATGGTTCTTGGCTTAAAAACCTACAGATTTTATTGTTGGTATTAAGCTGCTTGTCTATATCTCTGGTTAATTGGTCAATATTATTGCTTTCATTCTGCTTATGTTTGTTAGATAGTGAAGGTCTAATTCGATGCTTGCCTAACCTTAATGATTTTCGGACACTATCCGGAAAACGATGGATTTACTACTAAACAGGAAGTGAATTTTCATGTTCAAAAAAACTATTTCTAAGGCTATCACGAAGCCATTTCATACCAGGCTGGGTAGTGTACATTATAATAAATTTATATGAAAAGACTTTGAAGGCTCAACGGATTCTTGCACAAATCTATGGCCTGAAAGTATAAACTTTTCTAAACTCCTACTCTACCTTTTATTTCAGTTTAGGAATTTTCTGTTGACCTGAACTCAGATTGAAAGGTTATGGTTAAGTCTTTCTATGCTAAACGTATCTCTTCTAAATAGAAAAGAGTTTTTATTTTAACATCTACTCCTACTTTTTTCTGGCCTTTACTTTCTATATTCTTAATTGATAACTATAGGCTCCGGGGATTTCCTTCACTGATTTTTTTTGCAGTGCAGATTTGTAATTATCACCTAAAGTTTTAGGTTTGAAAGTGCATTCTTTCATCTATTTATACTCAAGCTACAACCTTGCATGCTAGACAGCAAGTCCCTACTATTTTGGTTTCATTTTTTGAGCAAGCTATCTTGACTTTGGATTAATTTATGGATGAAATTGAAAGTGTTCTTATTTCGGATGACAAGCACACTTATGAGAATGAGGTACAATATTTATTCCCTTTGATAGTGGATTGATTTGAGGTTGAAAAGTACATTCTCTATAAATTTATTACTCTATCTTTTATATTTATGCTTTCCTTTCAAGAAAAGGCTAACAATGCAATCTCTATATCTTCTGTTCTTGGCTCTAACCTATTCTTTAAGCTTCGACTAATAGAGCAGAAAGTTTATTAATATTAGGTTGAAAAGGCGCTTGTTCACGCTCTTTGAGATAATTAAGTTTTTATTTCATCTTCTAAGCTTCCCTTTCCTGTCTTTCTAAAAAATCTCCTTCCTTTGCATTTTCTGCTCTAAAATTGATTTCTGGCTGGAATACACATTCTTTTTCTATCTCCTACTTCCTCTCTTAAGCTAATTTTTAAAGTCGATTATTTTTTTACTTTAAATGATTGAACAATCTCTAAAGCACATTCTTTTTGAAATCCGCTTTCTTTTACAAAATTTAATTTGATTTAAAATTGATTTCAGGTTTCTATTTTGTTTCGTTTTCGTATAGTTCACCCTGCAATCTTTTCAAATACTATTTCTTCTCAGTTATAATCTTTTAGATTCTGTCATAAATTGGGAGCAGAGAATTTTTATCTTTAGTCCTATCCTTACTAATATTCGGCTGGAATGTGCAGTTTTCCTTGTCTTAGTCAGTTTCCAAATGGGTACACTCGTTGATTGTCTTCATTTTTGTCAGACCCTCTTCGTATAAACGTTGGTGAGTTTGCTTTTTAGAATCTTGCTATCTGTTTGATAACTTTTTCGAATGGAGATTGATACTTGGTTGGAAAGTGCATTGATAAATACATTTTTCCTCTTCATATTTAATTTTTTAAGCCCGTAGACTTTATGCTTTTTCATGGCGATCATCAAGTAAACGTTAAACTATCTGTTTTTTAGACATCTAGGTTTTAGTTCTTTACGGATATATCTCAAAAGGCATCTAGTTAATTTTTGGCGTGAAAGATGGAGAGACAGATTCTACTTTTTTTAAAGAGGCAACTCTCTTGATGGATGACTGATGAGTGGTGAAGCAAACTTGATTTTGGTTTTTAATTATTTGACTACTTGGATTATAGACCGAATTCTCCTTTCTAATACTCATCGTTAGTTTGAATTATAAGCCAAAAAATAAATCAATAAGAAACAGTTAGTATAATCATGCAAAGTTTGGAAAAATAAACTTTAAAATTATCAATGCTTAGAAGCGTAGGATGGCAAATTACAAAGTGAACTTTGACTCGTGTATGCACCAGGTCCAGGACTTTATTGATATTTTTCGTCTAACTTTTTTTTCTTACCAAAAGAATATTTGACACTACTGAATTATGTTTTGGAGTTATAGAAAATTACGTTGGAAGTCTATGTTTTTATCTTATAGAATCTTTGACTCTTACCTAACTTAGCAGTAGCTGGACGCTTCAAAACTGCTTCCTTATTGGGATTATAAGAAGCAGGACCAGGGAAATCTTCTTTTTATTCGAACTTGCTACTTTTTCCCAACGATATTTCAGGTCCAGTAGTTGTGTAATTTATCTTTAGATAAGAACCTGGCCCATGAGAATTAATAGTTGCATATAAAGGCATTCTCTCAGCTTTTCCCATCGAAAAACTTTCACTCTTATGAATAGTTTTATGAAATAAAGGCCCATACTAACTATTATTGGGTATACTTGATTAGGCGAGGGAGATCTGTCACGTTCTTTCTATTTGTACTTCCCAGAAAAACTGATACTAGGTGATGTTTTCAGATCTTTATAAGTGGGAGAGTAATCTGCAGGTCCCGGTGTTTGTATTGATGATGAGATCTGATGTTTTGATGCAAGTGTAAATCCTTTGGATTTTTGTAAGTTCTTCTAAAATTCTCCCTTAATATCATACTTCCCTGCTGAATAAAATTTGAAATACGTCCTGTGAGAGTATTATTTCTAGGTGGTTAATGTGACATTCGAGGTGCTTTTGCAAAATTGATAGCACTTTTTGAAGCGCCATTATTGGGTTGATAGTTTCCTGGCCCCGGAAACTGCATCAATTATGTGTTTGGGACTGTAAATCTCTATTGTTTGCCTATGGATGCTCCTCTTTTATCTCTTTTATTTGGAATGTTGTAATTAAAAGGACCCGGTAACTAACCTCTTCTATCTACTACTTCGTATTTTTTTGCAAAACTTATACAATGCCCACCTTTTTTTGCTTCTACTTTGTAGGTCGCAGGTCCTGGAGAAGGTTAAATGTTCTATTTGAGCCTTGAGTCTTTGCCGATTATGCCCATTTTATTATTTTTTTAGGGCGAGGGTGGTTGATAAGAAGCTGGACTTGGAGATTTTTCCTTCTGCTTTCTACAACGTAACTATCTGCCAATTCTAAATCGGGGGCATTATACTTCCAAGATGGTGATTTGTTGAGTGTGGCAGTCGTTGCTGGATTATAGTCGAGAGGGGATGGAGTGGGCGGTTATTTGTGTTCTGATGCTGTTGTTAAATGGAACGTACTTTTGGGTTTGAAGGACCAAGCAGGTGCTGATTCATAGATCATGGCGTATTATAGAAATCGAGGGAAATGAGTATAATCGAATAAAGTGATAGTATTAAGTGGATTTTAGTATAATTCAAAAAAATTAGAAGAAGGGATTGATTAATTTGGAAGCTAATCAAAAAATTTAGGAAATCTAGTGGAAACTCTACCATACCAAAATTAAATAACTTTCCAGATCTTTAAATATCAAAAATGGATATTAGTTAGATACTGTTCTCTGCTCTGAGTTTAATTAATTTGTAGGTGAGTATTTTCAATTTTATAATCTAGTATACATTAATCTTACAACAAAAATAATGATTCAATTGAAAGGACATTTCATAATTTTCAGAAACATTATGATTATTAAAAGTGGTGTCATATATCAGGATATTCGCTTCCTCATGCCGAACTAGAATTCAGGAAGTTTTCTCGATAAATTTCAAGGATAGAATTATCTTTTATGATAGATGAACATGGGCATGAATCGAAAAAGATAATCGCTTTGGATTTTGCTTAGACTTTTTCATGTTTTAGGCAACGTTTTTGCCACCTCACAGATGCTGACGAAATTTCGTACTTAAAATAATGTTATTTGGCTTCAAGGAATATCTGAATATTCTCTGTCTTAGGATTGTCATAAATTTATAATCTGTTAAAAATTTCTTGCTGACAGTACATGCTATTGTCATTTTATGCCTTTGAAGTTTGTGCTCTTCCCATCTTTGTTTTCAAATAAGCGTAGGTCTAGCTTTGATTAATTATAGTATAAGACTTTTATTTCTATCTTTGATTAATTATAGTATAAGACTTTTATTTCTATCTTTGATTAATTATAGTATAAGACTTTTATTTTTAAAATAGTTATTTTATTAGAATGTGTTAAAGTATTTTCGCATACTTTTGTCGAAAAAAATCATAAAAGCATAAAATAAATTCATTAGCATGTATTATCATGTAGGATGAGCAAAAAATTTTAAAAGTAGCATAACTCCGCAAGGTTTATTTAAAAAACTTTCATTTATCGATCAATTTTAAAGACAAATAAATCTATAAGTGAAAATTAAGAATAGATATGAATTTAAAATGATTTTGTTTATTCAAATATATGAATTTCTCAGTCTATTGTGAAAATAATAAAAGATACAGTTTGATTTTGATCATTCTTTGTTGACAAGATTCTCAGCTTCAACATTGGTTTCTCTGGTATGCTTTCCTTTTCTTCCTTGAACCTTGGCAGTTACTTTAGTTAGAATTCTTTTTTCAGGATCGTGCATCTCGTTAAGTTTGTTGAAATCGAGGTTAGGTCTTTGGATAACTTTGATCTTTCTAACCTTAACGTTCTTGACGGGATAGATGGGACTGATTTCCTTTGTAATCTTCTTCTCGACGACTTCACTGGTGAAAAGGTTAAGGATTTGAGTGGCATTGGCTTTTGAGACTTCTTTGGCAATTATTTCGTTGATCTTTCTTCTGATAATCTTTTGTTGTGAGCTTAGAGCATAGTTAGTCTTGCTCTTTTGATTTGCAGACTCTCTAGTGAAAGCAATAACGAATACTCTCAAAACATAACCATCTTGAGATTTGACATCAGAAATGGCCTCAATAAGTGTTTTTCTTTTTTTAATGAGAGAGCAAAGTTAATCTCTGGTGGTATCAACACCATAGAAACTGGTGATAGCTTGTCTTCCTTCAGTTTGATCGACTATAAGCTTGATTTTTCTCCAATGGAAAGCATCTTGGTTGGGTGCAAGATCAGCTTGCATTTGAGATACAACTCTTCCCTTAATGCTATCTTCAACTTTTTCTAAGATTAATAATGATTTTACTTAGACCTTGAGTTCTGTTGGCACATGTGAAGCCAAAAGATTCAGACTGGAAAGGTGCGGGTGCTTTGAGCTCAAACCACTCTTTTCTGGAGAGGGAGTCAACAACTTTCTTCTTTTGTCCTTTCTTACCATAAACTTTCTTGCTTTTGCCTTGAGCCATTGATTAATATATTAAATATTTTATCAATTAATTAATTAAAATAAGATTTTTCATCAACTGTTCATTTTTAATAGTAAAATAAAATACCAAAATAAAGAATACACTTTGTTTCTCTTTGCTTTGATGAGATTTATAATAAATAATAATGGAAACTAAAAAATCAGGGATTAGGCTACGTCACCTTTAACAACAGCCACCAGCCTAAGTATAAAAAATAGAGAGGAAGAGAGATGTCTCTCCTAATACTGGAAATCGTAAGAAAATATTTGAAAAAATACCGCAACAAAAACAAACTGAACGATAGTAGCACGATAATAAAATCACTATTCCTCTCAATCTCAACGATAACCGCGAAAATGGCTAATATGAAAAGTTGATCGATAATTTGAAGCGAAAATCGATGTAGGTATAGTTAAGAGACAACATGATTAAAAATCTGAATAGAGAGATTGATGATTTGAAGAAGTAAGTACAAAACAAAGACCGTTAGATTGTGAGATTAAGAAGTTAGCTTAATCGTTTAGAGAGGACCAGTAAGATAACTAAATAAATTCAAAATGATAACAATTTTTTTGAATCTTTTAAGGACTCAGAAATTTTCAATAAAAACAGGGCAGAAGATGAGCATAGCTGGAATTACTAGCAAAATCAAACCCAAAACAAATCCATGCAAAGAAATAACCAAGAAATAACTATGATGAATCCACAAATGCGACCTTCCCCTAGTGCACAGCTTAGGCAGTAATAGCAAGAAATACTATCACCATTTATGGTATTGGCAAATAAAAAGGCAGATGCTGACACACTGATAAATCAATTACCAATTCAACGTGAACATATTCAAACATTCCACAGCTATGCAGGCAATCAAAATGGAACTAACTTTGAAGTAATAAACACAAGCAAGAGCAACTTGACAAGTCCTTTTGATAAATTCGCACCCAAAAGGTTCTCAAATCAAACTTCATCCAATACATCCTTTACTAAAAAACAATACTAACCTCAAAACACACGATAATAGCCTCGTAATCCAGTAAAAGTTGATAAAAGCATTGAAAAGTTCAATATTTTCGGGCAGGGTGATCTAAAATCATAGTTAAGACAGGTAAAAAAACTCTAAATCGAAGATTCTCGATAATTCAAATTTGATGACTTCGGAAACGATTACAATTAATTTTGATCTTATATAAATTTACTACATCTAATCTTAGTATCATATGGACCAATAGAAGAAAAAAAAACTCTTAGAATAGATAAAAAAAGAGCATGAGGCAAACAAGCAGTCGCTTGAAAACTTCTTCACTTCATTAGCAGTCAAAAGAAATCGGACATCACTGATGATGAATAGTTTTATGCATAATGTAGTTGATATCGAGAACAGTGTAGAAACATCTAAACTTTTTCTAAAGTGATACTTTACTCCTTACTTTCAAATATTCATCTTTTAATGTTCTTATATAATGTTGATAGATAGTTAAACTTTATATTTTAAACCCAATGGACGTGATCAAAAAGATCAGAAACTACACACTAAATGAACGTCATTGTTTAGGTGAAGGCTCATTTGGTAAAGTATACTAAGCAACAAGCGATGATAACCGAAAAGTGGCAATAAAAAAAGTAGACCAAAAGTTAATTATTTCAGATCGCTATCTGAAGTAATCCCTAGACAATGAGATAAACATCATGCAAAAATTAAAACATCCCAATATAGTCGAATTCTACGATGTCATTACCACAGCTAACAACATCTATTTGATTATGTAGTTTTGTTCAGGCGGAGATCTAAAGCGCTTTTGTTCAACGCGCAAAATAAACGAAGAAATGGCTTTGAATATTGTAAAACAAATAGCCAAAGGATTTGAAGAGATGAACAAATTTGGAATCATTCATCGTGATTTAAAACCAGCGAATATTCTTGTACATCAGTAAGTTTTTAAAATTTGTGATTTTGGTTTCGCTAAATTTTTTGGAGAAGCAGGGAAAATGGCTAGAACATTTGTTGGAACACCTATCTACATGTCACCTCAGGTACTTAGCCAAAAACCTTATACAAACAAGACTGATGTGTGGTCTTTGGGAGTTATGTTTTACTAACTTCTTTTTGGAAAATTGCCATACAGTGGATATTCAGAACAATAATTATTTCGAAACATTATGAAAGGCAACCTATATATACCTTAATGTTCGAAATAATCGCAACGTATACTACAAGGAATGCTTGTGATTTAATAATCAAATAGATGGAGCTGGGATGATGTATTTGATGCATTATTCGGTCGAGCTCAAAACAACAGATTAAGATCAAATACACCTGTCAATAATGGTCTTTTCTATGGACATGAACAAAGAGGAAAATAAAAATCATATGAATAAAAAAGACCATAGAAAAAGTAGTATTAAGTTCACGGCAGAACGCCTCCAGCTGTTGTCAGTAATAACTATTTGTAAAACATCTATGAGGATAGAATTAAACAGGAACATAACAGAAAGGCACAAATTGGCAAAAATATGCTGATACCTCAATAAAGTAAGAATGAAAACCCAGATTTAGTTGTACCTGTACCTCAAAGACAATAGTAAAAAGGTTCGGATGACAATCCAAGATTCTTTTACTTCATTTTAGTAGAATTCATCGTTAATCCTATTGAGGGGTCACTTAGTTTTGACAGTTTCATGTATACTCTGTGGAAATACACAATTTTCCTTTATGAGCGTACACTGTAAAAACCATAAGTTATAAGTGTACAACTTTACAGAAACGTGTTGTTAAACTAGCTCAACGAAATAAAAAATCTTTAATCATAGTTTCAAGTGAAGAAAGAGGGAAATCTACGCAATTTAGCAGATATCGTTTACCAATAGTCAAAAAGTATACCGATGAACAAAAAGAGAATAGTTTGGCTCAAGAGATTTATAGATAAAAAGTATACTTTTGAGGCTATAGATTGATATATATTTGATATATAATGGAACAAAACAATATCAGAAGAGGTTGTTTTCGGTAAATACATCTTGTATTGCCCTTCCCAAATTAACGTGAAGTTTTTGTGCCAAAACTCCATACTATTGCCGTAACTTTGCATTTTAAAGCTGAGCATTTCTGAGGGATGTTTAAAGTTCGTTGAGTCTAGATAATATAATTTTTACTTTTATATTTGCTGCTTTTTTTCAAGTTCTTTTTGCCTTCTGCTATCAGTATTTTCCAAAATGATCTTATCAACTTGTTCACGATTGTACTTCTTTTTCAAATCAATTTCTTAATTGAGTCTGTTAAGCTCTTCCTAAAGTTTTTCAATGGTGATCTCTTTGAGTTGTATTTAGCTTTTCAATTTTTAATTTCTTGTTAAAAATTCCTTGTTTTTGATGGTAAACTAATCTTCTTGTATTTTAAGACTAGTAATTTCTTATTAGAGATCTGCATTTTCCTTTATACTGGTTGCTTATATCTTCTCAATCTCATACAACAGATCTTGATTCCTTCTTATAAATTTCTATCTTGTTTATTCGATTTCTCTCAGTTTTGCCTGTAGTCCAGCTAGCTTGAGTCCATACCTTTGAGATTATTCTTATTCTATTCTGTGTCTAACAAGATTTTATTCTTCAATATACTATACTCTGATTCTCTCTTTCTTTTCTAGACCTTTCTTGATTTCATTATCAATCTGATTATTTTAATTTTAAACAGTTCTAATTTTCTACTACAAATTCCTAAGTCTAGACTCCCATTCTCTAGCTATTTCTTTCATCTTCATGTCATGCTCTTTTTGCATTCTTTCCTCAATCTCTTCATATTTCTTCTCAAGATCTTGAAGCTATTTATTGGCTTACCTTAGCTTTTCTTCATGCAATCTCATGTGCATATCTTGATCTCTTTACATTTGCTGATACTAATTTGAAGTTCTATCGATTTCAAACTTGAGATTTCTGTTCTGTATGACCAGCTAATTGCATTTATTTTCAAGCTATTGTAACTCCCTCGCATCATTCTTTTATCTCTTCTGTAAATCTTATAATTCTTTCTCCAACCTTATCTTCATTTCGGCTGTGTCTTTTCGGTTTTGATCTAATATTTACTCCAGATGTCGGATAACATTTTCTTTTGAAAGGTCATCAATTGCATTTGTTTTGTTCAAATAGAAAGTGTTGATATTTGATGATCTTTCGATTCTCTCGTTGTTTTCAGTAAATGCAGCACCTGTCATCAAAAATTTATCCTTTGAAATTGGATTTTTTGAACGATTCACTTTTAAAATAACTTATAGTGCATCGATACTTTCTTTTTTGATTTTGTTACCAGAGAGCTCAACGTAAAGAAGATTTTCATTTTTGGCTCTCTTGAGTTCACCAGTTAAGTAGTCTACATCTCCTGAGTTAATCAAATTATAGCGAGCTTCAATCATTTTTAAACTTTTACTTGAACTAAGTGCAGGGACTATTCTCTTGAAAGCTTCACTACTTATTTTGTTATTTGAAATGTTTAGTCTTTAGAGCTTGGGACTAACTTATAGCAATGAGGTTAAACTGATCTGCCAATCATCGTATTGACTTTCTCCAAGATTATTGTACTAGATAACAAGTTGTTTAAGATTAGGATTGCGTGTGAGTGCCTAAAAAATAAGCTTGAATCCTTCCGCCGAGATATCATTACTTTTAATTTCCAGTACCTAAATCTTGCGATGATCAGCAAGAAATCTAGCAAGTTCAGCAGCCCCTTCATCTCCAATGAATCTATCATTGAAAACAAACTTGAAATTATCTTTGAAATTTTCGAATTGAGAAAGTAATGACATAATTTAAATAAACTAACGAAATATATAAAAGAACTTTATTGAACACTTTTTTAGTAAGATGGTTAAAAATATAAAATTGGGTAAGCAAGAAAGTAGATGATGGTTACATAAGATTGAGAGTTGTAGTTATATTAATAATAAGAATTAAGATGGGATGTGGGGCCATTTGTGGAGATAACAATGCCGTAGAAACTGTTAATAAGCAGAATAATGTTCATCAGAACATGTAGTCACTTATTACCAACCTTAATAAAACTTCCATACTCGCCACTAAGAAGTCTATTGAAACTTTTATTGAACTTTATAAACAAAATCCTAAAAATTTTCATCTCGCACCTAAACCATACCTAACCACAGAGGAGACAGTAACCAACAATATACTTATCAAGTGGAAATTAATACTGTTTGGACTAGACAGTGATCAAAAAAAATATTGTAATTGTCTAGGTCTGTCATAAAATATAGATACTACTCCTTAAGAGTAGCTAAATGGTCAAACTTCAGCTATTTAAGTTTAGGAAACAATAATTTTTCATGAATGTTTTGTACAAATTGAAAAAGATCTTGATCGTACAATTGCTTTGCCTATTGGCTGTAAACGAGATTTTTAGAATGCATTGAAACGGATAGCTAATTTTTTTCCAAAAATGGGTTATACACAAGGTCTTAACTTTATCATCGGCTATCTTATAATAATCGGATATTCATAAAACGATACATTTTGGATTTTTGCGCATATCGCCCTAAACAGACGTTATCTCCTCCTAGGGCTATATTAGGATGATTTTCCACTCTCAAACGTACTAATCATCGTTTTCAAAAATGTTTTAAAACGCATAAAAAACAATCTTTACCAACACATATTTTAAATCTTGTAGATCTATGATTCTATCTGGATTTTCAAATGGTTTACAACTTGTTTCATTTATTCTTTCCCTCTATAATTGGTCAAATATGTCTGGGATTTAGTTATCTAAATGGGATGCATCGGGATGGTTACTTTTGCTTTAAGTCTCATTATTGAGTTGTAACCTTTTTTAATGAAGTATTAGGATACAGCTGATGCTACCTAGTTTATTCAGTCTTTGAAAACAATTTAAGTCATGAATCATTATGTAGATACTTAGAGAGTCATTAAAGGAGCTTTTCAAATCCAAGTTTTATATATTGATTTTGAAGGAGTTGAAGGCTTTGGTGGCTTTTATGGGGCATATATGAAGTAGATGTATAAATAAACTTCCCAAAGCCAAATTTAAAGGGAAAAACCTTTGCCAAAATTTCAATAAAAAACAAAATCACAATAATTACTTGACTAATGGTATCAAAGGTTAATTGAAGAAAGATAAGCATTTCTTAAAAATAAAAAGACTTCAAATACCCTTGATATGCCTCTTCTTATTGATTCCAACTAAAAAGGATTCAAAAGAAGTGAAAGTGGAAATATCTAAATGATAAAAAGTAATGACTAACAATTATCATCAAATAAATAAGGTAATAAAGTGAGGAAAGGAAGTGTAGATTTGACAAAAAGCTAACTCCAAGCTCATCGACGTCGAATGAATAATCTTTTTGATAAGATAAATGAAAAATTAGATGAATAGAGTAAATCTCAAAAATCAAAGCGTTCTAAAATGAGTCGATAAAGCAAAAGATCTCAAAGAATAGATGATTTACAATAAATAAGAAGTATAAGGAAAAGTGTCGGGATAAAAGAAGTAAATATCTTGGACTAACTTGATAAATTATAAAAAGAATTTGAAGTAAAAAGTAAAAAGAGTGTAATTATAAATAACTATGCCTCGTCTCAAGATTTTTCTTAAGTAATTGCAGAGTCTTTTGTTAAAAATATGGGAAATAACCTGATTGTAAAAATACCTCCATTAAGTAAAGCGAATAAAGATAATACTTTTGGCATTGCTGGTAGAAATTCTCTCAAAATATAGAACTATGATGCCTCTTCAGTTACTTCTAAAGTTGTCAACAATAAGCCCAAAATAAAAGTCAATAACATAACAATCGGGTTGGAATCTTATACAGCTAAAACAGGCAGAGTTTGTGGTTGTAAAACTAAAACAGAAGAGAATAAACTATCAAATTGTGATAAAAATAGTGAGCTAGCTTCTTCGAAAGGACAGTTTAGTGACAAAGATTCAATCTCAAATCAAAATCTATCTCATAACGAGTAGCCCAGTGAGGATTTGAAAAGTATCTCTATCGAAAAAACCTAGTCTTATCGTGATCGAATTACTACGATAGTTGGATATATGATCAATTCACATGGACCTAGCTTGAAGTAAAAGCAAATTACGTACAAAAATGAAGAAAACAATTCGAAAAAAATATAAGGTGATCATGAAGTAGTAGTTTTACCTTTTAAGAAGATAAAGAAATTAAAATAAGGGAAGGTATCACATATTGACATTTCCAAACGCCAAGCTCCTACCGAATCTATAAACCTCCATTATGATAACGAAGAAGAATCTATTGAATCTATTCACCCCTATTCCATAGAAAAGGCAAGTGACCCAAGATGTCTGCATAAAGAGCAAGACTGTATTAGTGGGATCTGCTAGATTTAGAGTGTCCGTTGAGTGGCAAGACACTTACTTTTCATTTTTTGTAATCGCTGAATAGAATAAAATTAATGGATAAAGTATTAAATAATATTGAGAACGTTTTGTGTCATGAAGGATTCAACCAAGGCCACACGCAATGATGCTAACTAAGATTGGATTTGCTATAACTGCCATAACCTCAACTATTCCTTCAGAAAAATTTGCAATAGATGTAAAGCCACTACTCGCGAGAATCACCAACCCAATTATAGTCAGTTTCATTATTATCAAATGTACTACCATCCCTCTTACTATCAAAATCAGACTTAAAATTATCAACTGATGACTACAACTTTGATAGTCTAAGATTCGACAACTACTCAGAAAAATGATGGGGAGAGTAGCTAAAATAAAAGACTGAATATCGACCAACAAAATGATAGAAATGATAAGTATACATAGAAATTGGATAAGGATAGCTTCAATAGTTAGTAAGACAGCCTAAAAATATTGTTTGATAAAAATTGGCTTAACCTCAACTATGAAGATTAGGGTACTACAAGCAAAAGTTAAACTTAAAGCTACTAGACAAGAGGTTAATAGTGGTAGGACGATGATTAGGAATAAATTCGTTCCGTTTTTGATTTAAGTTTTCTGTGAGGTTTAATGGTTTTATGCTTATAAATGAATAAATAAGAAGCTATATGCTAACTTCAAATGCAT
>Ga0194117_10003104_pt1 | contig 16983 bp, 15 predicted proteins | sample TA2MahsurfametaG_FD_160579 | JGI IMG/M metagenome (GOLD analysis project Ga0194117, IMG submission 160579) | Freshwater microbial communities from Lake Tanganyika, Tanzania - TA2015009 Mahale N1 surface | ecosystem: Environmental > Aquatic > Freshwater > Lake | place: Tanzania: Lake Tanganyika...
TTTTTGTGTTCTACAAGATCTGTTTACAGATAGCCAGATTATAGCTGTGAAGGCTGTGGGAATAGCAAGTGGAGTGATAATAGCTGGAGTGATACTAGCTGGAGTGTTAGTGTACATAATGGTGGAAAAGTTGCTGCTCAGAAAAAAAATAAATCGCAGAAGAGTGAGAAATTTGAGTTCATAGAATCTCAGCTAACTTTGATTCCTTTTAATCATAAAAATTGGCTTTCATTATTATATTCAGAACTGAAATTAAGAATGTAAATCCTTGGACAACCTAGTTAATTTAGTACGGAGATTTCAAGTAGTTATTAGTACGGAGATTTTAAGTAGATAATTTATAATTTATTTAACTCAATGGACAAAAAAATTCTTATCGCCCTTGTCGCCCTGCTCTCTGCAGCTGCTGTTGTCATGCACAATCAACCAGAACAACAAGATGACTACCTTCAATGGAAACACAAGTTCGGATACACTTGGACTGCTGAAGAAGATAGCTTCAGAAAACTCATCTACCTCCGCAACTTCGAAATCATCGAAAAACACAACAAAGATCACACTCAAACCTACAAAATGGGCGTCAACCAATTCACTGGACTCACTGATGCTGAATTCCAAATGATCTATCTCACTCCCAGAGAAAACCCAAACAAAAACAACGTTGATGCCACCATGGCTCCCATTAACGCCGACATTGACTGGACCACAAAGGGACAAGTCTCACCTGTTAAGGACCAAGGAAGCTGCGGATCATGCTGGGCCTTCAGTGCTGTAGGTGTCCTCGAATCTTGGGCTCTCTCAAAAGGAGAAACTGTCAACCTTTCTGAGCAACAACTTGTCGACTGCTCAGGCAAATACGGAAACGAAGGCTGCAACGGTGGATAAAACTACTATGCTCTTGCCTACGTTAAGGACAACGGAATCACTACTACCTCTGCTTATCGCTACACTGCTAGGACTCAAACCTGCAAAGTCCAAGGAGGATCATTCAAAATTTCAGGTGTTCAAACTGTCAAAGGATGCGCCAACATCCAAAATGCAATCCAAAGCAGACCCATCGGTGTCTCAGCTGATGCTACCAACTGGGTCAGATACGCCTCAGGAATTTTCAACAACTGCGGCAGAAACCTTAACCATGCCATCCTCCTCGTTGGTCTTACCTCAACCTACTTCAAGATCAAGAACTCCTGGGGAACCTCATGGGGAGAGAAAGGTTTCATCAGATTGGCTATTGGAGATACCTGCGGTATTTGCGACGACCTCTCACCTTGGGTCTAATGATCATCAAACCATTATCGATAATCACATATATTGATTGAGTATAGAAATAAATAAATAAATTATGAGTGAGCGCGTCGAGGAAAGCGAGTCACATTAGGCCAAAAGTAAACAGCGTCTCTTCAATGACCTCTTCAATGACCAAGATAAAAAAGCTGAAGACGAACAGATCAACTACTATAATTAATACTGCAGGCTCTATCTAGCCAACCATGTGCTTGCCACACAACTCAAGGAACTAAACATTGAAAAGGCATAACTAGTGTCCAAACTCCTCAAACTTGAAGTACTTGATTTTTGATGTAAGAAAAAAGCAGAGGAACTTTCCGAAGGTAATAGTGGACAGGTAGATGAGAAAAAAAGACGAATAAGGAGATCAGCTGTCGACATCGCCAGGCACTATAAATGTCACATTTAAGGTTGCACTAAGTCATATGGGTATTTTTAGGATAAGTTAGATCATAAGGTTCACTGAATCAGCACATAAAGTTGAAGCATCCCGAAGTTTATCAAGGAAACAAGGATTTCATTGTGAAATAATACGAAAACGAAGACGAAGAGTCCCCTTGATTTATACTTCCTGTCAATCTTAACTAACACTCTATTACAACCGATGACTCATAATCTGAAATCATAAGTATATTTATAAGAAATTGATAGCAGAATAGTAGTAAATGATAATCAAATGTCAAGTATATCTCCTCCTGCCAACAGATGCTTCCTCTCTTTGGCTCTATACAATCGTATCACTTGCTACTTTTCTATAACAGTTTCTCTCAAAATTTATACCTCTTCAGTCAAATGGTTCAGATCTCTCTACCATTTTTCCAGAATCATCTTGATGTGTCCATTATCATCTTGAATGTTCTGCTTTGGCTGCTTCCTATCAGTTTGATTGTGCAAACTTTGGTTCTTACCCTTGCTTTTGCTTCGCTTCTTCTTGCTCTCACTCTTCTCATTCTATTCCTCCAACGATTTTTTGAAAAACTAAAGATAGTCGTTAAGTAGTTTGTTGATTTCTATTCTGTCCATCTGTTCTTCTTTCTCTTTCGCAAGCAGTCTACTCATCAGTTATTATTTTTCACGACTAAGCTTTGATGAATCTTTGCATTCCTGCTGATAGAGATGCCTCCATCTCTAACATTCGCAAACCTTATCTTTTTTCTCAATAAACTCTACTGTTTTTTGCGCTAAAGCAAAGGCTTAGTCAGCAGTGATCTCCTCATTATCATCGATAGTAGTTGCTTCTAGTTTTGCGAATGCCTGTCTAATAGAGTTGAAGGCTGCAATAAAATCATCATTGTCTGAAAGAATGGTTTTCTGCATTTTGAGTAAATTGTCATACTTCCTCTTTTCTTATTGATATTTAGCTTAGTATTCCTACATTCAAATTAACTATACACACTTTAAAAAGTAATCATAAATAAGTCTCATTCGATTTAATCTACTCTCCTTCTAATGCTTTCTCTTATACATTCTTATTCAAGTCTTTGGTGTAGCTTTGATCTTCAACTTCGCCTCTTTCAGGTTCGATTTCTTTTTTTTCCACGGGAAAATCAATCTGTGTTTAAAGGTCATCTTAATGAGCACAAGGTATTAGCTGTTAAAATTTATCCTCAATCTGAGCGATGCTGTGTTTTTGGTGATCAGTTGGTTCTAGGTGTTGTATAGTATGTTCATACTATTTCTCTGTTTTGTGAATCTACTCTATACATTACTTCAAATCAGCATCTAAACTGTCTTTAGGTTATTAAATCTCCATAGGTATAGGTGTAAACTCCTACTCTCCTTGACTAACTACACGCATTTCTACTTCTGGTTTCCTAAATTACTACAAATCAATTCCTTCGCTTTGTGAGATAATAGTAGGAAGTGGCTATTCCTCCGCATATCGATTGATCATCTCCATCGTTTTGTCCCGATGATATCCACTATAAATATTCTCTTGGTAGGCCAACTTTTATTGTTTATCTATACTTTAAATTTAAATATCTTACGTGATCTTTTTCTACTCTATCTTTTGACTCTCTATACTCTACAGGTCATTCGCCTTTACTTTTGATTTACTACTGTCCTCAAACGAAGGGATATCAGGAAATGACATATAAGTAGTCTACATATCGATCTTCTCCTTTTTTTTTATATTCTAAACTAAAATCTTTTTGATATCCTCACCCAACTGCTTCAAATCAAGTTCTTAACTTGATAGCAGTAGCTAGTTTGTAATGAGAGTTAGTTCCTCGCAAAGTTACTCTGTCAATACATCTGGCTGTTCTAACAACGGCAAACAACATTTCAAAGAAACATACAACTTGTTGAGTGCCTCTTCACTTATGTTCTACAGCTTGATAGCACCAATTATTCTGAGACACGCGAGATAGTGAACCAACTCACTCATTTGATGTGAATGCTCTCGCAAAAACACCAGCAGATTCTCTAAAAACACATTGATTTTGCGAAAACCGACTTTTGTGAGTGCCAATAGTACAGGTGTTGACGCAAGACTTTCTAAAACAGCAGAATATTCCAAAAGATTCATGTTGAAATTTAGATGCTGATCTTCATCAATGGTCAAACAAATAAAAAACTGTAGTTTCAGTAGTGAGATTTTACTGAGTCTATGACTGCAACTGTAATATTGAGCAATTAACTAAAGCAGGTTCAACTTCTACATGAAATGTGCTTGCTAGATATTATTGCTCTCTCCGTTCCAATAAACGAATTGATAATCGATATATTTTTTTCTCTAAGTGCTGACCAAGTTGTGCAGCTTTCTTTAGAACTATATTAGCAATACTTTAAGACATAGCTACTCACAAACTGTCAACGTTTCTTCTATTTTCAGACGAATAGACTCATCTCCCATCTCTCTACTTTCTTTTTCTTGCAGATCTGCACCATAATTCAGCTGAAGGACAAGTCCTATCATTTTGAACAAAGTAGCCGAGACGCCTGCGTAAAAAAGTGGTTTTTGCTCTAGAAATTCTTCGATGACAAGAAAGCAAATCAGTCTCAAAAAATGGCAATATTCTTCTTCATTTTCTATCTATTCCTAAAAAGTTTATCTGATAGTCGGTAGATCCGATTTTTCCTTTACATCCGAAGACTGCTTCTCCTCATATTTTTTGCGGTAGGATGTATACGAAAACCATTCAAATATTTTGTCGACTGACTGCGTGATGATCTCAAACGCCACATTTCGCTCCCATTCCGATAATTTAAAATACTAAAGCAGGCCCATAGCCCTCATAACTTCATCCCAAAACAAGTACTTCTGGCTGTAACATACACAAACATTTCCTGAATTGTGCTAGTCGACGCATAGCGAGGTTTCATCATTCTAAAAGGTAGGAAATAAATCTGGAGTTCTTTGGTGTCATAGACCTTTATACTTTCCTTCAGTTTTTCGCAGTCTTGTCTATAATGAGGAGGTTCACTCTTCCTTTGGGTGGTTTTTATGATCCTGTTGAACAACATTCGAATGTACTGTTCATAGTTCCTGCATATTTCTCTGACTTTTTCTTATATTTCCTAGAACTTGGCAGTCGTCTTTTCAAATCTACTTCTGTAGACTAGGCCTTGTATGAATTTAAAGTAGTAAAGAATTAGGTTACTGTTAAATATCTCCTATGCGATCACCTGTTCGATAATAAACTTTCTTATCACATCGAGCAGTCCTTTGAAAAAGTTGGCGTTGATCTAAAATATAACAGCACCAACTCCCGTTGTGACAAGTTTGTTGAGATTTCTACCCAAAGCAATTCCTATTCTTATACTTTATTCACTGTTTCTGCTCAATTCGATTTCCCCCAGTATTTGACAGAAACTATATGCCATATTTTCAATGTGACATTTGAAGTTGTTCTTGTTTTTGAAGAACTTCATATGAATTCTACTCATGTCTCCGATCAGCTAAACCACCTCCAGTTTTAACTCGATCGATTTGCAATTTGAAATCAGCATTTCGTACAGTCGAACCCATTCACAATTTTTGAGCCATTTTTCGAACTAAGGTATGCCTGTCTGCTTTATATTTTTGCTAGGAACCACCAAACTCGACAAATCTGATACCTCTTCGAAATCATTATACTTCTCACCAAGCCAGTCGAAACACAATATAGTACGAAGCAATCGAAAAGCAGCAAGTAAGGCCTATTATGGTGCTCTCAACTCGAAAGCTTCATCTGCCATCATATCTTCACTGAAGTATCCGTCTTTGATAAGACCTTTCTGTATACAAAAATTTGCGAGAACTAGCATAAGATTGAGATAATTGCCCATAAAATGCCTTTAAAACTGACATCGGCCTAAATTACTCTTTGTCTAGCTCTGTGAGTACTCTATAGCTCCGACTATTTCCAAATAAATCGTGAGCACAGGTTTAATCCTCTCGCTATGACCATCTAGTATGTCAGTAATCGCACTGATCAACTCTTTAAAGGCTTCTTCTCGAAAATAGAATTTGATTGCCATTCCTGCCACATTACTAAAAAATCGGATCTATCTCTACTACTATTGAGATCGCCCGCGCCATCTCTTTAAAAAACGGATTACTGCGTGATGAAAAAGCAACTCTACAGCCTAGCATGTTTCGATTGAGGGAGGTGTCCCTGCTAGTTCGTTGAGGGATACAATGATCTGACTTTTGATTTTTGCGATAGCGCATATCCTTTATTGATGTTTGGAACTAGCCTCGAAGATTCCGAGGAGCAGATCGGTGCGAGTGGGGAGACTATCGATGTCGATGAGGGTTTATAAGTTAAGAGCGGGAGTTTGAGTCATGTATTATAATAGTAGTGGTCAATTCAGTTCAAACGACATTATTATTTAGCATATAGATTCTATAACAAAAAATACAGTCTGCACATAAAATATTCAAAGAGGTATACTTCTATCTGAGTAAATCATCACAGCCAATCACTAGTCCAAAATTGAGGCATCTCATTTAAATGCAGAATCCTTAGCAACATCACATCCATAATCGAAGTTATATTTATAGCAAGTTATATATTATCTAAATTTCAAACATAATCCAAAAGTCTTGCTTCCATTTTACGATATGAAAATACATAATTCTACTTTTCTTTTTGTTTCCCGTTTTTACGGTATTGCTGAAATACCTTTGTTATAATTAAAGAATATAAATGGGAGCGTGTATGTCCGACAAAAAATAACGTCCAGAATTCAAACAGTCCATGGTTAAAATCAATGCACCCTACGACGAAGAAACTGACCTCGCACAGACTGCCATAAAACACGCCAAAAAGGATGATTATTCATCCAAAAACAATTTAACAGTCCCCCGATGAATAACCTTGATAAATCAATATTCTTTTCGCACAACACATCCCACACTTACAACCCTCTCTCAATACTTGCATAAGCATAATATCAATCACTTCAAGAGACTACCCATTCCCTCTCCGATTGCCAGGAAAAATGCTGCGATTATCGCCAAAATTATCAGTTAGAATCCTCGACTGTTACTAGAGTTCGCTTTGGCCTGAACCGAATCACCCTGCAAACTTTCGGTAATCTTTGCTGAAACCTTGGCATTGGTACTCTTTTGAAAATTAACAGGCACATGGTGATTGTTGAGTGGACTGTATTAATTGCTGCTTGTTTTGGGTTAGTTTGCGAATTGACTTTGTTTTTAGGGAAGGATCTGCTGAGTGTGTAGCCTTTGATTTGATTTGAGTTTCGCATATTCTTCGTTTCTAAACAAAAAATCGAGATCCTCGTTTAGTTTCGAGTTTTTGACTCGCTTAACAGAAGAGTCCCTAAATTTTTCGAAACTATTCTGTCTTCTGGGGTTTTTGAGTGAACTACCCTGTCGGATAGACTCCTTCAGTTTTTACACCTCGGCCTCAAAGCATAGTTTGATGGGTATGTTACTTTCCTCGAACTGTTTGGAAATGCTGCTCCAGCCATGCAGTTGATGTGCTTCCTATGTATCTTTTGTTTTACTAGTAATTTTTTGTTGTACTCGCAATAATAGGTGGCTCTGACGAAAACAACATTATTTCTCAATCCTACCTTCTCAGCTTGTGGACGATACTCTGGCTTCAATCTTATCTTGATTATCTTCTTTTCACCCTGCAGAATCATGCCTCTGTGGGGTTCAATTTCAAAGCAGTCAGGTCTGGACTCGAACTTACTAGATGGTGGGTTACTTCAAACATGACTGCAAGTATTTGATGGCTGTTGCTGACAGTGAAGGTGGAGTTGAATGTAATACCGGTGAGCGATATCTCGATGCAATCAATTTCTATTAGTCTCATTCATATTATAAACGCTAATCCATTCTCTGTTCCCATAACAATACCAAATGAATCAGATCGAAGAAACATAGAGAAATAACATCTGCTAGGTCGATCAGTCAAAGCAAATATCATAAATTCATTCATCAGTTTAATTATAAAAATAAATGGGTAACACATGTGAAGAGTGTGAGTAAACTGAAAAGAAGAAAGATTTCGCCCCCATCGCCTCCTACGAACAGGGACTCAAAAAAAATATAGAATTACTACCCATCAAAGATTAAGAGAACTCCAAGTACTCAGAAGTCAGTTTTGCCACCAAGATGCCTCTACCCAAACTTACACCTAAATTGCAGGAAATACTCAGGAAGGAGCTATCATCAAGTAAACCTTCCATCACATAGATCCTTTGAAATAAAGTATGAACTATAAAGGAATAGAAAAACCTACTTAATTTTTGGCCGAAAAAGGTCTGTACTATCAAGGCTAATGGCTCGATCATCAACCTCATGGTAAAGGCCATGTCTATTTCCCAGGAGGTTCCTATTTAGAAGCATATTTTAATAAAGGAGAAGCTGACTGTCAAGATGCAATTCTGCTATTTGCAGATGGCTCTTTCTATAGAGGAGAAATTAAAAAATCAGTTTTTGAAGGCAAAGGCAAACTGACTAATGCAGGAGATATGTTTTACAATGGAGATTGGAAAAATGGAGTACCTGATGGCGAGGGAGAGGAAGTTTTTGCAAATGGTAACAGTTATACAGGTGGATTTAAGAAAGGTCTGAAGTCAGGTAACGGAGTTTTTAAGTGGAATGACGGCAAAATATACTAAGGATAGTTCAGAAACGGCAAGATGCATGGACAAGGCAAACTCACAAAAGGAGAGTAGCTATTTGAAGGAATTTTCGAGGAGAACAAAAAAATTGGTAGATGTAAACTAAAAACGGCACATGGTACATACAACAGTGTCTTCAACGATGGCGAAATCACAGGAGAGGGCATATTCGAGTGGAAAAACCATACAACCTATCGTGGTGGTCTCCTCAAAGGTCTTCCTCACGGCGAAGGTACAATTGAATTCCCTAATGGCAATACAATTGTCGGGTACTTTTAGAACGGAGTGAACGTCAAAACAATTGATATGGTGATGAAAGCATAGATAGTGTAGTGATTAATCTATATTTGAATAGATTGTTAATCCTCATTTTTATGTGTATGTTTGTTATTTATACGTTAATCAAGAACAAAAACGAATATTGACTAGAAAGACTTCTAACATGACTTTGATCATCAACCGATAATTTTAAGGCCTTTAAGGCATTCATAATCAATATCGTTTATTAAATTTTTCTGTTTTGACAGCGGATAGATAGTTTAATTTGATGAACAGTTCAGAAAAATGCCAGCTTTGGGCTTATATTTGTAGACTTGAAGGAGCTGTAGCCACTGAAAAGCAGATCTTTAATACCATCAGAGAGCCTATGATTGAGACATGGCAAAGAAATAGTAGCAAAATCGCATCAAAGCGTAAAATAGACACCATTCATGATTAAATATTCCATTTGCTTAAGGAATAGAAATATGTGCAAGCTGCAAGAAAGTGTTTGAGATAAATTAACAGATTATACGCGCTCAATGTAGGATTTTCTTATCAATTAAGAATGGATAAAATTTCAACTTAAATCTAATCGAAGCTACTTTGGATGGGCTTGTTTCGATTCTGAATATAATTAAATTATTTCTAAATTGCCTCACTGTCAAGATAAAAAATAAGATTGATCTTTATCACAACAAATCTTATTCAAATTTTAATTTTAATTTTATGTTTGCATTGGTTTAAAGTTGAGAGCAATCATTCAAATAACCATCAATTCAAACATATAAACATTCTAATTATTTAAACCTTTCCTAAACCTTTGCCATAGCTCTTGAGATACTTTAGTGGTATATTTGAATCGATTATAAATTTTGGTGGTGTATTTGACCGGTATCGATTGATGAGTTTATAATAATTGAGTATTAATAAGCATGGCGGAATGTACACTTCATGAGATGTAGAATTTAATGAGGAAGAAGAAATGATCATTAATCAGGAGTACAAAATCTGGAAGAAAGAATCACCCGACCTCTATGACTTTCTGCTTCTCCATTCCATCGACTGGCCCTCCTATACGTTCCAGTGGCTACCAGAATCAGAATCGCATGAGGACCACACAGGGTACTTCGCTATGATTGCCTCTAGCAATGCAGATCCTGAGCAGTGCCAACTCCTCAAGATCAAAATCGATTATCCCAGCTAATCTAAAGCAGATAGCTACTTCCAAAAGAAAGGACACAAAATAACAGTAGTCGAAAAGATACAACACAGTGGAGAGATCAATCGTGCGAGATTTTGCCCCGCCAATCCCAAAATAATCGCAGTAGCCACAGGTAAAGGAGATATAACACTGACTACAATGAACGAACAAGTGGGTAAGTTGGTAAGTCACACCGGTTAAGGCTATGGATTGAGCTGGAATACGGTGGATAAAAATCTGTTGCTATCTGGTTTCTCAGATAAAAGGATATGCATTTGGGATATTCAAAAGAATAAGCAGGAAAATGGTCGAATACAGCCTATCTTTGAAATTTTGCATCACAATGCTCCCATCGAAGATGTCGCTTGGCATAAATTCCATCCAAGTTTCTTTGCCAGTTGTTCTGATGACAGACTCATCAGCATTTGGGATACTCGTTTCAGAAGCGCGGGAAATAGCGATGATAAAAAACCTGTCTTCGAAATTGTTGCACACACTGATGAAATCTACTCTCTAGATTTCTCACCTTTCAATGAGTTTCTGTTCGCCTCTGGATCAGCAGATGAGAATGTATCAGTTTGGGACCTTAGAAATCTTACCAGAGCTCTTTCGACTTTGTCAGGTAACAAAAACAGTGTGATCAAAGTTGAGTGGAATCCATCTTCTTCAAGCATTTTAGCTGCTTGTGGCTACGGTAGAAATGTAGATATTTGGGACCTCTCTAAAGAGAAGAAAGAACAAGACAATCCTTACTTATTCAGACATATGGGCCATCGTTCTAAAGTTCTAGATTTCGACTGGCACCCCACTTAAAAGTTAGTGGTCGGTAGCGTGTAGGAAAACAATTGTCTGCAGATCTGGCAACTCAATAAATCTCTCTATTACTAAGATGACGAAGGAAAGTGATAATTTGATGAAATCATTCAGGAAGCATTTGACTCTTTATTTACGAAAAAACTTTTAGAGTTAGGATTTTTAGTCTTATCTTTCTGCTTTTGGCAGTCATTACAATACCACTTCTCTGGCAAATTCTTCTCATCCAAACACACCGCATGAAACCACTCCCTCTCACAATACGGATTTTCACATCCCACCATTTCTCCAAAGGATGTGCGTCCACAATAGCAATACTGAGGTTCCTTCGAGAGATCATAATAGAAATCTTCTTTTTTGTTGGGAAAATTTATCTTATTAGCATCCATCTTCATCTTCCTTCGCTTGAAAATTTATTCCTATGGACGGTCCTTGTATTTATTTTTGAGCTAGTTCAACAATTGATTTGTATACTAGTTGACTTAATGCGATAACTGATCGGCAATTTTTTTTTTCTATTTGCTGTATCCCCATACCTCCTTCTGCTTTTTGGTTATAGCTTATAATTCTGCCTTCAGTGCTGGTGGCAGTTCCGTCAGTTTCCTCTCCTTGAGTTCCTTGATCTGTGCTAAAACTTTATTCTGCTGTGGTACGAGTGTCGCCTGTATATCTTCAACTCGTTTATCCAATTTTCTGATGAGTCTGAGTAGTCGGTTGACATCGTTGGGCACATTAATCATTTTGTCGGTGAAATCATCGAGATAGGTATTGGAAGCGCTCATATTTTAAACTATTACAAAGATACAAAATAAAGGAGAAATAACTGATTTATACAATATCGACAAACATAAACACACATTATCCCTAACTTATGATTGTTAATATCCACTGATTTGTGTTGATTGACCAATGAACAGATAGTATCGAGTATCAAAAGTATCATTGATTGCTCAGCCATACAAAATTTGAAGATCCTATGGCGCCACTCTTAGGCCACTCATGGGACACCTACTCTCACGATTTACATAGTCATTAATACACTCCCAGCAGTATACATAGCCACTTGCTCTCACTATCGTTGGATTTTTCAATTTTTTTGTACAGATACTGCAAAAACCACTGTCTTACACTTTTTCATCAGCAATTGGTGCTTTGACTGATTACTTTTGCTTTCCGACTACCTTTCTTTCTCGTTTCTGCGAGAAGTACCAACTCAGAACCTTATGCCCTAACAATACTAACAGAAGTCCTGGTTTTTTAAAGAGCTAAAGAAAGGGGTACTTGCTTTATTATTAACTTTCTTTGTATTGCAGATGAACATTAGCCAATTTGTAAAACAGACTGTAATGATGCTCCTTTGATTCTTGGAGGTACAAATAGCGAAACTTATAGAATGTCTGCATTATCCCAAATATAGCATAAAGATAAGGATAAATGAGTTTGATAATTTTCTTCAAACCAGTTAAACGCTTACCATCTATCTCTTAGCCAACTATCTCGTTATAGTAGTTATCCAATTTAGTCCCCAGGTAGGGTAATATTGTCCAAACGATAGCTCCCTTCAAAGCAGCCCACTTCCCTCCCTTTCCTCTCTCTAAATTATAAAAATTCTAAGCGTAAGTCGCATTGCTATTGATCAACGATACCAAATCTTTAAGAAAATCGATGAATGTACTGATTTCAAGTGAATAGTATCTCAGGGTAATCAATCTGGGGTGCGCATTGAGTAACGAATTCACAAAGTAGTGGATGCCTGTCCTGAAGTATTCCTGCAGGATGTCAGCTTAGAGGTATTCATAGAAGTGCAGCTTATCTTTGTTGTCGATAATACTCTACATGCGTCAATGTTTATATTACATCACTTGTATTCTAAAAAGACATGACAACCAAATCAAACAATTGCTATCCCAAAACAACCACTCTCTACAATCAGTCCATACCTTTTCCCTCAATACTAGACATGACCTATTAATAATAGTAAGATATTCTAGGGGAAAATAGAATCATGTCAATCACTATCTTTTGATTGTAATATTAATAAAAAATGGAGATTGCCTCTTCCACTGAAATTACAGGATGGACAGCGCTCACCAATTACAGCTGCTTCATCACACACGCATAAATTAAAAAACAATTCAATATTTTTGGGTAACTCGATGCCTGGCTCGATTACCTCGAATATCTCATCCGCGTAGAAATGCACAAAGCGGATTAATCTCGTCTCAAGAACAAGAAAAGGAAGAAAGAACTCACCGAGGAGTTGGTAGTAGCCCTCAAATCTCTAAAAAACGACGAACGCATCTACTACCACAACACAATGGTCGATCTGATTCTAAATCTGATCCGAAACGAGATAAGTCCTCCACGCATCGAGAACAGCAGTTTCCTCATAATCGAGTCGTACACACGTAGTTACAATCTGAAAGTGTGGAAGCAGAAGAAGTTGAGATTCGATCGGCAGAATCATATCATCTATACATAAAAAGACAAAAAGATTAAGATTTATGATTTAGGAAACTATATTGTGAGGAGATCCAACAACACCGACTACTTCTGTATTGTACTCGAAGCCATCAATGCAGTGCCGTTGGAGAAGAGCAAAACTGTACATATTGGATTTTAGTTTAAAAATTCGTACAATCTATGGTTCTGCAGTATACAGAACTCGGTCAAATACAAACTTTGGGAAAAGATGGGTGAATTGCTTGGCAAAAAGAGTTTGATAAAAGAACAATCCTTAAAGGAAGACAAACAAAGTTTGAGTAAATCAACTATTTAGGAACATACTCAGTTCAAAAAAGCCTAAAGTTTCTACTCCTAACCCGCAACACATCCCAAAAACAACCTCGTAAACATCCAAACCAAAATCAACTCCATAAATTCTATTGATGAAAGCGAGGTAAGCCTATAACTACAATCTTCAATATATACATCGCAGTATAAATCTATATTCAAAACATTCGATGAATCTCATAGTTCAAAAGATGAGTAGTTGACTTTGTTGAGACAAACATTTACCAACAGATTAATAAATTAAAATATGGATAGTACAATGGAGTAGTTGAACTGTGAATGCCAGCGTGAAAGTGAGGTATTGAAACTAAAAAAGAAGACTTTAAATATCCACAGAATTTTACTGGAGAATTATCGGCTCAGCCAAATAGACAACACCAATAACTTTCATTAACTTAGTTAATAGAACAGATCTACCTAACTACAAAGATAGCTGCGTGTTTTGCAGTAAAATAATAACCCACTCTACTTCAAACTCATCCACTTCACACCCAACAAATCCCATCTTTCACCATAAACCATCCTCCATTATTTTCTATAACCCAAATAGTCATAGCACTTCACTGCAGTCAAGACAGATATAAAATGTGTAGTTCTTTCCTAAAATATCACCATCAATCTCGAAGAACATGCAAGTTTTAACCGACTCTATCGGCCGAGAGAATTTGTTTACGTGAGATACCTTGTATCTGATACAGCAGACAACTATTACATCATCGATAGAAGTATTGAGCAACCAATCATCAAAAGAAGATAAAATTTTGTGCGCGCCCATCTCTTTAGGATCACCAAACTACAAATCAATAGCGAGCACATCAAGATTACGATTGATTTCACTATGCGTTTCAATGGAGAACTGCGCAACTAGCAGGAACTCAACCACTCCAAAAAGTACATCCAAAATTTCTAGCAATTTCTATCAATAATTACAAGGAAGTAATAAAGGCACCCTCAAATTATTTTTTACGACTGCTAAAGAAAACTACGTGAGTAGTAAACCACAAATGATAACGAAGATCATTATTAATCAATCAACATTTCGATTAGTGAGTTCCAAAATGATTCATTTCTCAAACCTGAACTATCCATCAAAAAATAAACCTCTTTTTATCACATCTCACGCAACTTTCTTTAAAGCAGTCACACCAACTAGTCACTTCTATAGATGGGAGAATAACTTAACATTCTGCCTAATTTTAACAATAACACTAGGAATACCTACTCACCCCCAAGAAAATATTGCAAAGATAATATCATATCCAAACTTTCATTCTTGTATGAAATATAATAAAAAGTAGAACCAACTACTGTAGTACCGCTTTGGTTGAATTAATGGCAGGTGGATGAGTAGAGGGGAGGGCTTACTCAGCAGAGCAACAATCCAAAATAGAAGAAAATATTCAAAGAGATACTATAAAATGTATCTCGATTTACATTGATTGGTAAAGATACCTCGAGAATAACGTATCCAGTATAGATCCTCGCAATTTAAAGCACGCTCTAAAGAATGGTAAAAACTCTCGCCTACACTCCACACATCTTCGATAATACCCATTAATTGAGTACTTTATCAAAACTGAAGAAAACAATTGTTTTAGGGATATCTATTTCTCTTCTGTCACTCTACATCCAAAAGCCATTCACAACACATCTAGGCTAAACATTCCAAGCAAAAATGTCAAATGATTGTATGGTGTATGCCGAAGAACTAAATACAAATCCACAAACTTCTGGCTTGTTATTCATCGGAAAAGAATATTCTATCTCTGGTAATTTATATCTAACTTAGCTTGCATCGAACCGAAGTTATAAGTGATGCTGAATAGTATTCGTGCCTAGAATAAGGGCATCTACTCAGTTCAGTTCAAAGATGGAACGAGAGTCGATTTTATCTTGCCAGTGAGGTAGCTCTCTGGCCTTTGTTTCGACTAAAGAATGTATAAACTTTTAGGGAAATGTATATTTTGAAGTATTTAGCTTATTATTGGATAGAAAAAGACTGCATCTTTTTGGAAATAAACTTTGAAATCAATGGACAATTCAGTGATTTTTCAGCCAAAATCGACTACTTTGAAGGAAACATCTGCCAAGTGTCTAGCTAGGCTATGACCAACTTCATTCTCCATAAATCCAAACCATCTTAAAAAGATATTCTCAGAAGAATAGAAAAAGTATCAGGTCGATGGACGAAATTGATATAATTCCAAGATCACACAGTTGATCTCAAAAAACTCATCATTTCCGATCTCACCAATGAGCCATATGCACTCGAATCAGACTCCACCTTTCGTACAGACATAAACGAGTTAAAAAATGGCAACGCAATCCTTTCACAACAATTCTAGCTGTAGTTGTCAACTCAGCAAAGAAAAGACGAATAACTACGCAGAAATCTTTCACCCAACTTGTTCAAGCGATGAACTGTTTGCTTTATGATATTTAACCATTTTTTATTGCTGTGGTTCAATTGAATTAATTCTAAATAACATTGTAATTAACTTTATTAACATAACTTCTAAAAATGAGTATGATCAATAGCTTGAACATGCCCAGAAGTAGAGGATCCAATCACCAGCAGTACGGTGTATCCATCCGCAAAAATGAAAATCTCACCTCACAAACCTATAATAACCATTATGGCACACCATCCCTCTCCAAAGAAATCAAACCCATCACCTCCCCTCCTTATCTTTCCTACCTCTCCAACTCCAACAAACTCTCAGGCATGCTCCCCAAAATCGAAAACAATTCAGATAAAAAAGATTAGTAGAGAAATAAAAATGCTTACTTGCGCTAAAACACATCCAAACCTTAGGAAACACCCGTTTACTCAACCATGACACAGTCTTAATCACGTAGACTTGATCCTCAACGAGGACCCCTCAAAACCAAGGAAAGTGATACGAACATGAGCTATCTAAGACAGATACAGGAAGAGAAATAAGCAACATATCGGCAATCAATCGAGTAATCCTACAAACCAAAGACGCTTGGACTTGTAGGTCTCAACAACATCGGCAATACTTGTTTTATGTATTACTATAACTATCTAGGAATTCTACCTTACAATGTATGCTTAATCTGCCGAAATTCAATGACTACTTCTTAAACAATAGCCATCAGAGAGAAATGACCTCTTCATGCAGAGTCGCAATTTCTTATGGGAGATTAGTGCAACTCATCAAAAATTCGGCTAGTCGATCATAGACTCCTTCGTAGATTAAAAGTGCAGTTGCTGCAAAAAAACCGAGATTTTCGGGCTATGGTCAACAAGACTCTCAAGAGTTTTTGTTATCACTTCTTTAACTATTAAGTTTATAACTAAACAGATCCAAGAACCCAAAATACAAGTAACTGAAAGCAGATCTTAGCAAAAACAGTCTGCAATAAATAGTAATTTTATTATAAATCAGAGTGAATAGTGGTGGAACTACAATAAATAACGATAAAATTCAGTAGTATGTGACTATTTCGCAGGGCAAATCCTTTCGAAAGTAGTTTGCAGTTACTGCGGCAACGAATCAATAGCCTTTGATAACACT
>Ga0194117_10003110_pt1 | contig 16956 bp, 6 predicted proteins | sample TA2MahsurfametaG_FD_160579 | JGI IMG/M metagenome (GOLD analysis project Ga0194117, IMG submission 160579) | Freshwater microbial communities from Lake Tanganyika, Tanzania - TA2015009 Mahale N1 surface | ecosystem: Environmental > Aquatic > Freshwater > Lake | place: Tanzania: Lake Tanganyika...
GGGGCTGCTCTAATAGCTATTATACCCTCATCATTGATAAGATTGCATTCGAAAATGAAAACACCAGAATGAGAGTAGTTGTGAATTTCAGAAATCCTGGAGATGGAAGTATAACTCTATGGACAATGGTTTCATTCTCTTACATTGTCGTGTCAAGAAATCTCAATGGTGCATATGCTGATGTGTGGGCCACTATTGCCTAAATCACCAATCCTACTGACGGTGCAACTCAATCAGTTGATAGAATTGGTGTAGTTTACGGACAAGATCTTCCTGCTGCTGTTCCTAATCCTGCTGATGGAGGAATTTGTTCAGCATATGTTGATCCTTATGTTGTTGCTGATATAAGTAGATGTTTAAATACTCTTATTTCAGCACCTGGAAGTAGATTTGGTGGTAGAGTGTTGATACACTCATACATTATGGGTTTTATGTACAATCCTGTTAAGACACTTAAACATTATTTGCAAGTAGGTATCAAACCATATCTTACTACCCTAAGTAATTAAAATACAGCTGATATCACTTACGGACCTACACTACCTGTTGGTCCAAGACTAGAAATTACAAATCTCGACAATGCTTTAGAATACATCAAAGTAACTTTTGTCATTACCAGAGTTGCAGCATCAACAAACCCTCCAACTAAAACACTCCCATCAGGTTCAGGCCTCCTTTACTCTTCTAGTCTAATCTATACTCCAGTCACCACATTCAATACCCCTGTTGTACTCAAAAGGGGAACAGGAGCTACTGATTTTAATAGATACTATTATCATCTTCCGGATACTCGCTACGCCATCTACGGTATCCATAGTTTCGACTTGCCAAAAGGGTCAAACATTTCATGCGCAACTATTCTGATCAACTCTACGCTGAACAACATCGACAGCTACACAGTTACTACTCCTAACACCAATCCAACTAGTTTCATGTTTTCTGCTGACATCTTCACTGTCAACATAGACAAACTCTGCAACCCTGACAGCACAAACAGCCCTATCTCAGCAGTATTCACCACAGTTGGCGCCAAGAACTTCTTCACAGTACCAACTATGAGCCTTCAACAGTTCATCCTCTAACAAGCAGTTCCTGCTTCTACTGCCACCACCACTACCGGCGGCGCTAATTTCACTGATCCTGGTGATTATACTGGATATTTCAGATTCAACAACTATGCCACTCCTGCTAACAACAATACTGATAGAATTCTCTTCCAAACCAGCATTCCTTTCATCGGATTAACTCCAGGAGCGCCTCTCAAATTCGAATTTTCGTTCCTAGATGATCCCGCTCTCCCTGCAACTGGAAATGTAGGTAGCGGTACAGATTATGTTCGTATGATCAAAGATCAAACTTACTTCATCCAACTTGCAGTTAATGGTTTCATTCTTTATCAAACCAACTATGTTGCAATTTATGACTGGGCAACGGGAAGTCATCCAGGCAACTTTGTTGGTCAAAACGGTGACAGAGACATAAATTTCCCTGCAATTGTAAAAGGAATAACTGCCAATGGAACTACTGCCAATGTTGTTATCACTGTTGCCTATAACAGATCAACTACCTTATCACAAAACGTTTGGACCTAACTCAGAGTTACCCAGTACAATAAAGCTTATGATCCTACCACTGGATGCTGTGTCACTGGCTGCCCTGCCCTTACAGGAGTTGATGTTCAAAATGATCCTCCAGTCTGTATTTACTGCAACACCAATGCAGGACTCATCTATAATCCCAACAATGGAACTTGTACCTGCAACAGCGGATTTTACTTGGATTCAACCAAAACTTTCCAATGCTATGCTTGTACTGCTCTCTATTGCTCTATCTGTAACCCAGCTAATCCTGCTCAGTGCACAACTTGTGTCGTTGGAGCTATCCTCAACAACGTCAGTCAAACTTGTACCTGTGGTAATGGCTACTACGTCCAAGGAACTCAATGTGTGAAATGTCCTTACCAATGTCAAAACTGTACTTCTCCTAACGGAGCTTGTATTGATTGTGTTGATTCTCTGAGAAGAGATAGAACTCAAAACTGTAAATGTATTACTGGTTTCTTTGATTCAGGTGCCCTTAACTGCTCTGCTTGCTCACCAACTTGTCTCACTTGTACCAACTCATCAGCTTGCACTTCATGTGATGCCAAAAAATTCAGAAACCTAACTTCAGGAACTCTCTGCACTTGTATTGATGGTTACTATGAACTCTTTGGAGCTGACCAAAGTCGTGTTTGTACTAAATGTAACCCTGAATGCCTGACTTGTACTTCCTCACCTGCCAATTGTTTAACATGTGATCCTAAAAAGAACAGAGTACCTGGAGTTGGTCCTAATGGAGTGGCTACTTGTCTCTGCCAGCCCGGATACTACTCAACTCCTGATGGTTCATGCATCCAATCAAACTGTAACGCTGATCCTTTCTGCTCAACTTGTCAACAAGGTCTCAAACTTTGTATCCAATGTCAAGCTTCCTTGAATAGAGTTATCAAAATTCCCGAAAGCATCTGTATTTGTGCTGATGGATTCTACGCAAACTCTAACAACACCTGTGTTCCTTGCCCAACTGGATGCGGTATTTGCTCCTCTGCTACTAACTGTACTGCCTGTGTTGCTTTGGCCACACCCAATGGAAATGGCTCATGTTCATGCCCCAGCCAAACTTACTTCGCAGTTTCTGATGGAGCTCGTTACTGCGCTGCTTGCGGTCAATTCTGCCAGACTTGTGTTGATGCTAATACCTGCACCACTTGCCTCCCCTCTTATACATTAACTGTTGATAAAAAATGTATCTGTGGAGACAAATCGTTTATTGATTCTAACAGTAATTGTGTTCCTTGTGCTACTGGTTGCCAAAAATGTATTTCAACTACAGTCTGCAATAGTTGCATCAGTCCACTTGTTCTCCAAGGTAGCACTTGCCATGTCACCTGCAACAATGGTTTCACTATAGTAGGAGCTGCCTGCGTAGGATGCCCAACTGGATGTCTTCAATGCACCCAAAACTTACAATGTTATTACTGCGCTGACGGATATTACATGTACAACGGTGTATGTTACACTATCTGCCCTGCAGGAACTGTTGGTGATAAAACTGGAGGAAACTGGAACTGTGTACCATGCAATTCTCCTTGTAAGACCTGCATCAATCATCCCTCTTACTGTACCAGCTGCCTTAACGGAATGGGATACCTCCAAACCTCAGCTGTTCAACAGTCATGTGTCTTGAACTGCGTTGATGGAACCTATGTCAGCAATGGAGTTTGTCTTGTCTGCGATTTCAGATGTGCCACTTGTATTGGATCAGCTACAAACTGTGTATCATGCCCCGCTGGACAAGTTCTTTACAACGGCGGATGTTGGGCTACTTGCCCTGCTATCAGCTTTGCTCAAGATGGAATGAACGCTACCTGTACTGATAGCTGCCCTGCTGGATATTGGAAAGTCTCTGTAACCCAATGTGCTCCTTGTGCTCCCCAATGCACAACTTGCGATGGTTCAGCTACTAACTGTACTGGCTGCCTCCAAGGATCAGTCTCTATCAACGGAAGTTGCACAGTTTCTTGTGGTGAAAATCAATTCAGCTTCTCAGGAATCTGTGTTGATTGTTCCCCTAGCTGCTATGGATGCCAATATACTCCTCAGAACTGTCTTCAATGCGCATCAGGATACGTGAGAACTGGATCTATCTGCCAAAAAGGATGTCTTTCTTACCAATTCTTCGATAACACTCAACAAAAATGTATTTCCTGTGGGCCTAGCTGCGCTACTTGTACCTCTTTTAATTACTGCACAACTTGTCAAAATGCTGCCATCATTCCTAGAGGCGGTGTCTGCTCTAACTGTCCTTATCCATGCAATACTTGTGATGCAACTGGAACATGCACCAGCTGTCTCAGTGGATTCTACTTCTTCCAAGGTTCCTGCCAAACTACCTGTCCTTCTGGAGCTCTTCCCTTTAACGGGGTCTGTCGATGCTCTTCAGGTATCATTTCTAACGGTCAATGTGTAACTAGTTGTGGATCTGGATTCACTCCTATTGGAGGATCTTGCCAACCTTGCAACTCTAACTGTGCCCAATGTTCAGGAACAGTTGACAGATGTACTTCATGCATTGGTGGTTTCACTCTTGATGCTACTACTTCTAAGTGTGTTTCAGTGGCACAATGCCCCTATGGTCAAGACTTCAGCAGCGGCGTCTGTGTTAACATTTGTGACCAAGGATTCTACTATTATGAAGGAATCTGTATTTATAATGGCTGTTTCTCAGGTTATATCCCCAACTCATTTGGAGGATGTGTCAGACAATCTGGTACAATTGCTACTCAGAGAAGAAACACCCCTACTTGCAACCAAAATCAGTTCATCGCCAATGGCCAATGTGTTGGTTCATGCCCTAGTGGATACTATGGTGATACAAACTCTAGGCAATGTCTTACATGCCCCAACAACTGTATTAGTTGCTTCAACTCCAACTTCTGTGTCGTCTGCGCTAGTGGATACCAAGCAACTAGCGGAGTTTGCAGTGCCACAAGTGCTTGCCCTAACAACCAATTCCAATACAACGGACTTTGCATCAACTCTTGCCCAGTTGGAACCTCATCCTCAGGGTCACAATGTCTTAGATCATGCCCTGCCAATAGTTACTATCTCAGCCAAATCTGCTATATGAGTTGCCCCACCAATTTAAGAACAAACGAAGCTTGCGTGACCAACTGTCCAGCTGGAACAACGAACAAAAACGGTGTTTGTGCTTGAATATGATCATCAACAACATTATCATCCTATTTCTTTTTATAAATAATTCTAAAGATAATCTATGCTTCCAATGATGGTCTTACTAATAATTATTATAGCTTTTTAAAAAATATGGACTGGATATCTATCAACGGTTTACGAAGACAAACGAGTATTATCAGACATCTAAGAAATCTTAACATTAATTAACCCAATCGACTACCTAACATCTAAGGCTTCGATATGTGGACACTCAGGTCTAATTTTCTTCAACAAATATTCAAGCCGTATCAATACACTTAGATTAACAGAGACACACTTTAAGGTTAATCAATGTAACTTTCCTCTTAAGTGGATTCTAAGTATGCCTAAGACCCGATGATAGAGTTCACAATCCTCGTGCCCACGCAATACCAATTCGTATCTATCTTTCTTACGATTTCTCTGGATCTAAGTAAATAGTACATTCTATATGTCTCCTATCCAATCAAAAGCTTATAAATGTTTGTTTTATCAAACGATCAAATCGTAGTTTTAAGTCGTTTCTTTTCCTACCACCTCAATTCGAGGATTTCATTGGGATGCATAAGTGTTGATCCATAAACTGGATGTATTACACATCAAGTTTTGAACAATTCGTTAGGATATCTGCAAAAACGCATCATGAAGGTACCAGAATAACTTGCAAGTTTTATTCTTAATGAAGTTAAGTAAATATAAAAGATATGGAAAAACGTACTTCCAACTATTTTTAACTTGCTACACATACATTAGAACAAAATTCACAGTCATAACTTCTGGAAAACATACAAATAAAGACGAAGCAGTTTAGGACAAGAATAACAAACTCAATTGCTTTAATATGTCAAACAAAGTTTAATTTAATTTCCCGATATGTTCGATTAAACAGTGAATGAACCAGTAAAACGGATAAGGTCCAAGTTTTTGAGTAGAGATTAAAAAGCTAGAAAGTATAACGAGCTCAGGGCTAAAACTGACGTTCTCAATTTCAATTCTATAAAATTTACTAAAGATATTAGTGCAATTCTTTAGCTCTATGTTGGTAGTTAAATTGTAAAACAAGAAGCTGAGCTATCAAAAAGGCAAATACCTCCAGAAAAAATCAAATAAGTCTGTGGTTTGCTAATAGTTGATAGATACTAGTCAAGAACACCGATTCTTTCTAAGATGAATATAAATGAAATTCGAAGAGAATACTAACTTTCGAGATCAGGATTTAGTGAGATAAAAATTTTGCATGTATTAGGCCAAAAAATAGAAGACCCTGCCTATAATCTCCAATATATAGTATCCAAATTTACTCAACCTTGTAGATTTGTGAATTAAAACTAAATTCTGAAATTTATAGGAACAGGCAAATCTCTATTTGTTACAAGATACTTCTTCAACTAAACTTTTTCAGATAAAATATTACTATAATATTGCTCTCAGAAGTCAATTGACGCTTATTTGACAGCACACAGAAAATTTGTTTCCTTTGAGACCAAAATATATTTTCTTTATGAAATAGCAGTTGGTATTAGATTTTTACGAGATTACGGAATAGCTCATAATGATTTAAAACCTCAGAATGTCTTGTTAAAGATAGTTGGAGATCGTATAAGAAATAGGTCTTCAACTTTTTTAACTAAACTCATCGATTTAGGATAATCTTTTAGCAAATATCAAAGAGATTTAGTGAACAATAACAGATATAGAAGAGGATTCACCTTACCTTATGCACCTCCATAACAAGTAAAGTATTAAAAGTATACATAAAAAACTGATGTATTTAGTATTGGAGTAATGATATACTAGTTCATTTTCGACATTTTTCCTTTATAAGTGTTAAAGAAAAAGAAATAAGTCTATGTTTCAGAAGATCATTACCTCAAATTGTATGCTATAGCTCCATAGAGATGCAAAGTAAACAGCTTCCCTAAAATAATGATGTTAATGTATCAAATAGTCCTAAGATGTATAAATCCAGACATAGTAAACAGACCTTCTATAGATTGGCTCATTATTATTTTAAAATAGATTTTGGGCTTGACTTAAAAACTCACTTCATTTTGATTCTTTATTACATTTTTACTTCCTTCATATCTATTATAAACTTAAAGCTTTCTATAATTACATGGAAGAATATCAAAGTAAAGTCAACTATCTAAGGCACATAAAAAATATAGCTGACATTCAGGATGGCCATCGCAAGCCAAATGCCCTCACTACGATCTTCAGTCAAACACACACGAGTACCATCAAAGCTATTCAGAAATCAATTAACAAGGGAATTTATCACCAAAACACATGCATAAAAAATGTTCAGTTTAAGTCAAAAATCATACAAGTACCTAAAGAATAATGCGAAATTATACAGTAGAGAAATAAAACAATCGACTTGCAACCAAACTAATCAGCATAAATAGCTGTATACCTCTAAGAACTTATGAAAGATAGTATCAAATATCAAAGAGATACCCAGTCAAATAGCAAAAACTAAAAAAAACACATAAGTATTTTTGGTTTAAGTTTTTTAATATCAAATTAGGAAAACCAACTACTTCTAATCCTGACAACTACTATAAAATTTTTGCACTCGAAAATAAAAAAAAAATTTTGCTAATAAAAGATACTCTATTTGAGTTGAGAAGAAAAGAGCTTCGTTTGAAGAAAAAGCCTGAAATATTGTTAAAAATAGAAGGGTCGTAAAATGAAGGAGTTGTCAAGTTTTAGCAAAACAATCTTATGGAGATAATAAGACATGGACATAAGGTAGGCCATATTGTGGTTTAGCATTTGAAAAAATGATTAATTTTATTCTAGGATGTTTATTAACAAACTTTCCACAAAAATTACGTATAAATCATCTTTATTTTTAAAAAATTTAGTGTTGGTGAATCAACTTTATTTTAAACTATCGAATGTGGCTACAGATCCCTTCATTTTTCCTACATTTTTGGTGTAGGGTTAGTATCCTTTGGAAATGACTGTAAAAATTGTTATACTTCATGTTATTAGTGATGTTTAGACTTGCCAAAGAGTTAGAAATAACTTGATAAGGGAATTTAATGAAAGAGCAGAGAGAGTTATAATATTCATTATTTTAAATTTTAATCTAATTAATTAAAACAAACAGTGATTGGCACATTTATTACTCGATGATGTCTAACTGGCCTAAATGTTTTGAGTGATTTTTAATACTATTAATTTAGTATATGTAGGCATTATGGATACTTATAAAAAGCATGAGATACCTGCTTCCAATACTTTGTTATAAGGATTTTTATAAAGAATTGTTATGTCTATGCTAAGATTGACTACTAATATTCAACTAATCATGGAATGATTTCTTAATAAGTAAGCCTCTTTCAATCAAAATATTTTTATTATTGGATTTGTTTCTTTTTGTCTAAGAGAAGCTGCTGCTTTTTTATTCATTATCCTAATTAACCATTTTTATTTTTTAGATGGAATCTTTGAAATCTGACTATGAAATTTTGATTAAAAATCCTGACTCTTTTAAATAGTTGTATATTTTAGACAACTTTAATGCATTATTGTTCTTTCTTTTTAGGGAATTCCCAAATTTTTTAAATTAGCTATGTGATTTATTTAGTTATTAGATTTTAATAGTTTTCCGAGGTACTCTTTTCAGTTAGGCATTGTGTAGAATAGAACTTTCAAAATGTTTTTGGCCATTTTTGAGAAATATGCCATTCTTTACAGCCGATTTCAGACGTTAGTCAACTTATTTAATTTTCAGCTTATAGTCCTAAAGATTCAGCTCTCCGATCTACTACTGAATCACACTTTTTCCTGCTGAAAAATCAGTGAAAATATTGCTATTCTTCTTAGTTTTAATTTACCTTTGGTTTAAAGATTTGTTAATATTTGTGTCAATAATGGTTGTTTTCTTTTAATCTCTCTTATTTTTACTGCTTAAAACGACATTACTATTTTTTTGTATTCTTTTGATTGATTTTTTACTTTATAAATGGCGAGGAGATTGACTTGATGACATACTTACTTTTATACTTGTCCTCTACAAATGTCTAGAATTTTCGGGCTTCTATTTCTCTTTTAGTATGGATAGAATTTTTTCTTAAAGAGTTTAGTTATTGGCCTTCGCCTGCAACTTTTAAATTTTCCGAGAATTCACAATATTCTCTCTTGAAATATAATTTTGAGATTAACTGAGTGATTCCTTTTCAGTCTCGTTCTTCTCAATGGTGTGGTTAGATTTAGAATTCTTAAGTTTCATCTTCAAAATTTTATTTTCCATTTTGCTATTTTCGATTTCTTCATTCAATTTACTGAGTTACTTTTTATAGTATTCAATTCTTCCCTCCATAGTATCCTTCTATCCCTTCAGAACAAGCAACTATTTCTACTTAGCTTTAACTAAATTTTCCTCTACTAGCAACTTTTATTTTCCTACTATAACTTTTTTTCTCAATTATATTATCTCTAGCTGAATGTTATTTTCTGTTTGTACACTTACTTAACATCTTTTCTTTTCGATTTCTTATTGATAATGGGTCCAAAAAGCATTCAGCATTTTAGTAATCCAAGGAGGTATTTTATCCTGAAAAGTTTATTTGAGAACGACCTGCATTTCTTATTTAGCAGCATTTAGCCAACTGCTATTAGGCATTATCAAACTTTCTCTGGAAAAATAGTCCTTCAAAGTTGTGAGGTAGGTTAATGCATTCAATGCAATTTCTTTGTAATTATTAATTTAAATCTGGTTTTTTAACAGCTCTCCCTGCTTGATCGTCAGTAAATTCTGATTAGTAAAATTTATACGTTGACCTCTGCAAAGAACTATGCATCGTCTTCTGGTTTCTAATTCTCATTACTTTCTTTTTGCAGCCAGCTCAAATCGATTTAGTTGAGAATATAAGTTTTAATCTTATCAATGTTAACTTTCTTCATTTGTTGGCCACATATCGCACAAAGCTCAGAAATGTTGTGTGCCCTCGCTTCTGAGGTACATTACTCTTAAAATATTTAGTGATACTTGAGGAATACGACATGATACTTTTTCAATAAATCATCGAAAAGTACCTTTAGCTCTTAGATAGTGATAGACATTTTCTAGGGAGCCACATAGATAATGTTCTTGCAGTATGAGATAATGAGGATGACTAGCTCCCTCGAAAATCTTATAAAGTTGTCAATATTACTCTTTTCTATAACTTTGGTCATGTAGTTAAGCTTATAATTCTTGATCTAATTCGTTATGGCTAGTTCTTCGCTGCGGATTTTATGGGCAAACTCGCTCATAAGTGTAGTTTCTTTTTTATGTGAGTATTGCATTTTTTCGGATTTATATAGAAAATAGAATATTGGAGAAATCTCATAATAAATTCTCACATTATTTCAAATTGGAATATAAGGACCTTTTCTATTTGATCCTTCTCTTATTTGTGAAAATCTTTGACTCAAAAAAGGTCTTTTCAAAATTATGAATACTTTTTATACTCAATCGTTTGTTTTAATCAAAGCTTAAAATAATACTCTGCGTTTATTTTAACAAAAAGCCTAATATTTTGTAAGTTTAATTATGCTTACATTTGAATTCACTCTTTGAACTAAAATATTAACTATAAATTTATGAACTAAAACGAAATTACAGCATCAATTCATATTTAAGTCTTTTGGTTTTTGCTATTGCTAAGTTTCACATGATAAACAAGGAAAGACTAAACTTCTCTTTTTCTTCTGAGGTGCTACTTGCGGCTCTATCTGTTTAACTTGGTGCTTGTGAGGAGAATATTGCTGCAAACATTATTGAAATAGTAGTTTATAAGCATCCTGAATAGTTTTCTCAGTTCCGGGACTTCAATTTTGGCTGGAGATTGACTATTTTTGAGGTAGGTGTTGATGTAGTGGTCTGAATCGATCTCTATGAGTTTTTTGATGAAAAACCTGTTGATATACTTTTTGGTCATACTTTTTAGATTTTTCATAAGTTCATAATAGAACGCGACTTTCATTTAGTTATTTTTTAAAATTTTGAGTAAAATATAATAACTTTTAGATTTGGAGCTGAGGAATGAAAAAATTTGGTTTATGAGATTTGATTAAGCGTTTTTCTTAGGATATACACTGTTCTTATTTCTTTTCATTTCATCACCCTACTAACTTTTTATTTATATAGAATTTTCGTTATTCTGATTATTCTATTATTTTCTTACAATGTCCGATGAACTTCTTTCCGCTGCCAAGTTTGGAGCACTCCTACCAACTTCTGTAATATGAAGAAGGACTTATGGCATTTCTGTTTGGTCTAGAGCTGAATAATTTGAGTAAAGACGATTCTCCTGAACGTAGACCTCGAAGGATTGTTGTGGCACGTATTGAAGTATCGGGTACGAGTAGATTAAAGGCCACTCAAAGTACATCTTAATATTATAGATATTTTATTAAATATCTCGCTTTATAACACTATGCTTTCCTTTTTGATATCGACAGTTTTAAGCAAACTTAAGTGAAAAGACCAAAGGGATCATCCTAACTTGAACGAGTTATGACAATTTAGCTTAAACAAGCTCATATAACTTTTTGCTTTTAGTTATCGTAGACTTAGACTTCTATTCTTGGTAGCTTTACTTAAAATTCTTTAATTTTCATAAAAATTAAAATATGAAAACTATGAGTAAATCACGGAAGTGGGAGTTCAGGAGCAGTCTAAAACAGCTCACAATCTGATTAACTTTATATTTTATGACATTTATTATGTATTTTAGGGAGAGGCTAACCTCCTAAGAAACATAAAATTTTAGTATATGACTGTTTGTATATTTACATTTGCTTTCTCAACACAAAAAAATTCCTGAATTGAGACAAAGAAAAGATATTATTTGCTTTAGTAATATCGCGTTTCTACGATTGTTGATATAATTATAATTGCCAAACCTACAAAAAAAATGATAGAAATGAAATATTGTCGTCTAACTATTACGTTTGCAGAGATACATCAGCAAAACTTTTATGGCTTTAACATTTTTGTTATTTTTTTTTAGCTTTTATTATTCTACTTGCGTTTGTTATATCTAAGCACTATTATGCGCAAAAAATCCAGTAGTAGCTACTTTAAGTGATAAAAAATTCTGCTCTGTATGATGGTTTTAATTAAATCTAATAATTAGTTCTCGTAAAAAAATAGCTTCTAAGCTACTTTTACAAATACACTTACTCAGCCCTGTATAAAATATTAAACACGGGCTTAATGCAATGCAAGTGACCCTCTTTCCACAGCATTCAAAACTTTTTGAAATCCGTAACAAATAATGCATGCCTTGAATAAAAAGCAAACATTAGTTGCAAGCTCTAAATTTGTGTAGTTCATAGGTAATATAGTGCTGAAAAAAGTCAAACATACCAACAACAATTTAAAAGACTGAATATATCAAATTTAATGTTTTCTTTTCTTTTTACAGCTTTTGTATCTTTTCGCTTTAGAAAATTATAACACTTTGACCTCTTTTTACTGTCTATTTTGAGTAGGACCAGCATTTTCTTTTTAGTTCTAGCTCATCTCCTGACTAAGTTTTTGGATTAGTCTCCGTTTTATCATAAATGCTTGATCATGGATGCTAATTTCCTCAAGCTACTGTACTACCTTGTCATCTTAAACTTCATTTTGTTGTCTTGAAATGATTTTAAATTGCTTCTGTTATTAACACTATTTTAATGGTCCCCTTTCTGTTGTTTACCTAGTGGTTTTATCAGTTGTTTTTTGTTATCCACTCGTTGGATAAGCATTCGGCAATTTCTAGTGATCATTTTTGCTTTTATTCTCATCTCCACTTTTAACAAAAATCTTTTGCCTAGTTAAAATAATTTGATTTTATTTTTTTGCTCCATTTTAATTTTTTCGTGATACATCTAGATGGCTCGATTATTTTTGGCTCAGCTAACTTATCCATACATCGAAAAGCTCATGCTTCTTTTCTTAAATACCGCATAATCGTAACGTCAAAATATACTAGTTTTCAGAGTTTTGAATATACTATTCAAGAAGCTGCTTCAAATTTAAGTTGGTTCTTTTTGTATATTTCCTTTCATCCACTCGATTTTTTACAGAATTTTTGACAGTATCGTATTGCCACAATTATGATTTCATAACAGAGTTAGATTGTGAACAGATAGCCTTTTCTTGCTTCATCTGTTGGAGAGCATTACTAAAATTCAAACTTTCCTACAGATATTTACCTGTTTTCATAAATTAAATTAGACTGTTATGTTAATTTAATAAAAGCAATTTGGAAGATAAGGCTAAGCAAATGAGCGTAAAATTGAAGCTAGGAATAAAATAACTTCGATGAAACGTTTAAAAACACTTTATTTAAGCTATTTATTAACAGTTTAGTCTATTTGTAAAAATAGTGTAATCGAATTAACCAATAAATAACTTAGTTTGGATTTTAACTTTCTTTTTGATTAATAACAAAATATCCTTTTTTAAATTTAAATAAAAATAAAACGAAAAGAAAGTAGGAATTTTTCCCTACAAGAGTAGAAGTCTTCTAAGGTAATAATTTTTAAAAGGGTTTCCTTTGAGTTGGCTTGTAATCAACGATTTGTACAATTCTGATAGTTTTGTCTTTTTATTAAATTACCTCAATATTGCTTTATTTCAGGCCAGAAATAACATCGGTAAAATTATATCAATAATGGAGAATAAATGTTGAAGTTAAAATTAATTCAATCAATAAACCATTTCATATCATGCTTAGATTCCTAAACAGACCCCTACTCAATTCCTTCAGCTCAGCATCAAAAGGCGCCATCATCGGTATCGATCTTGGTACCACCAACTCTTGTGTCGCCATCATGGAAGGCAGCACTCCCAAAGTTATCGAAAATGCTGAGGGTAACAGAACTACCCCTTCAATTGTCGCCTTCACTAAAGAGGGTTAAAAGCTAGTAGGAGCCCCCGCAAAGAGACAAGCAATCACAAACTCAGAAAATACCGTATTTGCCACAAAAAGACTTATTGGAAGAAGATTCGATGATCCTGCAGTCCAAAACGATAGAAAGAACATGCCTTTCAAAATCGTCAAGCACTCCAGTGGTGATGCTTGGGTTTAGATCCAAGGAAAAAATTACTCTCCTTCTCAAATTGGAGCCTTTGTTCTTATGAAAATGAAAGAAACTGCCGAGAGCTATCTTGGAAAGACTGTTGACAGAGCAGTTATCACAGTACCTGCTTATTTCAATGACTCTCAACGTCAAGCTACAAAAGATGCAGGGCAAATCGCAGGTTTAAAAGTTGAGAGAATCATCAATGAGCCTACAGCTGCAGCTATGGCATTCGGAATGTAAAAGAAAGAAGATAAGACCATTGCTGTCTACGATCTTGGAGGTGGAACATTTGATATTTCAATTTTAGAAATCAGTCAAGGTGTGATTGAAGTCAAAGCCACAAACGGAGATACTGCTTGCGGCGGATAAGATATCGATGGTATTGTCCAAAGATTCTTACTCGAAGAATTCAAGAGACAATCTGGACTTGATGTCTCAAAAGATAAAACTGCAATCCAAAGACTCAGAGAAGCTGCTGAGAAAGCCAAAATTGAGTTGTCACAATCAACTCAAACTGAAGTCAATCTTCCTTTCTTAACTGCTGATGCTTCAGGACCCAAGCACTTCATCTTCAAACTTACCAGAGCTAAACTCGAATCTCTCACTGACGACTTCTTAAAGAGAACTATCAAGCCTTGCGAGAACTGTATTAAAGATTCAGATCTTGCTAAAAGCAAAATTGACGAAGTCATCCTTGTCGGAGGTATGACTCGTATGCCAAAAGTAGTCGAATTAGTACAAAAAATTTTCGAAAAAGTAGCCAATAAATCAGTAAACCCTGATGAAGCCGTTGCAGTAGGAGCTGCTATTCAAGGTGGTGTTTTACAAGGAAGTATGAAAGATCTTCTCTTGCTCGATGTTACCCCTCTCTCGTTAGGTATTGAAACTCTCGGAGGTGTTATGACTAAAATGATCCCAAGAAATACAACTATCCCAACCAAAAAATCTCAAGTTTTCTCAACTGCTGCTGATAATCAAACAACTGTTACTATCAGAGTCTTCCAAGGAGAAAGAGAAATGGTTGCTGATAACAAACTTTTGGGTCAATTCGACCTTGCAGGTATCCCTCCTGCACCAAGAGGAGTTCCTCAAATCGAAGTATCCTTTGATATTGATGCTAACGGTATCGTACATGTCAATGCTAAAGACAAAGCTACTGGAAAAGACCATACAGTCATCATCCAGAGCTCAGGAGGTCTTTCTAAAGACGATATTGATCGTATGTTGAAAGACGCCGAAAAATTCAAAGAAGATGACAAGAAGAGAAGAGATATCATTGATCTTAAAAACGAGGCTCATGGAGTTTACTAAACTACTAAACGTCAATTAGAAGAGTTTAGAAGCAAAATTCCAACTGATGTAGCCGAGGGAATCGAAAAAGCTCTTAATGAGCTTAACGAGTTAAAAGACAAGGATCTCCAGCCATCTGATGCCGATGCAGTTAGAACAGCTATTGAGAATGCCAGAAATGCAGCAATGAAAATCGGACAATCTATGAGTCAAGGTGGCTCTTCTTCTTCTTCAAGTTCAAGCGAATCATCATCTTCAGAGAACAAGGAAGGAGAAAATAAACAATGATTGACTTTTGTTTATTGATTATTAGCATTTACTCTATGAAAATATATTATTCGGATTCATGATATAGAATTAGTAAAAAATTGACGATTTATAGTCAAGATAGTGAAAACTAACTCCCATGAAAATGATTAATGTACTTTTTAATTCTTTTATTCTCGATCTTTCTGATTTTTTTAAAATAAATGAGTAATATTTATTAACAAATTTATAAAAGTAAAAGCAATAGCTAATCAAAGAAAGATTAATTAAAAGTCTAAATAATGATAAGCATAATTTTTTACCAATTACATTTAGATTAAATATTTTCCTATATATCCTTGAGAGTTATGATCAAAGGATATCGGATATGATAAAGATGATAAAGATAGAAAATCGTTCGAACTAAGTCTTATAGCCTTAAATTCACCTAGAAAACAAAATACGGTTTAGAAGCTATGAGATATAACTACTTTTTAAAAAATACCTCTCAAAACTTCCTTAGATTATCTTTCAATTATAACGTTAAAACGGAGAGTATAGGTCTAAGACAGATTGATCTCAATTAAAAATTTCTAATCTCTAAACTATTTATTGATTAACGAATAATATAGAACCTTAATCACTTCATCTTAAACAGGCCTGTAGGAGGCAACAAGCGCAACAGGCTGCTCCAAGGCATGCACAGCAATCAGCCGCGTCTTGGTTTGCTTGGTTGCTATAGGCGTATTAATTTTGACCGTATTGACCATAAGTGGGGCCATTAGGTCCATAATAAGGCTGTCCATAATAAGGCTGTTATTTATAAGGATTGTTGTAATAGCCCTGGTTTCCATAGTTGCCCCTCGCTGCTGCATTATAGCCATAGCCTCCGTTATTATAGTTATTATAGCCATTGTTCTAGATAACTGAGATGGTACATATGGATTGCCGTAGGGATTGTTATTCATTTCAAAATAATATAAAGCAAATATTGAAGTAATTAAACAAATATGATTTGGTAGAGTTAATCCAGTCAAACTTATTAAATAAATTAACTCATATAACTATTTATTAAATAATGAATCTCACGAGGAAATTAATTCTCGGAACTTTTGCTGCCGGCTTCACTTACACCCAAGCAGAAGAAAAAGAAAACTGCTTCATCTATAGAGATGATATAGGAGCCTTCTGGGGTATCAAGGGTTATGAAGAACAGGTTACAGAAGTTGGTACTCATCATGGTCATCTCTCTTGGCCTCAATTCAGAACCTGGGGTACTTATGACTCCGGAAGTGTCAGAAGAGGTACATCCATTTTAAAGTTTCCTTTAATGGAAACGTTTTTCACATAAATGAAATAATGTAGGTTTTCAAGTTTTCACCAAAAACTGCGCAAACTGCCATGGAATGATGGGTAAAAAATATGATTTACTCCTCGATAAGGTCTATGAACAAATCGAACTATCAACTTGGGTTGCTGAACACTTCACTATTCACCCTGCTCATCACCATTACAAACAGTTCTATTATCAAGAATGGGACTAAAGAGATAGGTAAATGATAAACAATATAGATACATTCATGATCAC
>Ga0194117_10003120_pt1 | contig 16933 bp, 9 predicted proteins | sample TA2MahsurfametaG_FD_160579 | JGI IMG/M metagenome (GOLD analysis project Ga0194117, IMG submission 160579) | Freshwater microbial communities from Lake Tanganyika, Tanzania - TA2015009 Mahale N1 surface | ecosystem: Environmental > Aquatic > Freshwater > Lake | place: Tanzania: Lake Tanganyika...
GGGGCTCAAATTAGCAACCTTCTTAGCACTCTTCACAATTACATCATAAATCGTAAATCCTTATTCAAGATTAATAGTTATCATATCTTAAAATCGGCTAGTTCTCCAGCAGCAGGCTCAGATTCCTCCCATCCGCATATTTTGTGATTGAACTCATCCTCCTGATCGTTCCTTTTCTGTTTGGATCTGCTGCAGGTTTTGAAAATGGATTTGGCAGTCTACAGAGCGATGGTATTATTTTATCTCTTCTATCGAATATAATCTATAATTTTATGAGACCTCCTCTTCTACTTATGTATCAAATTTAATTTGGCTGCCAGCAAGTTCTAATCACTGGGCTTCTGCTCAATCTACATCTCGTTTGCTTCTGTTGTATTTTAGATGTTTTATACGTATTTCATATTTTAAATGCTTTACACTTTCTAAGGAGGGGATGCATAATCTTCCCTATGGCCTGCAGTCTTGTTGTTCTGGTTAATTTTGGTTGAAATGATAAAGTTACTATATTCTGATTATTGTTTGTACGCTTACAGACTTGCCTTGATAAACTATGGTATTTTTAAGTTAGGTGTAGACTTCTTCTACTTTGGAACAATCATCTGTTGAGACTCCTATTCATTTTATATCAACTACTTTTAAGACACTTTGGAATTTAATTTTATGATATCCTTATCGGCCCTTTTCATATATTTAGGGCTCTTGCTCCCCTTTGAATTCAGAAATATTAGTTTATCGATATTATTGATGGTTAGCTTGTTTTGAGGTTTGAAACCATATTCTGTCATATTCTTAGCCATTTTTTATCTTTACTTTTCACCTTCCTCCAATTACACCTAGTTTTATTACTCAAACTTTTGTTTTTAGAATAAATCCTATTCAAGGGCTTTACACACTCCTTGAGGAAACTTGATAGTTTAGAAGTTCAGCTGACACTCATTAACTTCATCGTTCTTTTTGAGTTGCACATTCTTCTCTAGGCTTTTTCTTTCAATTACGATTCTCCTATTAATCTTGTGTTCTGCTTTCTAATAGAGGGTATTCATTAATTTGAGTTAGTCTTTGGTCTGCCTCTATTGTTTGAGTAGGTCAATAATGCTTATCAAATTATTTTTAGATTTTAATTTGGGTACATCAGGAGCAATTGTTTCTGCTCTTCGGTTCCTTGTATTTTTATTCTAGTCGATCCTATGAGCAGTTTTGGGTTTATACTAACGTATTTACTGCATGATGTTGGCCAAATCAATCACATTCTAGTTCTCAGACTATCTATTTTTTATTTTAGTGAGTCTTCTGTTGTCTATAGTGTGAAACGATTTAGTTCTAGTGATGGGTTCGATGGAAGGTCGACGAATAAACTGTCTCGATTTGAGCTCCCCTAAGTTATACATTGATTCTTTATTATTTCGAGTTATTATTACAAATCTCATTCTTATACATTATTGTTCTTCAGTAAAAATAATCTTCATAATCTTTACTCTACAATAATTTATTTAACCACAAACATTCTGATGCAAAGACCAAGATTATGAGGTTTTGGTGATGCATAATTATGGTCTTTGTCTGGACAGTATAGTTGTAAATAATTATAAATAAGAATGGCGACATTTAACACATATGACTATGACTTTTTGGTCAAGTGTCTGGCTTAAGGGTCAACTATCTTCAAAGCCTAAGCCATCAAACGACTAACTACCCTCGCAGGAGCAGACAAAAAGCAGTTCGTCAATAATCTGAGACTTATTCTTTCTTAACTCGAAAAAGCTTACAAATAGGACAAGTAGGAAATCAACTATCACTCACTTTTATTACTCAACGAAATAATCAGCAACATACAAACCAAATAACTAGCCTCACTAGTGCATACAAGGCATCTACCACTAGTAATCCCTGCTTTGGGGCATCAAACGAAAACCATCCTCAGGAAAGCTGCACACACTGTACTACTAAACTGTGTTAAAACTTACCAACAGTTTACCAACTTAAGCGAAATCTATTTAAACTTTGGGTTCCTTTCCTAGAACTAACTAGTCCAACAAAAATCAATAAACAGTTTCCAGTCCATTTTAATACTGTAAGTCAAACATTTCGAGTGGGATAGTGAAGTGGCCAAAAGATTAGTTTAAACGCTCATCTATAAAATAGATCACTAAAACCTATTTGTGTCCAAAGCAGCTTCTCAGTGCATTCTGAGTATGTGTAAAATGTAAGGAATTAAAACTGTAGTAAACAAACTAAGTGAAGATTGCATCAAGAGTCTAAAGAAGTTTTTATAATAAATCGTTCAAAAACTACCTACAGATAGTTTCTGCATAACTCCAAACGATCTCACTCGCATGATTTAACAGAATTTCAAAGCTGCTTCAGTTCGTAGATATGAGCCCAAATAAAAAATCAGATAGCCATAACCTGTGGAAGCTGATGAAGCCGAGTAAAAAGTATAAATAATGAAAAATAACTCTAACCATCGGAGGTTGTAAAAGATAAAGCGATCAATTAAGAATGAGGAGAAGAAAACATAAAAGTAAATGATTGGGGGCAAGTTATTTTCTTTTATTAGTGGAGAAGGCACGCTTAAAGAGAGAACTTAAGCTATGTAAGATTTGTTGTATAAAATACAAATCAGTAAAAATAAACCAGAATTTGAATCTTCGATGAAAGCTGTTTTTCCCACACTGCTTAAAATGCTTAAAGATACTAATCCTAAAATAGTGAGTTTGACATTGAGAATACTGTAGAACTGTATCGAATGGATCTCTACAAGCTCACAGCAACTCAATAACTTGGTGAGCATTATTGTGTAAAAGTTAGGTGATCAGAAAATATCTATAAGACAAAATGTTTCAAAAGTCATAAAGGATCTTTCAGTAAAAATATAAATATGCAGAATAAAACAGATAAATCAATCTGGATCAAAGAACTCATCTAAAATTTGAGTAAAAATACCAGTACAGTCCTCAAAGATTAAACACTCTACCTCGTCCATTTCATCTACGAAAATTGCCAGCCTGAAGAAGAACTCAACGTTCCTACAGCTTAAATAGTCGACCAAATTTCATACTATACTTAGGATCCAAAGACAAAAATTAAGATTAGGGCTCTTGACTGTTTATCAGTGATTGTATACAATTCGAAATAGCCTGAAAAATATAACTTTGCATTGAAGGGGAAGATGAGTTCGGTATTTTATCAGATGTATCTGTAAAAGATAGATAAGCTAAAAGAATAGTTTGAGAAGAGAATAATTGAAAAAGAAAAGAAAAACAGGAGAGAAGGCAATGAAAAACTTACTCAATAATCATTTAGGAGTCACTATAGGGACCAAAATGACGCCAAAAGCTAAGGAGATAACTAATCAGAGCCTCTAAATATATCAATGTAAACAATAAAACGCAGAGTATCTTTGCTCAGAAAACCGAAAAATCTCTTATCCACTCAGTAAACTATAAGTGTAGATAACTCTTACCACCGAACTATTGATAGAAGTACTGAAGATGTTTAAATTGTGTTGCCCAGTCTTTATAAAAAAACAGGCAACAAATTTTTGGGTACTAAACGAGGTTAAGTATATCTCAATAAAACTATTGATAACCGAGAATCAAAGGAAGTAAAGGGTGACTATCTAACCAAATAAGATCTGAAACCTTTGAGAGATCCTGAAAAATAAATGAGAATCATTCTGAGTGACTTGAAGAGCAGTGATTGGAAAGTGCAGTTTGAAGCTACTAATAAACTTCGGAGACTGATTTAATTCCATCCAAACATAATCATTTAAAGTCCAGTAGCGAGCATCCATTCTCTATGCTTAGATTTAATAGGGATGGCATAAAATCTAAGATCATCAGTATCCAAAAATAGTCTTATCTGTATCAACTAGTTCATCTTACTGATGGGAAGGCAGATTGACCCAGAAATGGATATTTTGATGTAGAAGTTGATAAAAAAATCAGCGGACACTAATGCTTTCATAAGTAACTAAGTGCAGAAATGCCTTAACACCTTGGCTTTGAATGCAACTTCATCGAAAGTACTTGAAAAACTTGCTTGCTTTAGGGATAGCAAAAGCTCAACAGTAAAATAGGCAATAGTGATTGCGCTCGTAACTATGAAAGATAATGAAAAGATCAGATAAAAAGAATTTGCAAAACTTGCTTAATCGCTCGCTTACTACCTTACTGACAGCCAAGTTGAAGTGAGATCACGATCTAAAAATGGAATAATAGAGCTAGCAAAGGATCTCGGAGACTGGTATAGAGCGCTGAGGGGCAAGATTAATCCCATATATTTTAAATCAATCTGTGAGCTGATGACTAAATCACCATCTGTGCGTAGATAGGACTTAAATCAAACAATACAAGAAAAAAGTATTACATCTCGTAAATAAATGGAGTAAAAATAAGAAAAAAATTAAAAAATGTAAGCACCTCCCCTCAAAAGAAAACCTACTAAAGTATCCCAGTTTCCACCTTAGTTCAATTAGATTACCTCTATATTAGAAGGAAACAACAGTTCGGATTGGAAGAAGAGAATGTAGGCAATCGACAAAGTGAAAGAAATAGCACTCAAGTACCAAAATTAATTTAGCCAATTTAGATCAGCCACTTACTTTTTAGATGCCATCTGCAAACAAATTGTGGAGCCTAATATAAAAGTTAGCACTAACAGTCTATCAACTCTCCTCTAAATCTACTAACCCCTAAAACTCACAATTTAAAGTAACCTTGGAGTTGTCTGCAACAGTGTTTTTGCTGCTATCAGCTCTAACAAACAGGAAGTCAGAGAACTCGCTTAAAAATTTGTCATCACTCTTACCTAGGGTACTGATATACAAATTCTCATGCAGCATTTATGTCATGGAATTCTTTACGCTTTGCCTCGCTCAAGAGTTTATCTTTTGAGTCAACTGGAGGGGCTTCTCTAAAATATCTACTAAGTGAAGAAACAAATTCTTTTCAAGAGTGTATTCCCGTTGCTGAATAAGCTGATGGATGAGTACAAATCGGAGTTGATGCCAACAGTGGTGAACGTATTCGATAAGCTTTACGAGCTTATGGGCAACCAGATGTTCAGTCATCTTACCAAGTTCAAATAAGTTCGAGAATTAATCGATAAATGAACTCTTTATATTTTTTTTATATATACTTTTTCATTAATATCTGAATATATTACGGTTTAAACTTAACTCAATCGCAAAAATGATCAAACATAGCAAAATTTGTAGCTATGGTCTGGAGCTTTAATTCTAGAATTTTGCATTACTTTTCCTTTTATTATAAAACTTTAGTCATGAATATTGCTCTATTTTTCAATCATTGGCTTTTTGAACCTTCGGAACAAGATTTCTTTATCGAATAAGTTTATACGCTACGTAATATTTACATTACCCCAATAAAGTCTTTGAATACAGCCAGAAACACCTGCCTACTCGCCTCTTGCCCATATTCAATATTACAAAACATTTAAAGGAAGGGAGTCAGCACTCTCTTCTACACAGGGCTGAGATGCCCGACATTAATCTCCTCATTTATAAAGATGAGATCAGCATAGATCTATGCTAGCTTTTATAGTCTTTTTCCAGGCTGTGGCTTTAGATAATGCTTGTAAACTGGTTGAGTATTTTGCTGGCTCATATCCTCGTAAGAGCAATTGTAAGTTGTGATGTCTTAGTTTGATTTATTTAATATGATACTTTATTTTGCATAATGCGAATGCCTGGCAGGTCTCGTCTCCTCCATAGATGTATCAATGGATTCAGTGCTTTTGAAGTGTGAGAAGTAAGTAAGTTTGCTGAGATGAGTATCAGGTACAAACATTTTTCTGCCTGTAGAAGGATCGTAATCCAGTTTATTTTGTGCTTTTTTCTTGCGTTCAGCAGAATTCTACAGAGATCTGATTAGTCTATCTTAGAAGCTGGAATTTATTTGAATTTTAGAATTTCCCTTCAGGTATTTTTGGTTATTGAGTTCTTAATTTGCCCGTATCCTTTCAACTTCTTTCTTAGATTAGTATCGGGTCGCGTCATTGAATAAACTTTGAAAAACATTGGAATGTGTTGACTTGAAGTGATCTTTTCTTTTTTCTTTAACTTTTTTAGAAACCCGGTTATTCATCGTATAATTTAGCATTGGGTGATGCGTCAGCTGTTCGAACTCTTTTTGTTTTTTCGCCTTCAATACCTAATTTACTTTCTGAATCATTTTTTCAGCTTTCTTTTCAGCTCTCTTTTTAGTCCATTTCCCCAACTCACTCGCCTTTACTGGTGAATTCTCTTTTTTATTATACTTACTGTTTTCGATTTTTTTGTCAAGCTTTTATGAGTTTTAGAAGTAAATACTATGAAAGTTTCTAGTGGGCGTTTAGTACGTATTTTTGTTTGGAATTATTTATGAGACATTTTTCTAGACTACGTTCTTTAGTGAGGTTTCTATGTAGTTCAAAGTTGAAGAGGGCAAAATTTTTTTTGCCTTTAAATACGACATTTCTTTTTGAATTGATTACGGCGATAACGATTTGGTCACTCCGAAAGGTTCTGCTACTGTAAATTTTATAGGACTCTTTGACTAGGGACTTAGTTTAAGCTGCTATAAACTTATCTTCTCTTATTTTTGCCAAAAGTTCGCAAGATTATTATCGAGCTTAGGTTTTTAGATGAGAGAAACCGTTTGTTCTTGCTCTAAAAGTGAGAAATCGATTCGCATTTATTTATAACTAAAATAAAAATTATATTTCTCTATAAAAGCCAAGCAAAAGTAATTATGATTTGAATAAACTTCCTGTCTCATACACCCATACATCAATTTTTTTTATCTGGAATAACAAATTTACATTCAAGTAGATAGCAATTCTTTGGGAACTCAACTTATGACCTCTATTTCTGTCCTTCTTCCATAAATCAGTTAGTTATATGTTCATATATCGACAGATAGTAATATCGAATTTCAGATTTTGCTCAACTTTCCACAAAAAATAAAACTTATATCAAATCATTACTGACCATCTCAATGCGGACACTGAATGAACAAACTATGGATTTTGTTACGCCAGCCAACAGTCTTCATCTTCTATCCGTTCTATTCCCTCAAGTTCATATCACAGAACATCTGCTACTATTATCTCCCTGAAGAACGCGAATCGCCACGCATTCCAATCACTTTTCTCACAGAACGAAACTTATCTCTGAAATATGGTAGGTGAGTAGTGGTAGGTTTGGAAATTGTTTTGATAGGAATCTTGAGAAGGCGATGCATGCCTATTTCAGTTGGAGCCTAAAGATCTGCTTTAGTTGCGGCGGTATTGTTCGAATTGATTGAGTTATCTGAAGAAAAGACATTTAAGTAAATGTTGTTGGCCTCTATTTTCACTCTATTTTCCTCAAATAGATCTCCCAGAGAAGTTCTTTACATTATTTTCTTTTCGATCTTTTTTTGGGCAACCTCTTGGCTATAAAAGCTCTGCAGATAAATGGAACAGCTCTCTCTCTTGAGACCTTGAACTCTCTTTTTTTGAATAGTAGCCAGCTTTGTTTTTTTAGAATCTGAAAAATGATGCTCAAGGATAGGTTTCCAGTACTAGCCCTCAACTATTTAATTGACGTGTTGCTTTTTCTGATTGAGAAATCTTTATTATTTTCTGAATCTCTCTTATCGACTACATATTTACGTTGCCAACTGTTTTCTCAAAGATTTTAAGCTATATTACTTGGGTAAGTCTTTGATTCCACAGCTCATCAAAACAGATGTTAGAATAGCCCTGCCCTCTGAATAGTAATCTTGATAGTTGTAAAAGAACGAGTCATTATGATTGCTCAATCCATGAAAGCCCAACTCAAGAGTGTAGGAGTGGAGAATATTCGCTGTTTTGAAGGCAAACACTCTCGCACACCCTTCTTTAGTATACTGATCATATTTATCCTTAGAGTTCATTTGCTATTTGTCAAATATACAAAATTTTTCTTAGAATGTCCGGCAATTCAAAGCCAAAAATCTCGCGAACAGTTATGTTTCGACCTGGAAAGGCAGCTAGTCTAGAGCATTCCCGTACAAAAAAGAACCTTTTTGAGAGGGATGTCCGTGGATATCAAAATAGTACAGAAGCCTCTTTGTTTCATGATAGTGCTTAATTAAATGCTTCATGCAATAAATTGAGGGCTGCCGATTGTCACTAATCAGGTAATAACGATTGAGGTTGTGCCCGTTTGTATCCAATCTATATAGACCTTATTAAACACCATCAGGGTTCAACATCGGCACTATGATGACCTGAAAATGTTTCCGAATCAACTTAGCATCCTCTTCATCACTAGTCAAGTACTTGAGCATACCTTCTACAGCCCAACTTGCAGGAGTCTAGCCAGGATGGACTCGACTGCTGATTAAAATAACTGGCTTATCAAAGAATTTTTTAGGTTAATTGATATATTTCTAGGGTAATAACACCGTATTGGTAGACTAACCAATTTTCTACTATTGATCGGTGCATTTATTCTGAGCAGTGATAGATATGGCGTAAACTAAGTTGAGATTGTTTGAATAGCAGAGCACTTCTTTGTGAATATACATCTCTTCGTTTGATACTGGCAAATCCCGCACCATATTCAAATAGCGTTAGTAGCTGTAAGGTAGGGCAAAAGAGTAGAAAGTTCGAGTTTGATTCAATAATACTTTTAAATTTAGAACAAAACCTTATGAACTCTCAATTATAACTACTTCATTTTCACTAACCCGAGAGTAATTTATTGAGTCAACGGATCGGAAAGGTCGATACCTATAGGCATCTTACTAAATAACAGAGCAAATACTTTGAGTCCAGCTAATAAAGCAAGTTTTTTAAAACTGAGCTTAATCTCAGTCCCTTCGATTCCTCCTTCAACGTAGAAATGGAAAAATGTTTTGGAGGTAGATGGTATTTAATAGGAGTCAAATGCTGGCTAGATTTCATACTACATCTTCAAAGACATACTTGAAAAGAGGTTATCTGCGTTACATTTTTAAGGTTGCCGCTATCGAAATCGCCACTGAATTTTATGAAAGAGTCTGCGAGGGTAAAGATGCAAGAAGCTTTGCCTGAGTGCATATTTATTAAAATTATATAGTCCATATCAAATAAAGTTAAATCACCATCTTTACGAAAATATTCTTGGAAGTTCCATGCCCAAAAAATTTTTACAGTTTTCACCTAAAATCTGCCTCTCAATACTCCTCCGTATACTCTTCCAGTTGTTTTTACCCATCCTCTGCTAACACTGGCTGTGCGGAAACATTCTACTTGTCATTCCCCCTTTGATTTGAGGGAAAGCTGGAGTAGGCGGTGAATCCTACTCTTTAGTTGATATCCTAGAAGATTGGAATTTGCATATAGATTTGGGTTTGCCGCTAAAGAAATCCAAGGGAAGTTTACTCGAGTGTATTTTAACTCTTCTGTTAGGAGCAAGGCAGACGGTCTGACTGGTTGGGAACATAAGTCTGGGGGTCTACATGTAATTAATAATTTTAACAGTAGGGCGCTTGATATTATACGAATTGAGCCGTTATTATAAAAACCATGAAAAAAATTGTAACTGGAAACCCCTTTCTGAAGGTATGTTTGAGATAATTCAATGAATTAACTTTTCTTTTTGTTGGGAGTTATCTCTTCGTTGCTGTGAGTAATAAAAAAGCAATATTCAATATTTTAAACTTGATATTTTTTTAAAAAGCAAAACTATAAACAAAGATTTAAAGTTCTTAAATAGTTATCTTATAAAATGAATGAGTATTCTTTATAATACTAAACTCTTCTACTTTATAAATTTCAGGATTGATCAACATTGCCCAAGCTCAACCACTACCATTTATTATCGTAGTATCTTGCCAGCTTTTTGCTAATTTTAATCTTAGTGCATTTTTCTGCACATTCTGAAACACCCACATCAGTCAATCTTTGAAACTTTTATATCTTGTTAGTCTGATTAAATGATATTAATGTTTTTTCTGATAATTTGAAGCATCTCTCGCCAGTACTTTAAACTCTATAAAAAGAGTTTGCGACACGGCCATTTTATGTTTCTCAACATCATTTTTTTTATTTTCATCTCACTTTGCATCCAGTGATATTAAGTTTTAGCAAATTGTATTACGTAAGTGGATAATCGCGAAATTAACCTATTTTTTGGTCTACCTTTGGAGACACAAGATTGTAGCATTTATCTCGCAATCTTTGTAAAATAAAAATTAAGTAAATCAAATAAACTCATTATGTCTGCATCAGTCCAATCATAGCAAATAATATCTCATTATCCAGATTTTATTCGTTTCCAGCATGTGGCATGCTTATAATATGCTATTTTAAGATGAATGGTTAAATTCACGATAAAATGACCGAGGTATTAAATAAATAGCAGGTCAGTTCAAATGGGTCGAGACAGGCCCGAAACAGTGATGGTTGGCATTAAGGTGCAATCTAAGTCATACTTTAACTTTTGATCGAAATTTAAGAATATAATAGTTTAATATAGTTGCTATGAACTTCTTCGCTTTTCCCTCAAATGCACTATCTCTCAGGTCCAATCTCAGCTCTTTTCAGCAGCCATGCCCGGTTAGTCCCAAGCCCTCAATTTTGACCAGTATATCTATTCTTATTCCAGTGATCACTGTAGCTCTGACCTTTGACTTCAATCGCTTTGAAAACTTAATCAGGAACAAAATCATTCTCGAAGAACTAGGACACAATAGAGCCATCTAAGTCCAAGAAAATAAGCGGCTCTCATCCCTTCCAGAGCCTCGTAAGCCTTAAAATTTAACCTCACAGTCATTTCCCAAAACAAATAAAAAACTTCCAGGACCAAAGACCTCTCCTCCTGTAAAGCCTCAAATACCTAAAAATACGGTTACAAAGGCTAGTGAAGTGAAACTACAGGTCCCTAAAAGGAATGAAGCTTAGGTTGAGTTGAGCCCAAAGGTTCAAGTTGTAAAAAACAAAAAAAAAATTTGCAAAATTCAAGAGACCCGAAAGTAGAACCCCAAGCGGCAGCTTGAAGTTTGTCTTCTGGAGCAAGCATAAAACCCAAGATGGCGACTAACTTAGAAAGAAAAGAAGAGAATTCGTGAGCGGTTGATTATGCGTCAGGTGATTCACTGGGATCGCCCAAATTAGTAAAAAAGAGAGAGAAGGGATTTAAGACCTCTATATTGAATAGTTCACAATGATTATCCATATTTTAAACTTTGAACTCCCTGATCAACAACAATCCCTTGATTTTCATGTTTTGCTTAATTACAATCTGCTAACATAAACAATCAAATGGAGTCCTCCTCCTGACTGCTGCCTATACGAATACCTTTCTCAGGTGGCCTGATGACTTGGTCGGAGGTATCTTCCGTAATGACTGGCTGGTTTCTTGTGTTTGCCTATTACTGCTCTTACTGCCTCTAGATTTATTGGGTGGGTAAATTGGGCTGATTTTCTTCTGCTACTTATGCTTGCTCCTAATGTGCTTTTTTTAATTGTCGTTCAAGTTACACCCGATGGAAATGATCGAATCTTTTCGAACGCATATAGTAAAGCACAAATATCAGTATCGCAAGGACAAAAATGTATGCAAGCAAATCTTCCCCCATTTCTGACTACGCGAAATCAAACCCTAGTTGGCCAGTGATGCGAGAATGCTATACTTCATAGATAATTTTACCTAAAATTTATGATTTCACTGCTCGGTTATACTCCCCCAAAACTCTAACCTCTTCTTTTTCTGCCAGAATAGTCTTGTTTTTTAAGAAACGCTGGTGATACAGTTTACCCAACAAATACCTTGCCTCACTTACATAAAGTTTACTACTGTCACCTGAGGCAAGACTACTTAGAACTTGCTGTATTGTTGATTAGTCACTACCTTCTTCGACCAAAAGTTTATACTGATAGTACTTTAGAACACCTTTGGACTAGTAGAGCACTCCTCTCTTGATAATTTTACGCATCATATACATCAGCTGTCCCTTAATTATCCTTTAGTCGGCAGTTAAGAGGTTTTATAGTTGACCAACTTTTAAAGAATTTATGCCAATAGGGCTGTATTGAGATGACAAGTATGAATAAACTTATGGCACATAGTTGAATTTTCTCAATTTTTTATAAGCAGCTGAGTTTGTTAATTTGGATGGTAACCATGAGTTTTAGTTCAAATTTAAAGCCTGATCTTTGTAATTTTCAATCAGATATAGCAAATTGATAAATGCAGTCTTGTAATTATTAAAAGAAAGCTACAAATACTTGAAAAATGCAAAGCTATAAAGCCCTCGCTTGATCGCAACTTGCCCACTGTTGACTTGTCTCTATTTAAAATCAAGAATACTCTAAAGTATGGAAAACTACTGGCATCTTCGCTTAAATATTTGGTTGCTTCAGGACAGCCATACTTTAGGCCTTTGGCACCGTCTGCAAAAAGAATTGCCATCAAAATTCTAGATGAAGGGTTACCTTCCGCAGCAGATCGATCTATCATTTGGACTGCTTAATCATATGAGATATCTTTGATTTCTCCCTTCAAAGCCACTGAACCTATGAGATAATTCATGAGGTGTGTCAACTTTTTTTTGCTTGACAATTTATCTAAGTCTAAAAGGACTTACTTTTCATCGCTAGAATAGCTTTTTATCTTGTTTTACCGCCTGTAATTTCGAAGTAGTCCATCGCTAACAGCATATATTCTGATACTTCGTCTTTGACAGATTGCTAAAATAGAGCTCGAGCTTTATAAACATTTCTAGGCGCACCTTCCCCTCTAAAGTACATTAACCCTGCCATGACTTTTCCATCATTATTGCCTTGATGGCTCAGTTTTTAATAAAGAGTTAAGGCTCTAGATAAATCCCTCATTACTCCTCCACTTCCTGTATAAAATCTGTTTGCTTGTTACAATGTAGCAGAAATAGTTTCCTCATCAAAATAAGTAGTTTCAACTACAAATTAATGGTTTTTTCTTTATTCTTCTGTTTAAAGCTTTCTCATTGTGAACAGTTGATCTTCAAGACTATCATGAACTTCAAAAGCTAATTTTGGAACATAGGGCTAGAAGAGAGCACGTTTAAGGACTGCTAGATAGTAAGCTAGAGAAGTAGTACAATTATAAGTAGTACCAAAAGGTTCATGATTCATGTGAGCAAGTACTAGGGAAGCAGGATCATATTCTAAAGCAGCTGACATAAAAAGCATATGTTCTCCATTGTTCAAATGAGATGTTTTGAGGAACTTATACAAAAACTATTGATTTTTGTCTCTTGATATTTTTTAGAGATTGCCTTAAATTATCTTATCTGGAACCATTTTAAACTGCTAAAGAAGGCCAATGAAATAGTAAGCCTGTCGATTTCCGTATCTCTAGGCTGCTACTTTTAAGTAAAAGTATGCAGCTAAATAACGAGCTTCAGTTTTGTACTGTTTCAATTCGTCTTGGGGCGGGTTTTATAATAAGCCGTAAAGATACATTTTCCCAACGTAAAAGAAGTAAGCTCCGTTCTGAGCCTACGCTAGTTTGGCTGTCACGAACTCATTTTGATTACTGTGATAAATTCTAACAAAGTATTCAAGGGCATTCGGTGAGAGAGTTTCGAGTAGTTCTTCAAAATTATTGATGTACTAGTCTATGGATTGATGGTATCGTGGGTGTTCATGATGTTGAGGAATATCAGATTGAGGAAAAACTGATGAAGAAATGATGAGGTTCACAATGATTGTAAGTATAACAAAGATTTTCATCATTACGTGTGTTTATCTATAATATAAACAGAATTTTAAAAACTATAAGAAATCAATACTTTTTTTGTAATCTTGAATGTGATTTGCTTACTGATTTTGTGCAAAAATTTCAAATATTTATAAAAATCACGAAAATTGCCAAAGTTAAAACAATATTTGATTGTGCGAGATATATCTGGTAGTAATTGTTTCCTGTAGAACAACTACACACAGCTTAGGTGCAAGCAACACACTTTCCCTATGATACTGCGAAACCTTGCAAACATTTAGTGCACATTCCAGTTTTCATCGAGCATTCTCGACAGTAAGATCCACAAGACAGACAACTCGTTCCTTAATACATCAGGAATTACCGTCAAAATAGTACCCAACGTCGCATACCGAACACACATAAGCTGCAGTACAGGTCAGGCAATGATTTATACAAGCTATGCATTGAGAGTTATCCAAATAAAATCTAATCAGGCAAGTAGCACATGAACCGTTTGCAAGGCAAGTCGCACAAGGTGCATTACAGGCTGAACAAAGATTACTGGCAGTAAGTGAATAATTTACACTACAAACTTGACAATATGAAGAATTAATACATGTGTCACAATGAGAAGGACACGAAGGACAGGAGATCCCAGAAAGATAGTAAGTTTTAGCACAAGCCGAGCAATTTGTAAATGAGGAACATGTAGTGCATGCCAATGGACATGCATTACAGCTGGTAGAGGAAAGGTAGTAACCATTAGGACAGCTCAAACATGTACTTGGCCCAATACAATTAGCACATGGAAGAGAACAAGCTATACAGTTTGGAGAATTTAGATAGTAGCCATCAGAACAGGCTGTACATGTGTAACCTGATGAAAAAGAGCAAACAGTACAACCTGCAGGGCATGCTTAACATCCATTAGAGACCAAATAGTACAAAGACTGACATACTGTGCAAACTGAACTATTAGAACATGTTTGACATCCAATTGGGCACGCCAAACAAATACCATTAGATAGTGTCGTCGCATTATTGCATTGCAAACAACCGAGATTTTGATCGCACGTATCGCAGTTTGGAGGACAAGTCAAGCAAAGTCCTGATGTCAAAGATAAGACGTAGCCTGAATGATTTTTATAATACCATTTGAACATTGGTTGCATAGATTCTAATCACAGCAGGCAAGACAGCCATCCGGACATACTAGACACAGATTCAGTGCAGTTTGATTATAGTATCCAGCGGGACATGCGGATTGTGCAAAGCCGAAGAAACAGATTAGGATGAACAGCATAAGGTAATTATATTCTATTGGTCATTTGTGTTGTAAGTGATAGTTAAATGCAATAATTAAGTGAGTATGCCCAAAATAATCGATAAGTATATCCTCGAGGAAAAGATAGGTAACGGACAGTTTGGTGAAGTCTACAAGGGAATACACCAGGAAACATTGGAGGTAGTTGCAATCAAGACCATCCGTCGTGACATGATCAAGGGTACATATCACCAAACCAAGGAAAATTCTATGAATTACTCGAAAACGAAATCAAGGTTTTGAAAACGTGTGACAATCCCCACATCATCAAACTTAATGCACTCAAAAAGACTCCTCATAATTACTACCTGATGCTCGAATTTTGTAATGGTGGAGATATGCTGGCAAAGATTAAATAAGAAGGTCCTCTCAAACAGTAAGAAGTCATTCGCTACTTTTGCCAAATACTAAATGCTTTCCAAACCTTAGTTAATCACAAAATCATGCATAGAGATTTCAAACTCGCCAACATATTACTTCATGATGGCAACATAAAGATCGCTGATTTCGGATTCGCAAAACTAATGGCCAATGAGGACTATACCTCCACTATGCTGGGTTCCCCTCTCAACATGGCACCATAAGTATTAGGTAACAGCAAATACAACACAAAAGCTGACATTTGGTCGATCGGAGCATGTCTATATGAGATGATCTACGGGAAGTATTTATGAGATTAACTAGACCCCCTTATGTTGCAAGCAACATGGTAGATCTGTTAAAGCTGATCAAAAATAAGCCTTTAGTTTTGCCATCTCACCCAGTTATTTGTCCCTAGTTGGCAGATGTTTTGAAAAAAATGTTAGTGGTTGATGTGAAAAGAAGAGCTGAATGGAGTACACTATTTAATCATCCTGTAACAACGTACCTTTCTAAACGTCGGCGTAACTAAGCATAGTTATAATTAGCTGAAGATTAGTCCCTCATGCTCAATACTTCAAAATGTTATCTAAAAAATAACTTGATTTTGACCAATGTAAATGAAATTAAATAAAATTCTACGGTTAACGAATATTTGGTAGATATTATCCGCACTGGTAAAAAATTGCCCTTTAAAGATGAAGAGCGAAAGTAGCATCGTTAACAGTCTGAAAACTATAGCAAAGTTAGCAGAAATAACTCCAGAAAAATACTCCATTATCGGAATATCTACGCCTTTCTTGCTTCAGTTGCCGATAACATCATAAACAGATCTTTAGATCCGTATCATGAAATTGCCGCCTACGTGATTGTAAGGAAGATCTTAGGCACAATTTAATGGCTTCTTGATTCAACTTCAGGGCCGTAATGTGCGCTCGCAGGAATTGAAAGTTGGAAGAAATACTGCAAAGAAGATGAGTTTTTATAGATTAGAGATTATATCTTGAAAGAAAAAGATGTTTTCAGTGTTTTTAATCAGAGTTTAGAACCAATCATTAAGAAAAAAGCTTTACAGGGGAATTATGAATCAGATATCAAGTAGCTCCTAGGAGGATTGCTTTAAGAAGTAACCTATCAAAAGTATTTGATTATGTTTTTGAAAAAGCTCGCATAAAAGGCTGCAAAATAGTCCTTGAATAAAGGCAGTCTCTCTGAAGTTAAATAAGAATGGAAACTGCTATATTATGGTTTGAAAATAGTTGATTGCGAGGAGACATTTGGAAAAGGTGATGAGTAGTTTGATTTCAAAAAATTTTACGTTTCATTTGAGAGAATAGAAGAGGAAAAAATGTTATTGGAACTGGAAAAATATTTGATTGATTGGTAAAAATGATTCTGCTTCAATTAAACGATATAACGTGCTATAGAATAATAAAAATAATGATGATGATTAGGATGGGCCAGGGTAGGAAGGACGAACTTCTTTTTGTTTTCCTGTTGCATTTCCGGTGGTCTGACAATGTTATAATTTTATTATTTCATAATAAAAATAA